>Ga0315909_10004354_pt1 | contig 16783 bp, 8 predicted proteins | sample LakEriMetagenome_11_FD_203527 | JGI IMG/M metagenome (GOLD analysis project Ga0315909, IMG submission 203527) | Freshwater fungal communities from buoy surface, Lake Erie, Ohio, United States - Buoy 2 MA125 | ecosystem: Environmental > Aquatic > Freshwater > Lake | place: USA: Lake Erie, Ohio...
AGGTGCGGGATGACGCAGGCGGTGATGAAGGCCTGTCCGTGGTCGTTGAAATCGACTCCCCATGGGTTGCTGGTCCCATGGGCGAAGACTTCAAATCGGTGCTGGATCGGATGGTATCGCCAGACACCGGCGTTGATTGGAATCCGCTGGTCGGCCGGCGTCCCCGGCTTGCCCACCTTGCTGTGGGTGAAAACTCCATGACAGCCGTACAGCCACCCATCTGGTCCCCAGAGGAACGCATTGAGCGTCTCGTGGGTGTCCTCCAGCCCCCAACCATCCAGGAGGATCTGTGGAGGGCCATCGGGGCGATCGTCGCGATCGGCATCGGGGATGAAGAGGAGATAGGGAGCCGCGCCGACCCACACTCCACCGAATCCGACTTCCATGCCACTGATCAGGTTCAGGCCTTCGGTGAAGACCTTTCTTTGATCCAGCGATCCATCGCCATCGGTATCTTCAAAAATCAGGATGCGGTCGCGGCCCTGATCTCCCGCCGCTCGGTTGGGATACTCATACGCTTCGGCCACCCAGACCCTCCCCCGATCATCCAGAGCCATGGCGATCGGTTGCTTCACCTCCGGCTCCGTCGCCCCCACCACCGCGCGAAAGCCTTCGGGAAGCGTCATCGCTGCCACTGCCGCCGCAGCATCCAGACCCTGATGCGGGTATTCATCCGGCACCAGCGGCGACTCGGCCGGTGTCACCGGCCCTGGGGGATCGGTATGAAATCGAAAGTCGTCGAAATTGAGATGACCCCAGCCATTTCCAGACGCATCCGTCAGTTGGATCGAAACTCGCTTGCCTTGGTGTTCCCGGAGGTCGGCAACCACCAGCCGCATGTTCTCGGTGGTCCGCCCCATGGCTCGATAGATCACCTTGCTGCTGGCTGCGTCGATCAGTTCCATCCGAGTTTCCATCCCCGCACCGCCACCGATAAGAAAGGAGGCAAAGGGATGAGTCACTTCAAAAGGGACACTTCGCAACGTTCCCTGCGGTGCATCGCCATCGATCTCGTAGGTGCCCACCCAATACTTGCCCTGGTGTTCGCTTCGCATGTCGGGGCGCCGAGCGGCGACGGCATCGCCTTGCACCGGCTGGCCTTCGAAGGCCTTTCCATCCACAACCCAGTCCTCCAGCGACCCTTTCTCGAAGTCGAAATTCAGCGACTTGCCTGTCGCATCCTGTGGCAGTTGTCCCGACCCTTTGCCCAGTTGCACCATATCGATTCCCAGCATGTAGCCAGGTACCGCATCAGGGTTCTTGCCGACGATCTCAAAGGCCAGCAGGTGATTCCCTTGAGCCAATTCCAACTCGCCTAGGCGAATGTTTCCTGTCGAGATCACCTCCGGGGCATGGTACAGATCGATCGGCTCGCCCAGCTTCTTCCCATCCAGCAGAACCTGGACGATGGCGTAATCGCGCGCCTTGGTCAGCGCGGTCCGCACTTCGTAGCTGCCTGCCTCAGGCACCGAAAGCTCCAGTTCCAGACGATCCCCCGGCTTCGCACCGGTCCACCAAAGCTGCGAGTCGTTGCTCCAGTGATCCGCGCTGAATCCCCCCATCGGCTGCTCCTTGGCGTCGCCTCCGGTCACCTGCAACAGCTTCATCGATTCCCCTTCCAGCCGCCCCCCTACCTTCGATTCGGGTTTCTCAGGAGCTAAGTAGGCAACTGGCTGAAAAGCACTCCAAGCGTCGCGATCGACCTCCTGCCTTCGATGATGCAGCAGGTGCATCCCCTTCATCCCGCCAACGGCGATGTCGACCAGACCATCTCCCTGCAGGTCGCCAAGAGCGATCTGACGACCAATCCCTGTCTCTTCTGCTGCTAGGTAGGGGACCCAGTCGATTCCATCTTGGCCGCGCACTAGGCGGAACCAGTAGACGACGGCGCCGGCATCCCACATGGGGCTCCCTTTGTGGTGGGAGTAATAGGTTTTCCCAGTGACGATGTCCTTCAGCCCATCCCCATCGATGTCGGCCAGTTGCACCGAATGGAGTTCGGTGAAAACCACCCCATAGCGATTGTCCTCGGGCTTCTTCCCCACAATGTCATGCCGTTGAAACGTCCGCTCACCACCCTCCCCCCGCTGCTCGTACCATGCAAGCCCGTAGTCATGCGCAGCGAGGCTGGTGATGATATCGTTGTCGCCATCTCCATCGACGTCGTAGGCGAACATCTCCGCTCCACCATAGGCCGTGCTGAATTTGGCATCATGCTGCCGCCACGGCTTGGCGCCATCCAGCGTCGTAGGCTGTTCCAACCATCCCCCTGCATGGATCAGATCGATCAATCCATCGCCGTTGACATCCCCGGCTCCCAGGCCATGCCCAAATCGCTTGTCGGCCACCTGCGCACTGACCGGATGAAACGTCCATGCCTCCAGCGGCTTGTCCCTATCGACCGTCGCATAACCAAAAAACCCATCGCGTGTGCAGATCAGCTCCGGCGTCGAATCGCCGACCACCTGCAACCACTGCGGTGCTTCATTGGAGACCCAGTCGAGCACCTGGTGCTTGGCCCAAGGCCCCGCGGTGCGCACCGGCTTGCCAGGGTTCTTGTAGACATAGGCGGCCGTCCCGGGAAAACCAGCAACCAGCAAGTCGCGAAATCCGTCGCGGTCGATGTCGTGGGCCCAGACGAAAAAGTGGTCGGCGTAACCCTCCCGATTCTGCGGCTTGGGGGAATAGATCTCGAACTTCTCCTGAAAGTCCGGACCCGCATACCAGTGCGGTCCGTAGATGGCATCGGCATTTCCGTCGCCATCCAAATCCCCAATGGCCGCACCTTCGGAATAGTATTCCTCGGTCAGAGGCTGGACCTCAAAGCGATCGACCGTCCACTTCCCGTCAGGTGCGGTCTGCCATGCCGCCACCCAATTTCCTGGAGTGCATACCGCAACCAGCCACAACAGCTGTCGGTAGAGATTGGATCGTGATGGTTTCATCGAACAGGATCCTGGAGAGGGATTGTTTCTGATAGACAGCAACTTGCGAGGTGGGATTGCCGGTGGAGATCGTTGGCTGCTCCACCGGTCGCAGGAGAAACCGGCAGACGGAGTCGCCTTCATCGGACAATCCACCCGGCTCAAGTTGTTATTGTACCGCAAGGTGGCGATCGAATTCCAACCGAACCGCCAGCGCTGCTGAGCGGTACAGCCCCGATTTCCGCCAAGACGGCTCAGGGGACCGCATCGGTGGGAGGCTGGCTGTCTTGATCCAGCCCCAGATCGATGATCTGCACGCACCCATCCAGCATGGCGTCGATTTCCTGGCGGGAGGTGTAGAGCCCCGAGACGCCAAGACGCAGCAGGTTGGGAGGTCGGAAATCGGGAAGTACCCCGTAGCGTTCGATCAGGCAGCGCACGATTCCCCAGGCCCGCGGATGAGCGAGGCTGATGTGCGACCCGCGCTGCGACCATGGCCTGGGGGTAACTAGGGAAAAGCCGCGCGAGGCCAGTCGCCCATCAAATTGCTCGATCAAGTAGTCGGTCAGCCGGCGCGATCGTTCCGCCGTCGCTTCGATCCCCGCTTCGATCGCCAGGTCGATTCCCGCCTCCATCGCCGCCAGAGCCAGCACGGGAGGCGTCCCCGCAGCAAAACGATCGATCGATTCCGATGGTTCGTACTCCTCCGCGAATTCGAAAGGTCGCGCCGCTGAAAACCACCCGGCGATCGGATTGAACAGCCGATGATGCAACGCGCGTCGGACGTAGAGAAATGCAGGAGCTCCGGGACCACCGTTGAGGTATTTGTAGCTGCAGCCGGCCACCAGATCGACCTCCCATCGATCCAGCTCCATCGGCAACGCACCAACCGAATGACTCACATCCCAAAGCACCAGCGCCCCAGCTTGGTGGGCTCGCTGTGTCCACCTCTCCATATCCCATCGCCGACCACTGCGATAATCGACATGCGACAAAAGCAGCAGCGCCGTGGTGTGGTCGATCTCCGGTGCGCGATCAGGATCCGCATCCTCCGATAGTGTCACCACTTCCATCGCTGGCGATCGATCGGATGCGATACGATCGACGAGATAACGATCGGTCGGAAAATTGGCTCGCTGAGTCACAATCCGCCGGCGTGTCGGTTGAGCGTCGATGGCCGCGCGAGCGAGTTTGAAGAGCTGCACGGAAGTCGAATCCCCGACATGAATCTGCCCGGGTGCGGCCCCCACCAGTTGCCCGATCTTGTCTCCAATCCGACCAGGAAGATCCAGCCATCCATCGTTCCATCCACGAATCAGTCGTCTGCCCCACTGCTCGGTGATGACATCCGCCATGCGGAGGGCCGCAGCCTTGGGCAAGCGCCCCAGACTGTTTCCATCCAGATAGATCAGATCCTCTTCGATCACAAATCGATCGCGATAGGGAGCTGCCTCCCAGGAGTCCGAGGCCGACTGGTCTTCCATCCGACCTCACCTTTTTCTTCATCGACATCCAGAACAACAACCCGACATACCAAGCCAGGCAACTTCGTTTCGATCAGCCAGCACCCTGTACCAACGCTTCGAATCGCTTCCTCTGCTCTTGCAGCGCAGCGATCTTGTCGGCCGGATCGGTGCGCGCCTCCAGCAGAATCCAGCCCGTGTAATCGATTTGCCGGAACAGCTGAAATAGCTGGGCATAGGGATAACTCCCTTGATCCAATTCGCGCACATGGCAGGTGGCACCGAATCGATCGGCCACCATGCGGAAGTTGGCTTCCAAACCATCCCCCTTCAGATCTTCGTCGTTGCTGTTCCAACAGACCGCCACGTTAGGATGATCTGCCATCTTGAAGATATCGCGGATCACCGGAAGTTCCGATGTACCTGCTCCATGCACTTCCACGCGGATCTGCTGCCCATACTTTTCGCCATAGGCGGCCACCTCATTGAGCGATCTGGCGATTTGTTCGATCGTCTTCTCGCGAGCCACTCCCTCGGGAAAACCATTCGGCTTCACCTTGACGCCGCTGCCGCCGCAATCGTGCATCAGGCGGATGTACTCTTTGGTCTTCTCGATATTGGCTCGGACCTTCTCAATCTCCTTCGCATGGTACTCGCAGTTGGAACCGTAGCCCACCAACTCAATCCCGCTGGCCTCAAACTCCTTGCGCACCTCGGCCCGCTGGGCCGTCGTCAGCGTCGGTTCGACTCCATGCTGGTGCTCGGTCCGAAGCTCCACCCCTCCCAGCCCCGATTTCTGACATGCCTCCAACAGTTCGGGCAACTTCATCTTCTGACCCCAGAGATAGGTCACCAGACCAAACCGCATCGGCGATCGATTGGCCCCCTGCAGATCTCCAGCCTTTGCCAAGGACAATGCCCCCAGCCACCCGGCCTGCATCGCCAGCCAATCGCGCCGCCCAATCCTCGAATCGGCCATCTCGGAGAACCCTCCTCGTCTAAATGAAAAAGGTAGCATCACTCTGATCTGGATGATCGCGAGCGATGCGTCGAAAGTCATTGTAGTCGATCGAAACCGCCGCTCGACCATCTCGCTGGCTGCCTTGACCCGACACCAAAGGAAGTGACCAAGCGATCAGGAAGATGGCTCCTTGGAGTACCATATCAGCAGGGCAGGGGAGCCGTGCGGATGGAGATGGAGCATCGAACGGGAGAGATGGGGTGAGCGATCGGAAGAGCTATCGCATTCTCTGTTGCAGCAGTTCGATGGCGGGCGGGGGCAGTGAGCGGCAGATGCTGCAACTGCTGCGCGGCCTGGATCGCCACCGATTTGGTCTCCAGCTTTTCCTTCTTTATCGATCGGGTGAATTGCTGAGTGATGTACCGGATCGCATTCCGATCACTGCCTGGCGTGGTCCCTTTCCCGGCCTTCCTCTACCAGGTCGATTCCATCGCGATCAAGTGAAGGCGATAAGAGCCTTGGTGCAAAGCGAGCGGATCGAACTGGTGTACGAGCGTCTCTTCCATATGGCGCTATTGACCGGCCAGGCGCTGCGTGGGACGAGCGCCGCCCGAGTGACCACGATCGTCAGCCCGCCATCGCAAGACGTTGTCAAAACCGAACGACGCTGGCTGGTTGTCAAAAAGCGATTGCTGAGGCAGTCGTACCAACAGGCCGATCGCGTCCTGGCCGTCAGTGGATCGACCGCCGAGGACGCCAGCCGCTTCTACGATCTCCCGAGAGAACGATTCGAAGTGATCCCCAGCCCGATCGACTGCCAGAGAATCGATCGGTTGCTGGCCGAGGAGGAGGATGCGGTGCATCGCTGGATGACCGATCGGTCGATGCCGCAGATCGTGTCCGTCGGAAGGCTATCGCATGAGAAAGGGCAGCGGTATCTGATCGAGGCGATCGGGCGGGTGGAACAGTTGGCAGGTCGCAAGCTGATGCTGCATCTGGTGGGGGATGGTCCCATGCGCGGCGAACTGGAGCAACTGGTCTCTGGAATGGGACTTGCCAACCGCGTCCTGTTCCATGGCTTTCAGGCCAATCCCTATCTCTGGATTCGCCAGGCCGATCTTCTGGTCCTACCCTCGCTCTACGAAGGCTTCCCCAACGTCCTGATGGAAGCGATGTACTGCCAAGTCCCAACGCTGGTGACGGATGTTTCCATGGATGTCCGCCAGATGATGGAGCAAGTGGGTGGCTACCCTCCTGTTCCCACTGGATCCAGCGACGCTCTGGCCGCCGGAATCATCGATCGCTTCGAATCCCCCAGTCGGTGGCTGGCTGCCGCAAGCCGATCGAGGCAGCGGATTCTCGATCACCACCAATTGCCGCAGTGGCTGGATCGGATGGCTGGTCTTTTCGCGGAGACGATCGAGCGGCGGCGCGAAGGTTGAGTTAGCCACCATCCACCATCCGGCCGCTCAGCGTTCCCCATAGAAGACCGATTCGACATTGCCGCGCAGCACCTGATGGCCCAGCGCAACCGCTCGTTCTTCCGGCCACCTGCGATCCATCACAAACTGCTCGGCCAACTGCCGCGCCAGCAGTCGCTTGTACATCGCAAATTTCGGCAACGCAAACTCCAGCTTGTACATGTCGCTGTAGTAACCGATCTGTTTGTTCGCAGGAATCGCCTCCAGCCTGGCCGCCAAGTCGCGGGCGATCCAACTGGGCGTATTGCTGTACCACCAATGCCCATGAGTGACGACGTTTGGAAAGATCCAAGCGTAGTCGACCAGCTCCTGGTTGGTGACACTGGCCAGCACCGAGATCGGGAACTGGACGCTGGGGAATCGATTCAGCAGCGGCGCGTATTGGATCATCGAGACACGGCTGTCGAAGAGGTCCTGCCCCTGATAGACACCCCCAGGATAGACCCGGCGATTGACTCCGATCATCAGATCAAAGGGGAGCCGATACCGTTCGCAATGTTCGGCTAGCGTCCAGAAGACCCAATAGGCCAAAGTGCGGCAATCACTCGGATCTAGCTCCTCGAAGGCGACGCCCTGATCGGCAGATCGGATCACGCGGTCCCAGGCGGATGCCGCCGACGCGTGCGAAACGGCGACCGGAGTGAAATCGGGAGGCAGGGAGATCGCGCACGCCCTGGCTCCCTTGCCGACAAAATGCTCGAACAGCCGGCCGATCCCGTCGCTCACCTCCCGAATCCCCCCTGGATCGATCCCCGTCGCCTTGGCCAATCGGCCGCGCACCTGCGGCTTGGCCAGATGAAACACCAGATCATCAGTGCGGAGGCATGGCACATACCGTCGCGTCGAAAAACCCTCCAGCGGATCATCGAAGTCATTGGTCAGAAAAACCGCTTCCAACCCCGACCGGCGCAAAACCTCCTCTTCCCAACCCGGCTGGCTCATCCTGCTAGCCGCCAGATCGTAAAGCGATTCCCAGTTGGCGCGATCGATGCGGTCAGCGGGAAAATCGAGCAATCGCTGACAGAGCTCCAGCATCCACGACCACTGCACCGTGTTTTCGATCGGCGCTAGCCCCTCAAAAAGCCGCGCCACCTTCTCCTTGGGATCAATCCCCGGCTCTTCGATCCGATCGCGAGCCAGACCGGCCGAATGCGCCAACTCCGTGTAGTAGTGGTATCCCAGAAGATCGGCGATCGTCTGGCTGGAAGGTGATAAGGGGTTGATGTGAGTGTGTGGATCAATCAGCACCAGGCGGTCGAGCGCCTCGAAAAGCCGTTGTTCCAATTCGTTTCGAAGCGCTACCAAGATCGTTTCTCCCGGGGGTTTCGCAAGCATTCACACTCACTGTTGTGTTCCAAAAAATCGTTGGTCGCAACCGGGCCAGGCGGTACAATGAGTCGGCCAGGCGATCTCCAGGCAACGCAGCGAGGTACGGCGATGACTGAATCGAAAGATCCCCACCAGCCGGTCCGACTGCATCAGGTGGAGGCAGAAATCGAAGCGATGGAAGCTCAATTGGAAGGGATCGATGACCTTTCCCTCGAGTCCCCAAGTGCTGCCTCTGTCCCTCCAACGACCGCCAGCAACGACCAATCGCTCAAAGCTCTGATTGTCTCCTCACTGCTCAGCCTTCTCGTGGTGCTGGCCCTCCTGGCGGCGGTTCGATGGACCTTGCCCGCCATCCTCGAAGGATGCCGCTATGCCTGGACGCGCGGGCAATTGAGAGCCCAGTACGAGAGCGCCGGAGAGCAACTGCAGCAGGTCTCCCTGGAGAGCCTTGGCAAGGTCTCCCAGTGGATCGGACAGCGCGTGCAGCCCAGCGTAGTCCACATCAGCCTGCAAGCTGCCGATGGTCAGGGAATCATCGGTCAAGGAGGATGGAACGGGTGGGATACCCTGCGATTGGATCAAGGGAGCGGTGTGATCGTCGATCCCAGCGGATACCTGCTGACCAACCTCCATGTGATCGAAGATGGGGAGCAGATCGAGGTGAGGCTGAGCGATGGCAGGCGAAGGATGGCCAAAGTGATCGGCACCGACCCGATCACCGACCTAGCGGTTCTGCAAATCGAAGCCGACAACCTGATGCCGATCCAGTGGGGCAACAGCGATCAGATGCAGGTGGGCATGCCCGTCTGGGCCGCCGGTAGCCCCTTCGGCCTCGCTGGCTCCATCACCTTCGGCATCCTCAGCGGCAAACACCGCATGGACCTGAGCTCGACGAAACTGCGCGGCGCGGTCAAAAGCAGTGCGGAGTACAGCGATTTGATGCAAAGCGATGTGGCAGTCAATCCGGGCAATAGCGGTGGCCCACTGGTCAATGCCCAAGGGGAACTGGTCGGGATCAATACCGCCATCATCGGCGAAAGCTTCCGTGGCGTCAGCTTTGCCATCCCTTCGAACGTCGCCCGACGCGTCTTCGACAAAATCCTCGCCACCGGCAAAATGGAACGTGGCATCCTGGGAGTGCTTTTGGAACCAATCGAATCGCAGGATGAAGCGTCGACGGGAATTCGTGTCCGAGGCTTCTTGGAAGGGTATCCCTCTCCCGCCAAGCAAGCGGGGATCGCCATCGGCGACCGGATCATTTCCATCAACGGCCAGCCCGTTCAGGATATCGCCAGCCTCCGCCGACTGGTTGGCGAGGCGATGATCGGAGACCAGCTGAAAGTGGCGATCGAACGCGATGGGAAACCGATGGAGCTGGAGGTTTCCGTCGCCGCCAGCCCACCGGTCAACTGACCTTGCTGGCCGTCAGCAATTCTATTTTTTTCATCGCGGCTGGGTACCTGCTCCCAATCAGTTTCTTCCTCGATCCAACTCCCAAAGGCGGGTCGCGTCGCCCCCTTTTGCTTTCACTTCTCCGCTCGCGCGAAGCCGCGAAGCGATGGAGAGCCCAGTTCCATTTGCGATTCCTGCCTGGGTATCCAGTCACCATTTTCTGAGAGCGGTAACCTTTCGTTGCCAATCGCCTCGACAGGTTGAATGGCAGATGGAAAGGGACGTCGTGTGCTGACGAACGATCTGCCTCTTGTCGTCTTTCGCGTCTTGGCGTCTTCGCGTGAGACCAACCGAATCCCATACTCGATCGAAGGGACCATCAGGCGGCGAAAACCTCCCCGCCTCGTAGCCAAGTGACAAGCCTTCCCTTAGATGTCTTGGACATCGCCCACAATAATCCCAGACGGACCTTGAACGACACCAATCTAATGTCGCCTTGCTGGTTCTCGTTTCAAAGTGCAATTCCATCGGTTATCATCCGAGAGAATAACCCTGGTTTGTAGACTCCGCTGGCATGACCTTTCATCGCGTTCACTATCATTGCCGCGATCCTGAGCCTCCTGAGGTGGCATTCCCATGCTGTTGAAAAGATGCTTGAAAACCCTGGCGATGGTGGGATGGATGGTCCTGGTGGCCGAGATCTCTCTTGCGGAAGATAAAATCGCCACACGGCTGGAGAAGGCACGCGAGACTTATCAGGAAAAAATCGAAGGGTTAGCAAAGCAGGTCCAAAGCAAGATCGATGCTGCCAAAGCGCAAGCGACGAAACTTGGCAACAAAGCGATGCTGGATGTTTTGGAGAACGACGAAAAGCTGTTTCGTGAGGCGGGTTCGATTCCCTTCCTGGTCGCCACGCCTGATCTAATCGAAAAACGCGATCAGGCACGACAGGCTCTGCTGCAGGTTCTCAACAAGTCTGTCAGCGATTACACCAAAGCGAAAAACCGTTTCTCTGCAGCGGCGATCGAGCGAGAATTGGAGGAAACCAAGCAGCGTTTCATTCAGTCGACTTCCGCGGGCATCACCGGGGAAGGGGAGTATCGCCTGACCCACCTGGCGACCGGACTGTGCTTGGCAACCGAAGTGGAGAAGAATCGCCTTTTGCTTCTTCCCAGCAGCGATGCTCCGACGCATCGCTGGCGCATCAACAAGCGAAGCGACCTGGGCCCCTATACCCTGGAGAATGTAAAAAATGGCATGCTGGTGAATGTCCCCCATAACAGCAAACAGGAAAACCTGGCATTGATTCTTTGGGGTAACCAGAATGGTGCAGACAATGAAATTTGGGGGATCCGTGGAGAAGGATCGGTTGTCCAGTTTCTGTCAAAAAACCAAATGGCAATTTCTATCGCCAATCCAGCGCCCAATTCGGAGATCATCCAAGTCAATCCTCAGGCCACGCCTGAACAATTATGGATTATCAAGCGATTGAAAGATCGCTGAATCGCAGGTTAATGACTGGTTGGTGACAGCCAGAAAGTTGCAATCCAAGTTCCATCAAGGATGATGCTCCAGCACCCGCCCTAGGAATTGGTAGGCTGCTTGCCGCGAGCTATCTGGAAAGTCGTGCGCGGCGTTCGGATAATCGGCCTGAAGTTGACCGGGGGCATTCAGCAGCCGATAGATTTGCGAGGCAGCAAAGAGCGTCTCCTGCACGCCGGTCACTTCGAAGTTGTCATCCCCCAGTGGCGCGCAAACGAATAGGGCGCGCGGCGCCAGACCGGCGATCAATTCCGGAAAGTCAAACGGCACCTGATCGGGATCGTTCCCATGCTGCGTGGCGATGCGCGGCATGTAGCGATCGCTGGTCCACCCTTTCAAATTCCCTTCGTAGTAGCGATGAAAACGCGTGAAGCCACAACTGGTCACCACCACTCGAATCCTCGGATCGTGAAAGGCGGTGAAAATCGCATGGTGGCCACCCAGTGAATGCCCGATCGCACCGATCCGATCGGCGTCGACTTCTGGGAGCGAGCTGAGTAGGTCCACTCCACGCATCGCATCCCAGACCGCTTTTAGCGTCCCGCTGGCCCACTGCGGATGCTGATCGAAAGCATACGGATGCTCCCCGAAACTTGGATAGTCTGGTACCAGCACCACATACCCCAGCTCGGCCAGCTCCTTTGCGTAGTGCAAATGCGGATTGCCTCCCATGCCCGCCGGTTCCTCCTTGCCGATCCCATTGGTTTGATGGAGAGCCAGCATCGCGGGACCGGGTACGGTCTGACCTTTTGGCATCAGCAGCAGCGCGGTCACCCAATCTCCCTCTTCGCTTCGGTACCGAAGTTTCTTGCGGACCACCGAACCGTCGATCGACTGGTCGATCGACTCCACTTCGGGAGGCGACCGCTTTTCGATAGATGGAAGTGACCCCATCACCGATGCCACCTGCTTGCGGATGTCGGTCAGGCGTACTTCCCAATCTTCGGGCTTGGAGATCGGTTGCCAGCTTCCTGCAGCATCCCGGAAGCGATCGACGCGCGCATGCTCTGGAAATTGGTCGATCGACGCCACATGGCGAATCTGTGCCAGACTGGGATGGCTGAGCTGCAGCAGGAAGATCACGGTCCAAATCCAAAGTCGAATCGATCGCTGGCGCATAATTGGTCGCTCACAGTATCCAGTTGGCAGTTCTCATACGGTCCTCGATGGCAACCGGATCCCGACCGGCAGCTTCTGGGAGTGTATCTCTGGAATGGGCCGCCAGGGAAGGTGCCGAAAATGTTGCGATGCATGGCGCGGCGCGGTAGCCTGACAGAGGAAGGAATCGGTGAACGTTTCCCTCTGCGCTTCGGCCATCCCTCCTGCACCTGCCGCCAATCCTCCCTTCTGCGATCGGTCTCGCTTCCATGCCTGCAAGAACTTGCCGCATCCTGGTCATGCTGCTGCTCCTTTTGCGATTCGGCGGCGCCTCGTCGATCCTCTTAGCCCAAGAGGCCAATCCATCAGCCGATTGGCAACGACTGGATCGAGACTTTCGCGATCAGATCGCCCCTATCCTGCAAAGCCGTTGTTTCGAATGCCACAGCGGCGCCGTGGTGGAAGGGGAGATCGATCTAAGTGTTTACGACCAGGTCGAGACGATACGCAAGGAGCCCCTGCTTTGGGAACGGATCTGGCAGGTAGTACAAAGTCGGCAGATGCCGCCGAAGGATTCCCCGCAACTGGACGCCAGCCAGCGCGAACAGCTTCTGGGATGGCTGGATCAATATCTGCGCGACGAGGCGCGATCGAAAGCGGGTGATCCCGGCAACGTCGTCCTCAGGCGACTAAACAATGCTGAATACACCCACACCGTGCGCGACCTGACGGGGATCGATTCCCTCGATCCAGTCCGCGAATTCCCAGTCGATTCCGCAGCAGGGGAAGGATTTACCAACGTCGGACAGGCGATGGCAATGTCCCCGGCAATGGTCTCCAAGTACCTCGATGCCGGCAAGGCAGTGGCCGATCACTTGGTTCTGCTTCCTTCGGGGATTCGTTTTTCTCCTAGCACCACCCAGCGCGACTGGACGGACGAGTATCTGACTGCCATTCGCAATTTCTACGCGAGATATTCCAGCAGCGAAGGCGCCATGGCGGTCAATCTCCAAGGGATCCAGTTCGACACCAACCAGGGAGGCCGACTGCCGCTGAAGGAATACCTGCAGGCAGCACTCGATCTCCGCTCTCTAGACAACCCGACGACTCGATCGCAGACGCTTGGCGATCGCCATCTGACGGCTCGCTATGCCAACCTTCTGACCCAAACCCTCCAAGAAGATCGCGCAGCGCAATCGCCCCTCCTCCAGCCACTGATTCGGGATTATCGCGATCCGAAGATTTCCGATCCCTCCGCGATGATCGCCTGGATCCATGCGTGGCAGTCGGCGCTGTGGCGTTTCCAGCCGGTGGGACAGATCGGTCGCCTGGGTGGCCCCAAGGCATGGCAGGAACCATTGAGTCCACTGGTCGGCCAGAGCCCCGTGGAGCTACCGATTCCCGAAACGGTCGATGGCCAAGCGATCACGATCCACCTCGCAAGCCACGATGCCGGGGACGGCGATGCGGGCGACACCGTGCTTTGGACCAATCCTCGGCTGACCGCCCCTGGACGCCCCGACCTGCCGCTCCGACAGATCGCCGCGGCGGCAAAGATCATGACGGAGGAAACCGAGCGATGGGAAACCGAAACGCAGCGGGCTCTGGAAGCTTGTGCCGAAGCGATGCAGGGAAGTGCCGCGCAGCCAACGACGCTGGACCAGCTGGCTAGTCGTCATGACGTCGACCCCATCGGACTGGCCGCCTGGCTTGACTTCCTCGGGATCCAGGTTGGTGGTGCCGAAGCGGCCCTGGGTGAAATATTGACCCAGAAAATGGAAAACGCCGAAGGTTACGATTTCATCAAGGGCTGGGTGGGTGCCGATGCGCTCAGCATCATCGCCAACCGATCGGATCAGCATGTCCGGATTCCCGGCAACATGAAACCTCACTCCATCGCCGTCCATCCTGCCCCCAATCGATCGATCTCCGTCGGCTGGCGAAGCCCGATCGAATCCCCGCTACTGATCCAAGGTGCGGTCCAGCACGCTCATCCTGAGTGTGGCAACGGTGTCCTCTGGGTGCTGGAACTGCGGCGCGGCAATACCCGCCAGCGGTTGGCCGAAGGGGTCAGCCAGGGCGCCGCCGTCATCCCAATTCCCGATCAAAATGGAATCGCCGTCCGCAAGGGAGATGCCATCGTCCTGACGATCCTGCCACGCGATGGGAATCATTCGTGCGACTTGACGGCCATCGATCTGGCGATCAGTGCTGGCGATCAGAAGTGGGACCTCGCCCAACAGCTCTCGCCCGACCTCCTGGCAGCCAACCCCCATGCCGACCTGCAGGGGAACCCAAACGTCTGGCATTTCTTTTCCGAAGCGACTTCGGGCAGCAGCGCCGTCGTGCTCCCTGCGGGATCGCTTCTGGCAGAGTGGCAGGCCGCAGTGGATCCTGAACAGCGCCGCACCCTGGCCCAGCGAATCGCTCAACTGGTGAAAACCGATCCTTCCGATCTTCCCGCCGATCATCCCGATCGACTGCTCCGAAAACAGCTTCGATGGTCGCAAGGCCCCCGCATGACCATGGTGCTCAAGAAGATCGCATCGAATGCACTGCCCCCATCCGACCCCCAGCAGGCTCTGCCGGAGTGGGGGCTTCCCGCTTCGCGCTTCGGAAGCTTGCCAGATGGATCGGCGACCGATCCGACGACGCTGGTCGTCGCGGCGCCTCAGTCGTTGGAGATTCGGATTCCTGCCGAGCTAGCGGCGGGGCGAGTCTTTCAATCGCTGGCACGACTGGCCCCCGACGCTCAGGCTCCCAATGCAATGGGCCGTGGGTCGGTGCAGGTCCGCGCTTCGCTTCAGAAGCCCGATTCGCTCCCCCTTCAGCCCCAGCTTCCCTTGTTGGTCGCTGAAGGCAGCTTGGCCGAAACCGCTTGGAAGGAACGCTTCCAGCAATTTCGAGATCTCTTCCCGGTGGCGCTCTGCTACACAAAAATCGTACCGGTCGACGAAGTGGTGACGCTGAATATCTTCTTTCGCGAGGACGACCAACTGAAGCGATTGATGCTGGAGGAAGGCGAACAGAAGGAGATCGATCGCTTGTGGGACGAATTGCTCTTTGTCAGTCGCGAACCACTCCAGATGATCGACGCGCACCAACAGTTGCAGGAGTTCGCCACGCAGGATCGACAGGACCTCGTGCCGCAATTTGCTGCGATGAAGGAAGGGATTGATCGGCGAGCGGCCGAGTATCGAAGGCGGCTGGTGGAGGTGGAGCCGCTACAACTGGAGGCGCTTCGGCCGATCGCCGCCAAAGCGTTCCGAAGACCGATCACCGAAGGACAGTGGAAATCACTGGTCGTGGGGTACCACAAGCTGCGCCGCGATGATCTTTCGCATGCAGAAGCGCTGCGCCTATCGATGGCGCGCATTCTGGTATCCCCTGCATTTCTCTATCGAGCCGAACACCCGCAGGGACAGCTGCCCGTCGGACCGCTGGACGATTGGCAACTTGCCAGTCGACTCAGCTACTTCCTCTGGTCCTCGATGCCGGATGAGGAGCTTTGGCGAGCGGCTGGGGAGGGAAAGCTTCAGCAGCCCGAGGAGCTTGCTGGGCAGGTCCGCCGCATGCTGAAGGATCCCAAGGTGCGGAGGCTGGCGATCGAGTTCGGGTGCCAGTGGCTGCATGTGCATGGCTTCGATCGACTGGATGAGAAAAGCGAAAAGGCATTTCCTGAGTTCGCCTCGCTGCGTTCCGTCATGTACGAAGAAACAATCCAGATGTTCCTCGACTTCTTCCAGAACAATCGGCCAATGATCGAGCTGGTTGAAAGCGACGCAGCGATGGTCAATGAAGCGATGGCGAAGTTCTATGGGATCGAGGGAGTCGAAGGCGACAGGTGGCGGAGGGTGGAGGGAGTGGCCAAGTTGCATCGCGGCGGTATCTTGGGACTCGCCAGCACCCTGGCTAGGCAGTCCGGCGCCTCCCGCACCAGCCCCATCCTCCGCGGCAACTGGCTCAGCGAATCCCTCCTGGGTGAGAAACTCCCCAAGCCACCCAAGGGAGTGCCACAACTTCCAGAGGAGCCACCCGAAGGGTTCTCGGAGCGGCAACTGATTGAGATGCATTCGTCGCTGGAATCGTGTAGCGACTGCCATCAACGGATCGACCCCTTTGGCTTCGCGATGGAACAGTTCGATGGAATCGGAAAATTCCGCCAAGTCGATCTCCACCAGCACCCCATCGATGCCCGCGCCACCCTCTTCGATGGAACGGAGGTTCATGGAGTCGATGATCTTCGCCGATACATCGCTGGACCCCGGCGCGAAGATTTCCTCCGTCAGTTCCAACGCAAGCTGCTCGGCTACGCCTTGGGCCGCTCGGTTGCCCTGTCGGACCTTCCCCTGATCGACGATTTCCGAGAACAGACACCCAAGGACCAACAGACAATCGGACGATGGATCGAAGCGATCGTCCTCAGCCCCCAGTTTCGGAACATTCGACGGACCGAACCGGAGGTGGTGGCCAAGTGACTCGCAACGATCCAAGCTCCCCAGCACCGATGGATCGACTTTCCGCACCAATCGACCTAAGATGCCCGTGAGACTTTGAGATTCCACGGGAATCATGACGAGAAAATAGAAACGA
>Ga0315909_10004356_pt1 | contig 16774 bp, 15 predicted proteins | sample LakEriMetagenome_11_FD_203527 | JGI IMG/M metagenome (GOLD analysis project Ga0315909, IMG submission 203527) | Freshwater fungal communities from buoy surface, Lake Erie, Ohio, United States - Buoy 2 MA125 | ecosystem: Environmental > Aquatic > Freshwater > Lake | place: USA: Lake Erie, Ohio...
TACACTCTCGACGAACTGCGCGGTAAAAAGCTCGGCCCGATCTTGCAAGGCGCGAAGACCGATCCCGAGACGGCAGAACGAATGCGCCGCGCCGTGCATCAAAACCGCCCGTGCCGCGAAACTATTCTGAATTATCACAAGAACGGAACGCCGTATTGGGTGGATATCGCCATCACGCCGATTCTCGACGATGCGGGGCAGCCGGTCTGGCTGGTCGCCCGTGAACGCGAACTGAGCGGCCGCGTCGCCGCGTAATCCAGGCGGCTACAACTGCGGGCGCAGCAAATCCCGCAGCCGCATCATCCCCCGCCGGATGCGCGCCTTCACCGTGCCGAGAGGCTCGTTCAGCCGTTCGGCGATCTCCGGCTGCGTGAGTGAGGAAAAGAACGCGAGTTCGATCGCTTCACGCTGATCCTTCGAGAGCTTCTGCATCGCCTCGTGCACCAGCTTGTTCGTATCGCCCGTCGAGGCCGCGTCGAAGGAACTCCGGTCGTCAAACTGGTTCTGCGTTTGCGACTCGCGCTGCATGTCTTCGCTCAGGCGATTGCGCCGCACGGTCGCGCGCAGGCGATCGATTGCCTTGTTCCGCGTGAGTGTGATGGCCCACGTCAGCGGCTTGCCGCGCGCCGGGTCGTAGAGCGGCGCCTTTTCCCAGATCTGCACGAACACATCCTGCAGCACATCCTCCGCGGCCTCCTGATTGTTCAGCACGCGAGACGCCGTGGAAAAAAGGACGCCGGAGAAGCGATCGTAAAGTTCCTCGAAGCCCCGGCGGTCGCCTTGTGCGACCCGGCGCAAAAGTTCGACCTCGGCGTCGAGTTGTTCAGCGGTATCGGATTCCATTCGCGGAGAGAATGGAGAAGCCGAAGCCCGCCGACAATAGAAACCGGATTTCATGGCGTCCGCACCGCCGCGGCGCACGAACAGGTGGGTGTGGCAATCGGCGAGCCATCCGGAGTGCATCACAGCACGCCTGGACTTTCGGCATTCCAACAACGTCAGCCGATCACGCTGACGCTCAAACCCCGGCCCACCCTAACAACGACACGCCATGAAACCCGCTCAACTCAAACTGCTCAGCAATCTTTGCTTCATCCTCGGCTTCGCATCCATCCTTGGCTCGAGCGCCGTCTGGTTTCTGACCGGCGGGCAGGCCGCCGACACGCACGCGCATGCTCGTCAGCACGCCCCGCGTGGCAGTGTGTGAGATTTTCAAATCGAAAAACTTCCATGTCTGTCGCCATCCATTGGTTCCGGCGCGATCTGCGAATCGCGGACAACACCGCGCTGAATGCCGCAGTGGCCGCGCACGATCAGGTGGTGCCCGTGTTCGTGCTCAGCAAATGGCAGCGCGATCATGATTGGTGCGGCGCGGCGCGGCAGGAATTCCTGTGCGGGTGTCTCGCATCGCTCGCAAAGAATCTCGAAGCCAAGGGCGGACGGCTGATCATCCGCGAAGGCCCGGCGGATGCAGCGCTCGAAGAACTGATCCGCGAAACCGGCGCGACGGCGATTCATTTCGCGCGCGATCCTGATCCGTATGGCAGGGCGATGGAGGCGCGCGTCGCCACGATGGTGCAGCGGCTCGGCGTGACGGTGCATCCGCACCAGGATCACGCGCTACACGAGCGCGATGAAGTGCTCACCGGCAGCGGCACGCCTTTCCGCGTCTTCACGCCGTATGCGCGCGCGTGGCTGAAGCTCGGCAAGCCCACGCATGGCCGCACGCTCGCGCGACTTTCGACTCCACCGGAAATCGTGAGCCTCGCACTGCCGACGCTCGCGACGTGGGGACTCACGTCGGATGTGAAAATCATCGAGCCAGGCGAAGCGGCGGCGCGCAAGCGGCTCGGGCGTTTCCTCGACGGGCCGGTCTTCGACTATGGCACGCTGCGCGATATTCCGGTGGCGGAGAACACTTCGCGGCTCTCGCAGGACTTGCGCTGGGGCCTGCTCTCGATCCGCGAAATTTACGCGCGCTGTACCGAACTTGCGGTGCGTGGCAACGCGGCGCAGCGCAGGAGCATCGGCATCTGGATCAATGAACTCATCTGGCGTGAATTCTACTTCCACGTCCTCTGGCACACGCCCGAAGTTCTCGACCACGAATTCCAACCCGACTGTCGCGCGCTGAAGTGGCGCGATCACTGGAGGCCCGGAAAGCGATCGGGCGGCGCGGAATTCGAGCGCTGGTGCGCCGGGCAGACGGGCTTTCCGATCGTGGATGCCGGGATGCGCCAGCTCGCGGCCACGGGCTTCATGCACAATCGCGTGCGGATGATCGTGGCGATGTTTCTCACGAAGGATCTGCACATTTGGTGGATGCACGGCGAGAGCTGGTTCATGCGCCGGCTCGTGGACGGCGAGATCGCGAGCAACAACGGCGGCTGGCAATGGAGCGCGAGTACGGGCACCGACGCCGCGCCGTATTTTCGAATCCAGAATCCGTGGTCGCAGACCAAGCGATTCGATCCCGACGGTGACTTCATCCGGCGCTGGGTGCCGGAATTGCGCGACGTGTCCGGCCCGCGGCTTTGCGCTCCTCCCGGGCCGGGCCTGCCCATCGCGAAAGGCTATCCGCTGCCGATGGTGGACCACGTCGCGGCGCGGGACGCGGCATTGGACATGTTTCGCCGTGAATAGGAAACAGTCCGGCTGTGATCGCGCAATCCGGAGCCGGCGGCATGCATCTGCTTGGCGCGGCAAACGTATCTTCAACACCACATGCACCTCATGAAACCGAATATGTCATCCGTCCTTCTCGCCGTCGCGGTGCCGGTTTGCCTCGCGATTTTCTGGCTCGTCTCCACCTCGCGGGCCGCCACGGAGACGCCCGAATACAAAGTGATCCGCGCCGACGAAAAATTTGAGATCCGCGACTACCCCGCACTCACGATCGCGACCACGCCGATGAATGATGACGGGATGAACGGCGGGTTCCGCCAGTTGTTCCGCTTCATCTCGGGCAAGAATGAAACCGCGGAGAAAATCGAAATGACCGCGCCGGTTCTGATCAGCGCCGCGAACGAAAAGAAGACGATGAGCTTTATCATGCCTAGGAAGGCGCTGGAGAAAGGCGTGCCGACGCCGACGGGAGACAGCGTGGTGCTGGGCAAAATGGACGCGGCGAGGTTTGCGGTGCTGCGGTTCGGCGGAAGCCGCACGGCGGAGAATGAGAAGGCCGCCGTCGCGAAACTCACGGCGTGGCTCGAAACGCAGAAGCTGACCGGCAAAGGCACGCCGACATTTGCCTACTACGATCCACCGTGGAGGCCTGTATTCATGCGTCGCAATGAGGTGATGATCCGCATCGGCAACCACCGTGAGTGAATTCCACGACGCCGCTCATCTGAGCGGTGAGACGGAACGGCTCGTGGAAATCCTGCCGGACTCCCGCCAGTAAAAACGCTCCCAAATCGCGGGCACGGGATTGACTCCTCCGCTCAGGGAAATTGCATCAGAAAACGGGGTCATTCTGAGGCGGAGAGATGCCCGGTGGGCGCAGGTGGCGGGCATCACGCAGCCGAAGAATCCCGTGGCATGCCTGAGCGGTGATCGGTCTGGTTTGATGATCCTGCGGGAACTCACGGGATCCTTCGACTCCGTGCCGCCCCGCCTTCGCCCGCGCGGCACTACGCTCAGGATGACCTCGCATTTTTGATGCGATTGCCCTGCTCCTGCGCCAATGTCGAGAGTGGCCGGTCATGGCGGGCGCAGTTTGCCGGGTTCCTGATGCGGCACCTTCACGGGGAAACTTTTCACCGCCGTGCTTCACTCATCACTCGACACCCGCCGCGTGTCACTTTTCACTCCGCCGCACATGAAATCAGGTCCGCTAGTCGCTGTCATCATGGGCAGCAAATCCGATTGGGAGACGATGAGGCACGCCGTGGAAATGCTGGAGCGATTCGGCATCCCGCACGAGGCGCGCATCGTGTCCGCGCACCGCACGCCTGCGCTCATGGCGGAATACGCGGTCGGTGCGGACGGGCGGGGCATCCACGTGATCATCGCGGGCGCGGGAGGTGCGGCGCATTTGCCGGGGATGGTCGCGGCGTTCACGCATCTGCCCGTGCTCGGCGTGCCGGTGCAGAGCCGCGCGCTGAAGGGGCTCGATTCGCTGCTGAGCATCGCGCAGATGCCCGCGGGGATTCCCGTCGGCTCGCTGGCGATCGGCGAGGCGGGGGCGAAAAATGCGGGCCTGCTCGCGGCGGGGATCATCGCGTTGCATGACGAGAAGGTGCGCAAGAAGCTCATCGCATTCCGCCGGAAGCAGACTGCGGATGTGAAGGCAATGAAGCTTCCATGAACGACCAAGGGATTATTCTTCCAGGGGCAACATTGGGCGTGATGGGCAGCGGGCAGCTTGGCCGGATGTTTGCGATTGCCGCGCGCCGCATGGGCTACCGGGTGCATACTTTTTCGCCGGACAGCGACACGCCGACGGGGCAGGTGGCTGATCTCGAGACGAGCGCGGCGTATGAGGACGAGGCGGCGGTGCGCCAGTTTGCGAAGTCCGTCGCAGTGATCACGTTTGAATTTGAGAATGTGCCGTCGCGTACGATCGAATGGGCTGCGGAGCACTGTCCCGTGCGGCCCGCGGGAAAGGTGCTGCACATCTGCCAGCACCGTCTGCGCGAGAAGGAATTTCTCGCGGGCGCAGAAATCCCCGTCGCGCCATTCCGGAAAATCGGGAGCGCCGCGGAACTTGCCGCCGCCGCCGCGGAAATCGGCCTGCCCGGCGTGCTGAAGACCGCGGCATTTGGCTACGACGGAAAAGGCCAGCGCAAGTTGCGGCCCGGCGACGATCTTGCGGAGGCGTGGCAGCCATTCGAGGGGCAGCCTGCGGTGCTGGAAAAATTCATCACCTTCGAACGCGAGATCTCCGTGATCGTCGCGCGTGGACTCGATGGCTCCATGACAACGTGGCCCGTGTGCGAAAACGAACACGCAAACCACATCCTCGACGTGACGCTCTGCCCCGCGCGCCTGCCCGCCGCGGTCGCGGAACGCGCGGCGGAACTCGCGCGCAGCATCGCACTCGCGCTGGAACTTGTCGGCGTTCTCGCGGTGGAAATGTTTCTGATGAGCGACGGCGGCATCGTCGTGAATGAACTCGCGCCGCGTCCGCACAACAGCGGGCACTTCAGTTTCGACGCGAGTGTGACGGGCCAATTCGAGCAGCAGGTGCGCGCGGTGTGCGGCCTGCCGCTCGGAAGCACGGAGTCGCTGCGTCCGGCGGCGATGGCAAATCTTCTTGGTGACGCGTGGGCTGGCGGCGAACCAAACTGGAAGGCCGCCGCGTCATTTCCCGACGTGAAAATCCATCTCTACGGCAAGGCCGCCGCGAAGCCGGGGCGGAAAATGGGACACCTCACGGCATTCGGTGCGACCGTGGAGGAAGCGGCAGCCACAGTCCGCGCCGCACGCGCCGCGCTCGCACGCAAGCCATGAAGACAGAGATCGCACGCGCAGGAAATCCGTCGCAGATCGAGGACGCGGTCGAGGCCGCAGTCTATCTCCTCGGCGGCGGCTACCCGGTCGCGCTGCCGACGGAGACCGTGTACGGACTCGCCGCATGGGCGACGAATCCCGATGCGGTGCTGCGCATTTTCAATGTGAAGGACAGGCCGAAATTCGATCCACTCATCGTGCATCTGCCGGATGCGAGCTGGCTCGACGGCATTGCAAAAATTCCCGCGGCGGATCGCAAGCTCGTGGACAAGCTCGTGAGAAAATTCTGGCCCGGCCCGCTCACGCTAGTGCTGCCGAAGACGGACCTCGTGCCCGATCTCGTCACGGGCGGATTGCCGACGGTCGCCGTGCGGATCAGCGCGAACCCGATTTTTCAATCGGTGATCCAGGCGTTCGGTCAGCCGCTCGCCGCGCCAAGCGCGAACCGATTCGGGCGCATCAGTCCGACGACCGCGTCGCATGTGATGGAGGAGCTTGGCGGGAAAATTCACCTCATCGTGGACGGCGGGCCGACGCAGTTTGGCGTGGAATCCACCGTGATCACCGTGCGCGGGGAGAGCATCTGGATCCTCCGCAGCGGGCCGGTGACTGCGGAGCAACTGCAACCATTTGCCGAAACGGTGGCGGTCGCAAACCGCAGCGCGCTGCCGAACGCGCCGGGTCAGCTCAAGAGCCACTATGCGCCGCAGACTCCGATGAAATTGCTGAAGCCTGACGTGCGTCCGCTCGGCGATCCGAAGAAGCGCATGGGCCTCCTCGCGTGGTGCAGCGACGATGACGCGCGCGGCTTTCACATGGTCGAGATACTCAGCCGCAATGGCGACATGCGCGAGGCGGCGGCGTCGCTTTTTACAAAGCTGCGCCTGCTCGATTCCGCGGCGCTCGATCTGATCGTCGCGGAATCCGTGCCGGAGGGCGGGCTCGGCTCCGCGATCAACGACCGTCTCCGCAAGGCCGCCGGGAATGGCTGAGAAACCTCCGCGCACCGGAAGGGCGACGGCTATCGTCGGCGCGGCTGTGCTGTGCTCGCGTCTGCTCGGGCTTGCGCGCGAGATCCTGTTCAATGCGCTCTTCGGCACGAAGGCGCTGCAATATTTCATCACGGCATTCCGCGTGCCGAATCTGCTGCGCGATCTTTTCGCCGAGGGCGCGCTGTCCACGGCGTTCATCACGGTCTTCTCGAAAAAAATCGTGACGGAAGGCGAGGGGAGCGCATGGCGTCTCGCAAACCGCATCGGCACTCTCACTCTGTCGGCGATGGGCGTCATCACCGTGCTCGGGATGATTTTTGCACCGCAGCTCATCGGCGTGCTCGCGGGCGGCTTCACCGGCGAGGACGCAAAGCTCACCTCGCAGCTCACGACGGTGATGTTTCCCTTCATCCTCATGGTGTCGCTCGCGGCGCAGGTCATGGGGATGCTGAACGCAAAAAATGTCTTCGGCTGGCCTGCGATGGCGTCGTCGTTTTTCAATATCGGCAGCATCGCGGGCGGGCTCGCGCTCGCGTGGTGGATCGATCACGGCTTTGGCCGCCACGCGCTTTTCGGGCTCGCGTGGGGCACGCTCATCGGCGGATTTTTGCAGCTCGTCGTCCAGTTTCCCTCGCTGCGGCGCATCGGATATCACCCGCGGCTGGATTTTAATTTCCGCGATTCGGGAGTGATGGAAGTGTTGCGCACGATGGCGCCTGCGGTCGTCGCCGCGAGCGCGGTGCAGGTGAATGTGATGGTGAACACGAGCTTCGCGACGCACTGCGAGGACGGCGCGGTCGCGTGGCTGAACAATGCGTTCCGTCTCATGCAGCTTCCGCTCGGGATGTTTGGCGTGGCGATCGGCACGGTCACGCTGCCATTCCTCTCGCGCAGCGCGGCGCTGGGAAATCGCGACGAGTTCCGCGAGGCGCTGTCGCGCGGAATGCGGCTGGTGTTCTTCCTCACGGTGCCGGCGAGCGTCGGACTGTGGATGCTCTCGGAGCCGATCCTCAGCGTGATCTACCAGTATAACAAAGTGACGTGGCACGACATCGAGCAGAGCGCGGGCGCGCTGCGATATTACGCGCTTGGGCTCGCGGCGTACGCGGGGATGAAGGTGCTCGCACCGGCATTCTATGCGATCGGAAAGCGGAAGACGCCGATGGTGATCAGCTTCATCGCGATCGGCGTGAACTTCGGGCTGAACCTCTGGCTCACGAAACTCGGCTTCGGCCATCGCGGGCTTGCTCTCAGCACGGGCGTCGTGGCGCTCACGAATTTCGGCCTGCTCTATTGGTTCATGAGGCGGGAAATCGCGCATCTCGAAACACGGAAGCTCCTTGTGTCGCTGGCAAAAATCTTTCTCGCGAGCGATGCGCTTGCGCTCGTGTGCTGGGGCGGCAAATGGCTGTTGCTCGAACGGTGGCAGACCATGGGGCTGCTGCTTCGGATGAGCGGTCTCGGGCTCACCATCGCGCTTTCCATCGGCGCATTTTGCGTGGTTGCTGCGATGCTCGGCGTTCACGAGATGCGCGATCTGCTCGGTGCGGTGCGCAGGAAGCTCTCGCGCCGGTCGGCGGCAGCGGTGGCGTCAGGCGAGGAAGCGCCGTAGGGAACGCGGATGAATGCGGCACGACAGGCGGGCCGCCCGCTTGCCATCACAGCCGGGACGGCTGTGTTCCGCTCGCACTGCGTTGCCGCTTGATTCAGCGTTTCCCCAGAATCGGGCGGAGCTTAGCGGCGGTCTCGGCGGGCCACAGGTTGCGGTCGGTGACGAGCGCGTTGTCGAGCGCGCGGTGTTCGGGCCAGTTCGCCTCGGTGGGAATGTGCGGGATCGCGCGTGCGATGATCGCTTTTGCGGCGGTGGCGTTCGCGGTGAGGTGCGCGATTACGGCGTCGGAGGTCACGGGCTCCTCGTCGAGCTTCCAGCAGTCGTAGTCGGTGATCATCGCGAGCGTCGCCATCGCGATCTCGGCTTCGCGGCAGAGCTTTGCCTCGGCGAGATTTGTCATGCCGATCACGTCGAAGCCGAGCTTGCGGTTCGTCTCGCTCTCGGCGCGCGTGCTGAACTGCGGGCCGTCCATGTTCACGTAGGTGCCGCCCATGTTTGTGCGGCATCCGGCGGCCACGGCTTCGCGGAAAAGAATTTCGCGCAGCGGTGCGGAGAGCGGCTCCGCGAAGGCGACGTGCGCGACGATTCCGCTGCCGAAGAATGTGTGGATCTGGCTCGTGCGATCGAAGAACTGCGACGGCAGCACGACATCCTCGGGCGCGTATTTTTCCTGCAACGAACCCACCGCGGTGACGCAGATCACGAAGCGCACGCCGAGCGAGCGCAGCGCCCAGATGTTTGCGCGGTGGTTCAACTCGTGCGGCAGGATGCGGTGGCCGCGCGCATGGCGCGGGAGGAAGAAGACCTGCCGTCCCGCGAGCCTGCCGCCGAAGATCACATCCGACGGCGGGCCGAATGGCGTCTCAACGTTGTGCTCCGTGATGTCCGTGAGGCCATCAATTTGGTAGAGGCCGCTGCCGCCGATGATTCCGATGTGTGCTGGTTCTGGCATGCGCCGAGCAAAGCAGACCCGCGCGCGGCGCGGGAAGCGCGGAGTTGCAGGCCCGCATGAATCTCCGTGCATTTTGAAAACCGCTCCGGCAACAAACTGCTGACATGAATGCGAGTGCTGAAACCGGCGGACAGATTCCCGGCGAACCTTCGATCGAGGGCAGGCTGGCTGCCGTGCAGGATCAGATTGCGGAAGCTGCGAAGCGCGCCGGGCGCGATGCGGGCGAAGTCACGCTCGTGGCTGTTTCCAAGACGCATCCGCCGGAGTCCGTGAGTGCGGTGCTGGCGGCGGGGCAGTGTGTCTTCGGCGAGAGCCGCGTGCAGGAGGCGCGGGCGAAAATCCCGCTCGTGTCGGGGCGCGCGCGCTGGCACTTCGTCGGCCATCTTCAGCGGAACAAGATCCGGCATGCGCTGCCGCACTTTGAACTTTTCCACGGTTTGGATTCGCTGGAGATCGCGCGCGACATGGAGCGCATCGCGACGGAGGACGGCGCGCTGCCACGCGTGCTGCTCGAGGTGAATGTGGCAGGCGAGGGGACGAAGTTCGGATTTTCGCCGGAGAAAATCCGCGCGCAACTCGACGAGTTGCTCGCACTGAAGAGGCTGACGATCGAGGGCCTCATGTGCATCCCGCCGCCGCAGCCGCGGGCGGAGATGTCCCGCAGGTTCTTCGTCGCGCTGCGCGAGCTGCGCGATCAGTTGGAGGGCGGGTTCCGCATTTCGCTGCCGCAGCTCTCGATGGGGATGAGCGGGGATTTCGCCGTGGCCGTCGAGGAGGGCGCGACGCTGGTGCGCGTCGGCACGGCGATTTTCGGGGAGCGCAGCGGCAAGACGTGGCGTCCGGTGGGAATGGCGGGTGATGAATGACGGATGATGCTGGCCACGGGGCATGGGTTTCGTCATTCGTCACCCGTCATTTTTTCCACCATGCCTGAACGCCTGCAACCTGTGAACATCGCCGTGATCGGTGCGGAGATTGCCGTCGTGTGGAGCGACGGACGCGAGTCATACCTTCCCCTGCAAAAGGTCCGCGAGGCGTGCCCCTGTGCGGCGTGTTGCGGCGAACCGGATGCGCTCGGGCGCGTGGTGACGCCGGAGGTGAGGTACGCTGCTACGAGCTTTGAATTGCGCGGCTGGCAGTTTGTCGGCGGCTACGCGCTCCAGCTCACGTGGGGCGACGGGCACTCCACAGGGCTGTATTCCTACCCGTATCTCCGCCGTCTGGCGGAGGGGTAGCAGGCGAAAGACAAAGGACGCCGGCCATCGCTGGCCGGCGTCCTGTGAGTGAGAAGCGTGTGCTGTGCGCCTATTCGCGGGCTGCGGCGCTGACCTTGTATTTTGCTCCGACGCTGCGGGATTTCGGCGCGGGATACTCTGCGGCGAGCGGGCGGTCCGGGGTCTTTTTGAAATTGTACACGCCGCGCGCGTTGTTCCTCCAGCCATTCGGATCGGCGAATTCGGAGCCGGTGTTCTGCAGGCCGTTGACCTGCGTTTCCAGTCCGGTGCCGTAGCCCTGCTGGATGATGTTCGGCGTCACGAACACGAGGAGGTTCCGCTTGGTCCGGGCGTTCAGCTTTTCCTGGAAGATCTTTCCGAAGAGCGGGATGTCGCCCATGATCGGAACCTTCGTGTGGGTCTTAGTAAGCTCATCCTGAAGGAGGCCGCCGATTGCAAGCGTGTCGCCACTTTGAATGAGGACGTTCGAGTCGAAGGTGCGCTTGTCAATGATCGGGCTGGCGACTGTGGCTCCGCCAAATGTGAAGGTGGCGTCGCCGACCTTGTTGCTGATCTCGGGCTGGACCTTGAGCGAGACGAACTTGTCCTTGTTGATCTGTGGCGTGACGCTGAGCGTGTTGCCGAATTCCTTGTCCTGGAATCCGCCAAACACCGCCTGTGCGGTCTGCTCGTTGAAGTTCAACTGCGGCACCGGCTGATTGCGTGTGATCTTGATGGTCGCCTTCTCGTTGTTCGCCGCGACGATGCGGGGATTCGCGAGAAACTCTGCGTCGCTGTCCTCGTTCAGCAGGCGCAGCGTGAGCGCCATCTGCTGGATGGAGAGGATGGAGAACTGTCCTGCGATTCCTTGCACGACGCTCGAAGCATTCGCGCCGTTTTTCAGGAAATCGTTCAATTGGAATTTGCCGTTCGCGTTGTCGGGTGCAGCTCCGGCAAGGCCCGAGGCGCCGTATTTCACCTGCATCGGCGTCGCGGCGCTGCCGACCACGCCGCCCCAATTGATGCCGTAGCTCTGCTTGGGATTCGCGGTGACTTCCACGAGGCGCGCCTCGATCATCACCTGCTTGGTCGGCGAATCAATGCCCTTGAGAAACTTCATGACCTTGTCCGCATTCGTCTTTCCTTCACGGAAGAAGATCGTGTTCGTGCGCGTGTCGGTCTGCGGCGCTTCGGCGCTGGTGAGCTGCGACTTGAGCAACGGCACGATATCGGCGGCCTTTGCGTAGCTGAACGTGTACTGCAGCGATTCGGTCGGCTCCTTCGCCTTTTCCGCCACGGTCTTGATGTAAACGACGCTCTCCATTTCGTCCATGATCAGGCCGTTTGCCTGGCAGATGATGCGGATGACTTCGGCGGGCGTCTTGTTCTCGACGCGCAACGTGATCTGGCCTGTCACGGCGGGGCTCACGACGACATTCATCTTTGCCTGCCGCGCGAGTGTGCGCAGGACGAGCGAGACGTCATCGCCTTGAAATTCACTCACGTGCGAGCTTGCGATGTCCAGCGTGCCGGGGGCAGTGCCGGGAGGCGGCGTCGCATTCGGATCGCCAGGCACCGCCGGAATCGTCCCTGGCACGGTTCCGGGGACGGTTCCGGGCGTCTGGATGGGTGGATCGATCGGCGCGGGCACGAGCGGAGAACCCGGCGTCACGTTGCCGGGCCGCGAGGGCACGCCGGGGACGGAGGGCGGATTGATCGGCGCGACCGTCGGCGGTGCGAAGGGCACGGGCGGAGGATTCGTGTTCTGCGCGAGCGATGCACTCATCGAGACGATGAGGACACCGAGGGTGCGGTGAAGTTTAGCGAGGGTGAGGGCTGAGATTTTCATGAGTCGTGGCCACTCCAAAGCACAACGTGGGCCAAGCTGCGCCTATGCGGCGTCCTTATCCCGCTACCGCCGGATGAATAATGAGTGAGCTGGCACCGTGCCTCACGCGATCTTCGCCGCTTGCACGAGCGCGCGCATCTTTTCCACGTCCTTGCGTCCGGGCCCGGATTCCACGCCGCTCGAGACATCCACCACCGCAGGCCGCACGGTTCGCACCGCATCCGCGACATTTTCCGGCGTGAGACCGCCGGCGAGCCAAAGCGAGAGCGCGGGATGCGTGCGCTTGAATTCACATGCCAGCGCGAGATCCACGCGCGCGCCCGTGCCGCCGAATTCGCCGGGCACGTGCGCATCGAGCAAAATGTGCCGCGTGGAAAAATCCCCGGCGTGCGCGAGGGCTCCGCGATCTTTTGCGCGCAGCGCCTTGATGATCGGTTTCCCGAATTCCGCGGCCCTGCGGCAGAACGCGGCGTCCTCGTCGCCGTGGAATTGCAGCGCGTCCACAAATTCAAACGCCGCGATGCGCTCCGTCTCCTCCGGCGTCGCATTCACGAGCAGCGCGACGCGGATCACGGGGCGCGGCAGCGCGGCGATCCATCCGGCGTTCCGCGCGATGTCCACGAAGCGCTTCGTGCCCGGCCATGTGTTGAAGCCGAGCAGATCCGCGCCGGCATCCACGGCGGCGAGCGCATCGTCGGGGTTCGTGATGCCGCAGATTTTCACGGCGATGAGGTCGGCTGGAAGTTCGAGTTTCACGGCGGCAGCATAGGGCATAGGGGCATGCGGGCAAAGCTTCCGTGGTGGCCGATCGCAATGCTTGCCGCATTTTCGAGCGCCCGATAGGATGCGCTTCCGTGCGCCACCGTTCAGTCCTTTTCCTCGCCCTGCTCTGCATTGTCATTCTCCGCCTGCCGGCCCAGCAGCCGCTCTCGGAGGAGGAAAAGAGGCGCGCATTTCTCAAGGCGCGCGAGGAGATGACGACGATCCCATACACGCCTTCGGGCGAGCCGGGATCGAAGCCGAAGCCGAAGCCGCACGCCACACCCATCGGTGAGAAGCCGCCGCCGCGCGCGACGCCCGCGCCGGTCGTGCGCCCGACTCCCGAATCCACGCCGCGGCCCACGCCGATCCCTGCCCCGGAGGCGACTCCGCCACCGCGCCCGAACATCGTCGTGCGCGAGAGCGCGGTGGGCCGGGCTGACGAGGAGCGCGAGCCCACGCCGAAACCGCAGAGCGCGTGGTCGCGGCTTTTCGGCGGTGGCGGCGGCGGCACGAGTTATCGCTACCTCACCAACGCAATCCGGCGTGAGATCGACCGCGCGCCCGTCGCGCGCGGACGCTGGCGCTACATCGTCGTCCACAACAGCGGGACGCGGCAGGGAAATGCCGCGGCATTTGAGCACTACCATCGCAACGTGAAGCGCATGGTGAACGGCCTCGCGTATCATTTCGTCATCGGCAACGGCACCTCGACGAGAGCCGGTGCGATCGAGATCGGCAACCGCTGGCACCGGCAGATACAGGGCGGCCACGTCCACAGCGACTACCTGAATAACATCGCGATCGGCATCTGCCTCGTCGGAGATTTCAATGTCCAGCATGTCGGTGAAGCCCAGAAGGCCTCGCTCACCGAACTCATCACCTATCTGCGGCACCGCGTCGGAAAAATCCAGGGCCAACCTGCTGAAGTGCGCGCGCACAAGAATATCAACCCGCCGCAATGGCCGACGGACTGCCCCGGAAATCTTTTTCCATATGACTGGCTCGCCAGGAAATTCTAGTGTCCTGTCCTTTAAGTAAGTGACATAACGAAAAACTGGGTGTGGAAGTGGGGATGCCAAAAGCCGCCACACCGATTTCACTCACCAAGACACAGCGAGTCGCCCGCAGGTTGGAATCAGAAGGGCGTTCGTGACTAGGAGCGCAAGCGCCCTTCCCTCCACCTTCGGCCCGGAAATCGAATGGCGAATCGGGCTGTCAACTGCGGAATCCGGGCCGTCCGATACGGGGGCACTGTTTCACTGGCTGCAGCTTTGTCCTTGGCGGACCCCGATGGCATTGCTATGAGGTCGCCATGCACGGCAAAAAGTCACCGGCAAGGATATGAAGATGAAATTGACGTCAATAGTTACTGCGCTGTTGCTTGGAACACTGGTCTCTGCGGTCATCGGCGCGGAGCCGGCGGCGACAGTCGGGAAAACGCCAAATCCAGACGCCAAAGTCGCCCAACCGCCTGCGGGGGTGCGGATATCCATCGACGGCAACAGTTGGAGCGTGTGGCCCGGGTTATTGCTTCCACTTGCCAAAGAAGCGGGAATCCAAGGCCAGATTGACGGCACCAAGGAAGCCAAGCAACGGCTGGAGAAGGGCGAAATCGATGTCGTGACTTACGGCACGCACCAGCCCAGCAACGGCTTTGTGTCCAAGACCGTGGAACTGGGACTGCAGCACAATCCGAACTTCCGCTTTTACTATCAAGCGGCCTGGCCGATCGGGGACGCCAGATGGCGGAACAAGGCCAATGAAATCAAGACCAAGGACGATTACGACAACACGAAGATCGACGAACTCCAGGCGGCCACCGATGAGATGCGCAAGGCGCACGAGGGATTCGTTGACGGCTTCAACCAGACTCTCGGGAAGCGCGCAGTCTTCATCGTGCCGCTCGGCGACGCCATGGTGAAATTGCGCGCACTGATCGTCGCGGGCAAATTTCCCGGCGTGAAACGGCAATCGGAAATCTTCAACGACGCCATGCCGCATCCAGGTGCCCTGGTTGCGTGGTTGTCGGCCTACTGTCATTTTTCTGCGATCTATCGGATTCCGCCGCCGGCCGCCGTGTCGCCCCCGGATAGCGCTGACCAGGCCGCCAAAGATGGCTACGCCCAGCAGGCGATCCTGCGCCAGATCGCCTGGGAAACGGTCTCGAAATACTCCTATGCGGGCGTGTTGGCGACTGTCAAAAATCCAGGGCGGCCTGAGGAAGCGAAGAACACGCGAATGCTTTTCCTCGGGAACAGCATCACGCTGCACCCGCCGGCGGAGGGTATGAGTGGGAGCTGGGGAATGGCTGCAAGCTCGGCGGAAAAGGATTACGTGCATCTTGTGCTGGACGCGGTCGGGAAAAGGAACGGCAATAAGCCGGAATCGAAGGTGCTGAATCTCGCCGATTTCGAGCGGGGATTTGAGCAATACGACATTGCCGCCAAGTTGAAGGCGGAAATCGAGTTTCAGGCCGACACGGTGATTCTGGCGATTGGCGAGAATGTGCCCGATCTGAAAACGGATGAGGCGAAGCTGAAATTCAGGGACAGCGTCTCGAGATTGCTGAAGCTCCTGAAAGCTGACAGGCGCTGCGCGATCTACGTGCGGAGTTGCTTCTGGCCGAATGCGGCGAAGGACTCCGCGCTGAAGGAAGCGTGCGCAGCGATGGGTGGTGTCTTCGTGGATATCAGTGCGCTCTCGAAGGATGAGCGGAACTACGCCCGTTCCGAGCGAAAGTTCGCAAATACTGGGATCGCAATTCATCCGGGGGACAAAGGGATGAGCGCGATTGCGGACCTGATTTTTGCGGCAATCAAGGAGCACGACTTGGCGGGGACGGAATCGAAGCCTGCCCCGGCCGCTGTGCAGGAAGCGTTGAAGTGATTCCGGTTGCCCGGCTTCGCCCAAGCGAGTTTCCAAGCGAGTTTCCGAGCGAGTTTCCGGTTGACCGGAAGTTTTCGTGGCAACATGAACCAAAATAGCCCCTGACAAAACCCAAAGCGAAAGCTAAGATAATCTCGAAAGTAACCCCATTCCCATGAATATTCTCAATCCAAACCTCATCACCCGTCGCTCCTGCCTCAAGGGAGTCACCCTGGGTGCCGGTGCCGTCGTGCTCCAGCCGTTCCTGAACGCACTTGCCGCGGAGGCCGCCGGCAAGGTGGCTCCTCGCTTCATTTTTCTCTTCGAGAGCAACGGGCTCTGGCCGTACCACATCCAGCCCAAGGGAGTGCCGGCAGGAAAGGGAGACACGTTGGTCGATTTGCCGCTCAAAGATCTGGAGCTTCCCGACCCGATTTCGCCGCTTGCTCCGCTCAAGGACCGGATGGCGATCATTCAAGGCCTGTCATCCAAGCAGGCATTCCCAAATCATGGGTCGGGTTACGGCGCGCTTGGCTGTTACAACGCGCGTGCCAGCCAGGCCAACGGTGGCTTTAATGACCCGCTTGCCCAGACGGTTGATCACGCCCTGGCCGGATCGCTCCCCGGCATCATCCCGGTCGTCGGCCTGGGTGTTACCCACAATCCGGGAACCGTCTTTGCCAACACGGTATCCGTCGTTTCCCGCAAGCGGCCGCTCCCCATCATCTGCCAGCCCGACGTCGCCTTGGGGTCGCTCGTCGGCAGCGTCGCCGAGGGGAATGCTGCGAAGGCCTTCAATTCGCGGAGCAAGCTGCTGGACTGGATCCAGTCCGACGTCCGTCGCGTCCGCGCCGGATTGCCGGCGATGGATCGCGACAAGCTCGACGCCTATCTTGAAACCTTCGAGCAGATGCGCAGTCGGGAGGAGAAAATAGGCGCGATGAAGGATCGCCTGAAGGCCAATGTGCCCGCGATCGACAAGTTTGACAGCAAGCTCCAGACGGACCGGTTCGAGGCACAGTGCGCCGTGGCAATCGCGGCGCTGGCGTCCCGCCTGACGAACGTGGCCGTCAT
>Ga0315909_10004360_pt1 | contig 16769 bp, 16 predicted proteins | sample LakEriMetagenome_11_FD_203527 | JGI IMG/M metagenome (GOLD analysis project Ga0315909, IMG submission 203527) | Freshwater fungal communities from buoy surface, Lake Erie, Ohio, United States - Buoy 2 MA125 | ecosystem: Environmental > Aquatic > Freshwater > Lake | place: USA: Lake Erie, Ohio...
GGCGTGTGCTGCGCAGCGAGCGTTTTGATGGTCATTACGCCCGCAGTTTCGCGCTGACCGATGAGATCGATGAGTCCCGTGCGACCGCCCGCGTTGATAACGGCGTGCTCGAACTGACGCTACCCCGGAAGACCGGCGCCGGACCCACCAGACTGACGGTGCAGTAACGCATGTGACCGAAAAATGCTGTGACGCAATGCACACTCCCCGCGTGGCAGCACGCGGGGATTTTTTTTGTGCGACCCCTATCATCGACTAAGTCTGTACTAAGGGGTCGTGCCAGATGAGCGGTCGCTATCGCTCGATGAAAGGTGTTTAACTCTTTTTACAAAGGGCCCGCCCGATGTGAATAAAGTCACAGCCATCAGGAGGCTGTGATGAAAATCACCGGAAAATCGAGCAATGCGTCACGCGAATTCAGACCAACGGACGCTAAAGGCCGATCGGCGCGTCGCGTGGCATGTCTGTTTGCGCTGACGGTTGCGGTGCTGAGCACACCGGTCCAGGCCAATGGGCCTGTTGATTCATGGTCCGGTCAGGACAAGGCGATGCACTTCGGCATGTCGGCTCCGCTTGGCATGCTGGGCGCCTCGGTGGCCGAGAAGCTCGGCTACACCGGCAAGACCGAGCGCCTGGTGGTGGGCGCAGCGCTGGGCATGATGCCCGGACTCGCCAAGGAGTGGGCCGATCGCTACAACCCGCGTGCCACCGCCTCGGTCAAGGATATGGCCTTCAATGTATTAGGCGCCATGTTGGGCGCAGCTGCCGTTGAATGCTGCACGGTGCGAGCGCTGTCGTCGCGTCGGGACCGCTTCGACGGATTGGCTGTGGAGTATCGGATCGAGTTCTGATCGCATCATTAGCGGCTGACGCATGCGCAGCCACCAAGGTTCAAGCCACAGGCCATGCTGCCCACGAGCGACCCGCGTCACAGGCCTCGATACGAATCGCTCCATCAAAGACAGCCTCCAGCTCACGGTGCACGTGGCGGTCATGCACTGCACCCTGTGCCCTGACTTCACCGTCTGCAAGCACCACCACACGATCGGCTTGCAAGGCGTGAGTCAGATCATGCTCAGCCGTGAGGACAGCGTGCCCTGCCTGCGCACGCAGGCGAACAGCCCGCATCAGCTGGCGTCGATACTGAGGGTCCAGGTGTGCGCAGGGCTCATCCATCAGCGTGATGGCAGCCTGGGTCGCCAGCGCGCGTGCAATCAGGACACGCTGCCTTTCGCCGCCCGACAGCTCAAATAGCCGTCTGGAAGCCAGGTGCGTGCAACCGGTGTCAGCCATGGCTTCGTCTGTCGCCCGATGATCCAGAGCGTCAGCTGATCCGGTCAGGCCGTGATGGGGCAGTCGACCCAACATCACCACTTCACGCGCAAGCAGATCGGCATCCATGGGCCCTTGCTGAGAGAGCCACGCCAGTTGAAGTGCGCGCTCGCGACGGGGCCAGGCAGACAATGCGCGGTCGTCCAGCGATACCTCGCCCGATCGCACCGCAAGCACCCCCGCAAGCGCGGTCATCGCCGTGCTCTTGCCGGCGCCATTGGGGCCGACCAGAGCTGTCCAGGTGCCCTGCGGTACATCAAGAGACAGTCCCCGCAGCACGCTTCGACCACCACGTTCGACATGAAGCTGATTTGCCCGCAGCCGGATCGGGGCGCTCATACGAGCTCCTCTCGGGCGGTACGTCGACGCAGCAGTGCAAGCAGATAGGCGCCGCCCAGGATGGCGGTCAGCAGACCCACCGGCAGCTCGCCCGGCGCCCAGACCGTGCGCGCGATGACATCGGCCAGCAGCAGCAAGGTGGCCCCACACAAGGCACTCAGTAGGAGCAGCGGTGCATGGGTCAGCGCCAGCATGCGCCGAACCAGGTGCGGTGCGGCCAGGCCGATGAAACCAATCAGACCGGCCTGTGCCACGGCAGTGCCCGTGGCCAGGGTCATCGCAGCAATCAGGACCAGTCGGTGTGCGGGGATATCGATACCCAGCGACGTCGCCGTCTCATCACCCAGTACGAGGGCGTCCAGCGCCCTCGCATGCCGCACTGCGACGCTCAGGCTCAGTGCAAGGCTGAGTCCGAGCAGGGCCACCCCGGTCCAGTCGATCAGGCTGGTGGACCCCAGCAAAAAGGATTGACGCGCGCGCAGCGCCTGCGGTGCGAAAAGTGCAACCAGGTCTGACAGCGCGCCAAGGAGCATGCCCACCACCACACCGGCCAGCAGCATGGCGACCGGCCGGTGCGTGCTGCCCGCCAGCAGCAGCGTGAGCGACGTGCCCAGTAGCGCACCGATGAATGCGGCACCTGCCAGCCCCAGCGCTGAACCCACGCCAGCCCAAGCCGCCCAGCCCACCCCGGGTGGCCAAGCACTGCCCGCCAGTGCACCGGCGAGCGCCAGCGCAGCCGTGACCGCGAGCCCGGCGCCGGATGCGGTCCCGAGCAGGTACGGATCGGCCAGGGGATTGCGAAACAGGCCCTGCGCGATGGCGCCGGCCAGCCCGAGTGCTGCACCCGTGAGCCATGCCCCGAGCGTGCGTGGCAACCGGATAGCCCCGACCAGCGCCTGAGCGTTTTCAAGCGACCAGGACACTGAGCAGCCGTCGCTGCCGCATAGCAGTCCGGCAAGAAAGCCCACCGCACTCAGGCATGCCAGAAGGATTGTCAGGCGAACTGGATTCAGGCTCATGAAGATTCGCGGCCGCAGCCCGACACTTTATCCCGGCGACCCGGACGGGTTGCTCCCAACGGTTGTCAGACACTGCGCGATCCGTTGCGAGGCTTCGCCCAACCGCGGACCGGGTCGCACGATCGCGTCGTAGGCTTGCGGCAAGAATGGACAGGTTCGCGACTGCCTCAGAGCGCCCAGGCCTGCCCATCCCGGTCGCGATGGCATGCGGGTCACGGCATTGCGCGGGCCCATGATCCAGTCCGGCGAGGCCCGCACCACGAACTCGGGATTGAGGCGGGGGAATGCACCCATGGAGGCTGGCACGATATTGCGCAGCCCGAGTGCCGTCAGCAGTTCCCCGACCACAGAGGCTTCGCTTGCAGCATGAGGTGCCTCAGACACCTCGAAGTACACGCTTTGTCCACGCACCGAGGCTGGAACGCTTGCCGCTGCCGCATCGATTTGTTTTTGCATGTGCTGCCACAAGGTTGGACCCGACTCGGGCGTGCCCAGCAGGTTGGCTACTACGTTGAGCATGCGTCGTGTGCCCGCCATGGTGGCCGGTTCCAGTGCCACCACCTTCAGGCCGGCGGCCTCCAGTCGAGCCGTGGCCCGCCATGAAACGGGCACCAGGACCAGATCAGGGCGCAGCGCAACGATCCGCTCGATTGCAGGGTCCTCGAGCCCGCCCAACCTGGGCAAGGTGCGGATCGAGGCCGGCCAGTCCGTCGATCGATCGACCCCAACCAGACGATCGCATGCGCCCAGCGCGCAGACTGACTCGGCAAGCGAAGGCAGCAGGGCGACGATGCGACGCGCAGGCCCGGGCAATTCGACGCTGCGGCTCCGATCATCGGTCACCCGTATGGTTGCCACCGCCTGCGCTGAACGGTCTGGCACGACCGTCTGCGCCGCAGTCATCCCGGGGTGTACAGACAGGGCGGCCCAGGCTGCCGCCAGATACAGCCGATGACGTCGGGCCGTACGCAGGGTCATCGAGGCGCCCAGCGCAGGGTCACGAAGGCCGATCTGCCCCACTGGTTGTATCCCCACGCGGTTTCATACACCTTGTCGGCCAGGTTGTTCAGGCGGATGCCTAGAGCCAGGCTGGGTGTCAGGGCCCAGTCCGCACGCAGATCGAGGGTGGCGAAACCAGCCAGACGCAAGGTGTTCGCAGGGTCATCGAAGCGATGCGAATATGCCGACAGCGTCCCGCCCAGGCTCAGACGCCCGAGCGCCCAGTCTGCCCGCATCCGGAAGGCATCGCGGGCGCGACGCGGCAGCAGCTTGCCCTGGTCATCGCTACCGGTGGTGGCATTGCGCGGGTCCAGGTGTTCATAGGAGGCACCAGCGAGCAGGCCGCTCCAGCGTCCTTCCCAGCTGAACACCGCACCATCGATGCGCGCATTTGGCACGTTGTCGGGGCGCGGGCCACTGGGGATATAGCCCTGGATCCGGTTGTCGATCCATGCAGCGCGAAGACTGTGCGCGCCCTGGGTCCAACGCAGACTCACTTCACCGTGACGGCCCCGTTCCGGCTGCAGATCGGGATTGCCGAACCCAGGGTAGTAGAGCTGATTGAAGCTGGGTGCAATGAAGCTCGTGCCATAGGATGCACCGACACGCCACTGCGGTGTGAGTGCAAAGGCATAGCCCAGGCTGCCGGTGTTCTGGGTGCCGTATTGCGAATTGCGGTCCTGTCTGACCGCTGCCTGCCAGGCATGCGCAGCGGACTCGCCACTCAGACCCAGGCCGACCGAGTTGATGGTCCGTTGGTCGATATCGAAGGACGCGTCGGGCATCGCCACCTGCTGTTCCAGTCGCTCCACCAGGACCACTGCGGTGCCCAGGCGCGTGGCAAAGAGATTCTCCCAGGAGAACATCTGCTGCTGGGTACGCGTGGCGCCCAGCGGCACATACGGGCTGGCTGTGGCGACGGTTTCGTAGACATCCGTCGAGCGACCATAGCTTGCACGCATGGTCCAGTCCGGGGTGACGCGACCATTGGCCTGCAGGCCCTGTACGCCATTGCGTACCCGTGCACGCGAATCGACGCCCAGTCCATCGTCATAGTGAACCGTGCTGTCCGACTGCAGTGCATTGGCATCGATGCGCCAGGCCTGGTTCAACTGCCATCCCAGCCGCACGTTCCCGCCAGTCTGACGAAAGCCGTCGGCATCCGGGTTGTACTGGTCATAGAGCACAGCGGGGTTAGTCGCCGAGAACCCGGCAGTGCCGGTGTGCGACAACTGGAAGGCGCCGTCGAATGCACCCTGTCCGAAGGCCGCGCCCGCACTGAATTGACCGAACTGTTTCGAGCCCAGTGTGAGCGAGGCATTGGGCACAAATCCGTTGCGCGCACGGCGCGTGAACATCTGGATCACGCCGCCAGCCGGGTCGCTGCCGTAGACCGAGGACAAGGGGCCGCGCACGATCTCGATGCGTTCGATCGATTCGAGGGGCAGGTTGTCGAGTGAAGGGGTGCCGACCGTGGCAGAACCCAAACGCATGCCGTCGACCAGCAGCAGCGTATGCCGAGCATCCATGCCGCGGATGAACACCGAGCTGTATTGGCCTGGCCCGCCATTGGAAGAGGACTGGATCCCCGGTTGGCGTGACAGCAGCTCGGACAGGGTCCGACCCGTGGCCCGTTCGATCTCGGTGCGGTCGATGATCGTCACCTCGGCGACCGTGTCATCGACTCTGGCCGGCACGCGTGTGGCGGTGATCGCGACCGCAGGCAGCGTGAACGGGGCTTCCGGTCGCCCGCCCGCTGATGCAGTGGTTGGTGCGACGGACTGCGCTGCTGCTGCCCCACACAAGCCTGCGCTCAGAGTCAGCCCCGCCTGCAGCGCGCAGCAAACCTTTCGGCTAAGCCTCTTGGGTAGGGGAGAAGCAGATCGCGTTGCGAGAAGCGTGACAGATGAAGATGCTGCGCGCAGGCATGCAGCACGCGACGGCGCCGACGGGGGCGAGAGCAAAACGAACATGGTTGACGGATCCGCAGGTCGTCCTCGCCAGCTTCCCCGCTGGCACGGACACAACGCACCGGGTTTGCACCGGGTGCTCCTGTTGGCCGGTATCCGGGCTGGCGGATCAACTCGGGCGGCCTTCCCAGAAGGGAAACTTCCAGTGGCAGCTTGCTCGAGCGGGATGCGCATGTGTGCGCATCCATCCGCTTACCGTTGCGGGGGCAGCGCAGGTTGGGTCAGATCCTGAGGGGTGACCTTCCTGCTTCCCGTTTAACTTGATGTACGACGATGCGCACACCATGCACCAACGTGCTGAGGTTAACACCGCGCTTGAGACAGTGTCGGCGATCGTGCGATTCGCGAAATGAGCAGGCCCCGCTGATCTGCGGCGTGGCATGCACCCTGATGATGCGGTTTGCCCGAGGGTGCCTGGTGGCCGCACAATGCGCGGCTTTGCCGCACTGCCCCGCGCCGATGAACGTGCCCGAACCTTTTGTGCTGATGCAGCACCTGTTGCCTAAGCGTGCGTTGACCGTGCTCGCGGGTCGCATCGCCTCAGCGCAGGCCGGCGCGTTCACTCATGCGCTGATCCGTCGCTTTGTGGCGCGCTATCAGGTTGACATGACCGAAGCGCTCGAACCTCAGATCGCGTCGTACGAAAGCTTCAATGCGTTTTTCACGCGCGCATTGCGCCCGGGTGCGCGCCCGCTGGCCCAGTCTGATTGGGTCTGCCCGGTGGATGGCGCCGTGAGCCAATGCGGCCGGATCGAACATGACCGCGTCATTCAGGCAAAAGGCCACACCTACAGTACCCAGGCCCTGCTGGGAGGCGATCAGGACCTGGCTGCAGCATTCCAGGATGGGTGGTTCGCCACGCTGTACCTCAGCCCGCGCGACTATCACCGCATTCACATGCCCTGCGAAGCCGAGCTCGTGCGCATGACGCATGTTCCCGGCAGCCTGTATTCCGTGAACCCTGCGACCGCGCGCGGCATCGAGGGCCTCTTTGCGCGCAATGAGCGTGTGGTCTGCCTGTTCAAGACTGCGCGCGGTCCGTTCGCCCTGATCCTGGTTGGCGCAACCATCGTAGGCAGCATGGCCACGACCTGGCATGGCGTCGTGAATCCGCCCCGATTCGGTGCGCCGCGCAGATGGGACTATGCGCAGGGCGCCATCCGTCTCGCTCAAGGTGCAGAAATGGGGCGTTTTCTGCTGGGTTCGACGGTCGTCATGTTGTGGCCAAACGGGCCGCTGCAGATCAACTCGGACTGGATGCCCGGCACATCCGTGCGCATGGGCGAGGCCATGGCGTGCTCAGTCGTTGTCTGAGACGCGAAATTCATGCGCAAAACCTGCACTTTCACGCGGCATCGTGAGTAGAATCGCTCCGCATCAGCGCAGTCCTGCTGTGGAACGCTGATCAGCGAACATCAAGCTCAACCCTCACAAGGACACCCTCGAGACATGGCGACCACCACCAAGAAGCCTGCGGCCAAGAAGGCCCCTGCCAAGAAGCCTGCAGCGAAGAAGGCTGCTCCCGCCAAGAAGGCGGCAGCCAAGAAAGCAGCTCCCGCTGCTGCCAAAGCCGCGGCACCCAACGTGAAACCGGCTCCGATGAAGCCGATCGCCAAGCCGCTGGGCAAGCAAGGCCTGCTGGCTCACCTGGCTGATTCCGCTGCGGTCGACCTCAAGGCTGTAAAGGCCGTGATCGCGAATCTGGAAGCCACCATCCTCGCGTCGCTCCACAAGAAAGGTGCGCGCGGCTTCGTGTGGCCTGGTCTGTTCAAGGCCACTCTGGTCTCCACCCCGGCACGTCCGGCGCGCAAGGGCATCAATCCCTTCACCAAGCAGGAACAGGTGTTTGCCGCCAAGCCGGCCAGCGCCAAGATCCGTATTCGTGCCCTCAAGAAGGCCAACGAAGCAATCAAGTGATGGCAGTACGGCAACCCTGAGCCTTGCGCCCAGGGCCCGTAAAGAAAACGGCCCGCACACGTGATGGTGGCGGGCCGTTTTCACGTGCGCCGCGTTTCGGCGCACGATGCGAACTCAGCGGTTACCCGAAATCGGTTCGCCGAAATTCGCCCACTTCTGCCCGTCGAAGCGTGACATGACGACCGTGGATAGCGGGCCGTAATCGTCAGGTGTTGTGCCGATCAGAATGCCTGGCAGAACCGTGTCGTGCCGCAAACCTTTGAGATTTGCCGCGATGCGCAAGATGTTCTCGCGGGTCAGGTTATCGCCTGCCTGCTTGAGCACGTAAGCCATCGTTTGTGCCGAGGCAAAGGCCTGCACATTGAACGGGTCGCCTGGATCGCCCTCAGGATGATATTTCTTCATGAAGGCCCGGTATTCGAGCATGCCGGGATCGTTGTCCCACTGCTTGTCGGTGGCGTCTTTCATGTACTGCGTGGTCATGACGCCCACACTCTTTTCCAGCCCTGCCGGTTTGAGCACCGTGCCCACGGTTGACGATACCGTGGTGACGTAGTGCGCAGGCTTCCAGCCCAGTTCGTAGATCTTGCGAATGGCTTGTGACGCGAACTTCGGTGCGCAGGCATTGATGAACGTATCGGCACCGCTGGCCTTGAGGGATACGATCTGCGAGTCGATCGTGGCATCCGTCACCTCATAAGACACCTGGGCGACCACCATTGAAGCCTTGTCCCCCAGACGCGCGCGGATCCCGTTGACGTAGTCTTTACCGAAGTCGTCGTTCTGATACAGGATCGCGATCTTTGCGTTCGGGTTGGTACGCAGAATGTGCTCGGCAAAAATGCGGCCTTCCAGCGGATAGGTCGGTGCCCAGCCCATGGTCCAGGGGAAGCGCTTGGGATCGTTCCACTTGCCGCCACCTGTCTGCACAAAGAGGTGAGGAATCTTCTTCTGATTCAGGTACCCCTGGATCGCAGAGTTGGTGGGCGTACCCAGGCTCGCAAAGATGGCCAGTACTTCGTCCTGTTCCACCAGTCTGCGCGTGGCCTCCAGTGTCTTGGCAGGGTTGTAGCCGTCGTCCAGGCTCAGCAGCGTGACCTTTCGACCATTGATGCCGCCTTGCTCGTTGATCATCTTGAAAAAGCCCTGCTGCGCTCGCCCGATGGTGCCGTACGAGGATGCCGGACCGCTGTAGGGCATGGTCTGACCGATCTTGATCTCGGTATCGCTTGCGCCCGTGTCATATTTTTTTTGCGCCGATGCTGGCGCAGCCAGCGCAAGGCCAAGAACGGCCAGCGCGGCAACGATACGTTTCATGGTGTCTCCCTGTGTGTATTGGACGTGCGTGAAGCGCCGCGAATGAGGCACCCGCACGCTTGCATCGTAACCCGACTGTTCACATCGCAGGTGCCGTCACACGTGCGGGGTTTGTCGTTTTGAGACGCTGTGTTGCGCTGCGATTCTCGCTCGGGCTTAGGATGCGGGAATGAACCCGAATCCACTCGCTCCAAAGCCCGCTGCCGGCAGCCAACGCCCCCTTGACGGCCTCACCGTCATATCGCTTGAACACGCCATTGCAGCGCCCTTTTGTACACGTCAATTGGCCGACCTGGGTGCCCGGGTCATCAAGATCGAACGCCCCGGGCGGGGTGACTTCGCCCGCGACTACGACCAGCGCGCCCGCGGCCTGGCCTCGCATTTCGTCTGGGTTAACCGTTCAAAGGAAAGCCTGACGCTGGATCTGAAGCAGCCCGAGGCCCTCGAGATCCTGCGCCAGTTGCTCACGACCGCCGATGTACTGGTGCAGAACCTCGCCCCAGGTGCTGCAGCACGTATGGGAATGTCGTGGGAGGCGTTGCACGCGGCGCATCCGAAGCTCATCGTGTGCGATATCTCTGGCTATGGCAGTGACGGGCCGTATCGCGACAAGAAAGCCTACGATCTTCTGATCCAGAGTGAGGCCGGCTATCTGTCAGTCACAGGGACCCCAGAGGAGCCATGCAAGTCGGGCAATTCCATCGCGGATATTGCCGCAGGGATGTATGCCTATTCGAACATTCTTGCAGCGCTGCTGCAGCGCGGCCGCACAGGGCTGGGTTCACATATCGACGTATCGATGCTTGAGGCGCTGGGCGAGTGGATGAGCTTTCCGCTGTACTACACCTACGACGGGGCTGCGCCGCCGCCACGCAATGGCGCATCCCACGCCACCATTTATCCCTACGGCCCGTTTCAGACCGGTGATGGGCGCACGGTCATGTTGGGTTTGCAGAACGAGCGCGAGTGGGTCGCTTTTTGCGAAAAGGTGTTGTATCTGCCGCAGCTGGTGACTGACCCGCGTTTTGCCAGCAATGCGTTGCGCAATGCCAACCGGGCCGATCTCTCCGCGCTGGTGCTGGACACCTTCGCAGCCCTGAGTGCAGCACAGTTGATCGAGCGCCTCGAAACAGCGCAGATTGCCAACGCGCAGGTCAACAACATGGCCGACCTTTGGACGCATCCGCAGTTGCAGGCGCGTGGACGCTTCGTTGAGGTCGGCTCGACAGCGGGTCCTTTGCAGTCTTTGCTCCCGCCGGGTGTGCACAACAGTTTCGACTACCGCATGGACCCAGTACCCGGTGTGGGCGAGCACACTGAGGCGATTCTGCGGGAGCTGGGCCGCTCAGACCGGATTGAGGCATTGCGCGCAAGCGGCGCGATCTGAACCCGTTTCACTGAACACCGATTCACTTTGTCCGCGGAGGATCAGCATGGCAGCAACCAAACAGCGTCACGTTTCGCCCCATGTGGCGGAGTACCCGCCAGGCCACTGGTCGAATTGCCTGAGGGTGGGTGACATCGCGTATGTCTCGGGCATGACGTCCCGCGCTGCCGATCTCAAGACGATCGACGGGGTCAATGCCTACGAGCAGGCGAAGATCATCTTCAGCAAGATCCGCCATTGCGTGGAGGCTGCTGGCGGACGCATGGATGATGTCGTCAAGATCACCATCTTCGTGACCGACATCGCCTACAACCAGGAGGTCTGGCGGGCCAGGCGCGAATTCTTCACAGGCGACTTTCCGGCATCCACTCTGGTGCAGGTGGCGGGTCTGGGTACTCCGCAGACGATGGTCGAGATCGATGCGATCGCGCACATCGGCTGTAGTGCCTGAGGCGTCCACCCGCAGGCTGCTCACGCAGCCTTAGAAACCCAATTCCTTGAGCAGATCGTCGACTTCAGACTGTGAGTTCACGGTGTCCGAGCGACCTGCCACCACTTGCGGGCCTTCGAGCACTTCCTGATGGCGCGACCGGTGGTCCTCAGGGGCAGACTCGAGCAGCAGTGACACCAGCTCGGCCTCGATCTTTTGCGTGATCGCTTCAATTTTGCGGCACACCTGACCGGTGAGGTCCTGAAAGTCCTGCGCCATCATGATGTCGGTATGCAGGCTGGTGGTCTGATTGGTGCGCTCGACCGTGGCGGCCAGTACGGCACGTGTCTGCACGAACAGCGTCTTGTAGCCGTGTTCGGGCCGATCGCCGCGCTCGATCAGCGCATCCCATTCGCGCAACAACCCGGCTGAATCAGCGCGCGTGGCGTCCTGCAAGGGGCTGAGTTCATCCAGTGTATCGAGCACTTTCTGGGCGCTGCGCTCGCACATCTCGGTCACATACTGCAAGCGGCTGCGTGCATCAGGAATGGCTGCCGCAATGTCCGCCAGCGAGCGATCGAGGCTGAGCGCCTCGAGGCTTTCATGCAGGTTGCGGGTGATCTGACCGACGCGGTCGCGCAGATGCTTCGCATTGCCGCAGGTGCAGTGTTCACAGACGCCGTTCGTGCCTGCGTTCTGGCACACCGGGACCTCGCCATCGGGCGCCGAGCCGGTCGATGCTACCGATGGGGCTGCAGCCGCTGGCGGCGGCACCACCACCGGCGCAGCCACGACGGCGGTGCCCGCCTGCAGTTCAGCCTCAGCGCGTACGGATTCGAACAGTGCGTCCAGGTCTTCAATCTCTTCGATACGGTCGGTGCTCATATTCATCACTCCGAACCGATCAGGCTTTCGCCGTTCCGAGAATTTTCTGGATCTTCTCTTCGAGCACGGCCTTGGAGAATGGCTTGACGATATAGCCTGACGCCCGCAGCTGAGCCGCTTTCAGGATGTCCTCCTTGCGCGCTTCGGCAGTGACCATCAGAACCGGCAATGCAGCGAGGTCAGGGTCCTTGCGGATCGCCTCGAGCAGCTCGAAGCCGTTCATGTTGGGCATATTGATGTCGGTCACGACGAAATCGAACGGGCAGGGTGCAGACAGCTTGAGCTTGCCAAGCGCCACACGGCCATCGTCGGCTTCATCGCAGTCGTTATGGCCCATCTCTTTAAGCAGGCCGCGCACGATCCGGCGCATGGTGGAGAAATCGTCGACGACGAGGAATTTCAAAGCGTCCTCACGGTGGAAGGTCCGGTCAGTGGACGATACGCGGCTCGAACTGATTCAAGCCGTTGAAATGCGCCATAAACTCCGCCAAATTGATGCATTTAGCCCAGGCTGAATCGGGCGCAACCGTGCGTCGCCCGAAATCGACCGTCGGGGGGCCGATCAGCTGCCTGGTCGCCCCGGAGCCGACGGCCCTCACTCCCGAAAGCGTGGGGGGTGCTTGTCCAGAAAGGCACGGATCCCTGCACCGCACTCCTCGCTGTACATGCTCTCGATCAGCGTGTCGCGTTCATCATCCAGTTGCTCACGCAAGGTGTTGTGCTGCGCGGCATAGGCCAGCCGCTTGATGCGGCCTTGCGCACCGGCTGGGCCATCGGCCAGCCTTGCAGCCCATTCCACAGCCTGCTGCAGGGCTGCGCCAGGAGCCGTCACGCGATTTACCAGGCCGAGCTGGTGCAAGCGCGCTACCGGAATCGGCTTTGCATCGAGGAACATTTCGAGCGCCAGCTGATGAGGCAGGGCCTGCGCGAGCCAGTGCGAGGTGCCGCAGTCAGGTGACAGCCCGATCCTGGCATAGGACATGACCAGAGTTGCATTCTCCGCTGCCACCAGCAGGTCGCAGGCCAGGGCCACACCCAGGCCGCCGCCAGCGGCTGCACCTTCGACTGCCGCGAGAATCGGTTGCGGGCATTCGCGCATTGCCAGCAGCCAGCCATGCGCGGCATCGACATGTTCCGATTGGGTATGAGGCGGTTTGTCGCGCTGCTCCACCATGCGATTGATATTGCCGCCGCCGCAAAAATGCCCGCCCTCGCCGCACAGCACGATGGCGCCGATCGAGGTGTCTCGCTTGAATCCGCGAAATGCCTCAAGACCCTCGTCAAAGATGGCGCGGGTGAGCGCATTGCGCTGCGTGGGATTGCTGATCGTGACAATGGCGACGCGACCCTCTCGGGTGATATGCAGCCCGGGTGTGGGCGCCGCCGTGGAGGCGGTCTGGGAACTGCTCATGGAAGTGTCCTGTGAAGTGCGTCAAGAGGGAGGTCAGGCGGGCCTGACCTGCGGGATCTTCTGGTCTGAACCGTCGCGGGATTCGAAGATCACCTGAACCGGCAGGCCGATGCGGACGGCCTGCGGTGGGCAGCCGGTCACGTTGCACAGGAATCGGATGCCTTCGTCCAGGTCCACCAGCGCAATGACATAGGGGGTGTCTGCCGCGAAGGCGGGGAGTGGCGCCCGGTTCACTACGGTGAAGCTTGCCACTGTGCCCGTGCCGCGCGCCTGCTCCCAGGCCAGATCGCTCGCACGGCAGTGACTGCACAGAGAACGCGAATAGAACTGCGCTGCGCCACAGGCGCGGCATCGCTGGAACATGAATCGGTCCTGATTCGCACCGTCCCAGTAGGGGCGGCTGTCGGCATCTGGAACGGGGACGGGCTTGGCGAGCGGTGTGTTCATGATGCGGTCCTGAAGGGTGCTGTCGGTCCTGACAAGGCGCGGGGTCAGTCTCGTGCCATCACGATGGAGCAGTGTCCCGAAAAGATGCCGCCCAGCGTGTGGGCGAAGGCCAGCTCGGGGGCGTGCACCTGTCGTGGCCCGCATTCGCGGCGCAGTTGTCTGACGGCCTCGACCACATGGAACATGCCACCGGAGGCGCCCGAGGAGCCATACGAGAGCAGCCCGCCGTTGGTGTTCAGCGGGAACCGGCCGTCGATCGCGAATTCGCCGGCCAGCGCTGCGGGGCCCGCTGCACCACGCTCATAAAAACCCATGGATTCCAGGCAGATCAGCACGGTGCTGGAGAAGCAGTCGTAGACATGCGCGGTGTCGATATCGCTGCGTGCTATGCCTGCTCGGCCAAAAGCTGTGGCGGCGGAGTCCTTGCATCCGAAGTCGGTCAGCGAGGGCGCCATGAAGATGTGCTCGTGGGTATGGCCTTCGCCCACGCCGAGGATGCGCACTGCGGCTTTGGGCAGGTCGCGCGCCACCTCGCCCGCGCTGACCACGACCGCTGCCGCGCCATCGGAAACGAGCGCGCAATCCAGCATGCGCAGCGGCGAGGCAATCGGTTTGCTGTTGCGCACATCGTCCATCGTGATGGGTTTGGTCATGTGCGCATTCGGATGCTTCGCCGCATTGGCCCGTTGATTGACTGCGACGGCGGCCATGTGATCCGTGGTCAGTCCGTACTCATGCATATAGGCCTGAGCCGCCAGTGCAAAGGCGGCCGGTACCGACAAGCCGTAAGGCTGCTCGTACTGCGCATGGGCGATATCAGCCAGGGTCGACTGCACGCGGTCTCCCAGACCTGTGAGGCGGTTGTCGCCAGTGATGCACAGCACATGCCGGCACATGCCCGATTCGACCAAGGCCACGGCATGCGCCACCAGCAGGCCTCCCGTGACGCCGCCCATGGAAATCGAGGCGCTCACCTTTGGATGCATCCCGACGTACTCGGCGAATACGCTGCCCAGCATCAGCTGAGGCGAAGTGAAGGAATAGCCGGTGAGCAGCCCATCGATCTCGTCCACTCGCAGGCCGGCGTCGGCAATGGCGCCGAGCCCGGCTTCGGTGTGCAGGGACATGCAGGTGCTCTCGGGCAGCGCACCGACTTTCGTGTCGTACACCCCGCTGATGAGGGCCTTGGCGGTCATGGTGTGAGTCTCCTGGGGTGGTGCTCAGTTCAAGCGTGAGGTTTGCGACGCGCGCTAGGGCCGCCACATCGGTGCGCGTGCACGCACCGGGTCGAGCAGTGACCAGTCGCCCTGCTCGACGCTGAAGCCCTGGGGAAAGGGCGGGCGAGGCTCCATCCCAAGGGATTGCATGACGCGGTCATCGCGGTAGTAGCACTGCACGGCGACACTGACCAGCAGCATGGCGCGGCCGCGGTGCTGCTGGCGAAAGTCCTGAATCGCCGATGCACGCTGCTCGGGTGCCAGGTCTGCCAGTGGACCAGCGGCGGCTTCATGCAGGCGCGCCAGTGCGTCCATGGCAGCTTCGGGCTGCCGCCCCAGCGTTGTCAGAACGTCCGCCAGGATGAGCGGGTCGTCTGCACCCGGAACGCCATGACGCGCGCTGGCTGGAATCATCACGGACAGCAGCAGGCGCAGCGACTCGCGTTGCGCTTCATCCAGAAACGGTGCCTGCGCCACCGGGATCACGGTGGCGTGAGCGGGAGGGTTCGCGTCCGCTGCATGCGTGCCCTGAGGTGTGTTCGAGCGGATCATGAAAGGGCTGTCTGCAAGGTGAGTGGGTGAGCGAAGCGTCAGTCGAACAGATTGGCCAGGCGCTGCTTCATCTGGTCGGCCACATACAGGGCCAGTGCCTGGATCGTCGAGGTCGGGTTCACGCCGGCCGAGGTTACGAAGATGCTGCCGTCGACGATGAACAGGTTTTTGACGTCATGACTGCGTCCCCATTCATTGACCACCGAATGACGCGGGTCGCGGCCCATGCGTGTGGTGCCCATGAGATGCCAGCCGCCTACTGCAAGCGGCGCTTCACTGCTCACGTCCCACGCCCCGGCGGCCTTGAGGATCTCGGTGCCGCGGGCCACCGCATGGGCCAGCATGCGCTGGCTGTTCTCACTGAGCTGGTACGTGATTCTCGGAGCCGGGATGCCGTCGGGGTCTTTCAGAGTAGGGTCGAGCGTGACGGTGTTGTGTGCTTCAGGCAAGTCTTCGCAAATGGCGACCATGCCCGTGCTGCGATTGAACAGCCGTCGCATCGCATCATGATGATCATCGCCCCAGGGAATGCGCCCGCCACTCATGCCGGCCAGGGCGGTGAGCACCGGCCCTCGGCCGCGGGTGAACTCGAAGGTATAGCCGCGAACGAAATGGCGTTGCCGGTCGGTCTCGTAGAACTCCTGGCTCCAGATGCAATTGCCCGGGCCGCGGTAGCCGTCCAGCGCGTCATCGAAGTAACCGTTCAGGGCCGCGTAAGGATGGAACATCAGGTTGCGCCCGACCAGGCCGCTTGAATTGGCCAGGCCCTCCGGGTGCTGGGCTGAGCGTGAGTTCAGCAGCAGGCGTGGCGTGCCTACGCCGTTGCAGGCGACGATCACCACTTCGGCGGGCTGAAAGTGTTCCTTGCCGTCAGCATCGAAGTAGATCGCTCCGCTGGCCATGCCGTCGGCGCGTGTGGTGATTTCGCGTACCCGGCAGCGGGTGCGCAGTTGCACGCCGGCGCGCAGTGCCGCAGGCCAGTAGGTGATATCAGTGCTGGCCTTCGCGCCTTGCGCGCAGCCTGCGATGCAGTGGCCCAGGTTGATGCAGGCACCTCGACCTTCATAGTCCTGCGTGGCCACGGCGCTGTCGGACGGCCACCAGTGCCAACCCAACTGGTTCAACCCCTGCGCCAGTCGCGTGCCGGCCTTGCCAAGCGGCACCGGCGGCATCAGCGGGGTTTTCGGAGGATAGGCCGGGTCGCCCGCCAATCCGGAGATGCCCATCATGCGATCGTTCAGCGCATAGAAGGGCTCAAGGGTCTGATAGTCGATCGGCCAGTCGTCGGCCACGCCATCGAGCGTGCGCACCTTGAAGTCCGACGGATGAAAGCGCGGAAAGTGCCCGGCATACAGCACGGTGCCGCCGCCCACGCCATTGAAGTTGGCCACCTTGATCGGTGAGCTGCGGTCATTGACCGGATAGTCCCAGGCGCTCGCGCGCCGGTTGGGACTGAAGTTGAATTCGCCCAACTGCCGTGCTTCCCAGTCGCGTCCGTTGCTGGGGTAGTCGGTGGGCTTGACCCAGTCGCCTTGCTCCAGGCACAG
>Ga0315909_10004364_pt1 | contig 16764 bp, 17 predicted proteins | sample LakEriMetagenome_11_FD_203527 | JGI IMG/M metagenome (GOLD analysis project Ga0315909, IMG submission 203527) | Freshwater fungal communities from buoy surface, Lake Erie, Ohio, United States - Buoy 2 MA125 | ecosystem: Environmental > Aquatic > Freshwater > Lake | place: USA: Lake Erie, Ohio...
CATTAACAAACCAATCAATAGAAGTTTTTCTAATCTATCTATTGATTGGTTTATCTTTTCTACTTGCTTTTCTGCTTGACTTGTTTTGTGAGTACGTCTTGCCTCTACTTCAAGTTTACTCAATTCATCAACCATTAGGTTGATATTCTTAAGCATTTTGATAAGGTCTGGATTATACCCAATTGTATTAATCTGATTCATTAGTTGAGAATGCACAGTTCCCCACTCAAGCGAATTAGATATAACTAGAGGCATACTTACTTTTGTTTTTTTGGTTCTTCAAAGCTAGGTGATATTCTTGTCGCTTCTTCTTCAGTCATAAAGCGGGCGTTAGCAGGAAATATACCAAACGTAAATGATTTCCAATATTTAGCAAAAAGATTATTTATAAAGACAATAGCAATTGCAATAATCGAAAATCCTGCACAAGTTAAAATTGCGCCTGCTAAAAAAATTGATGCTTGTTCTACACTCATATGTTACTCCTAAAAATTGTATTATACATAAAACAAAAGGCTCTGTAAAGAGCCTTTTGTACCAAAATAGTAAAGTTTAGAATCCGAAACTTAAACCTAAACCGTATGCATTTTCCTGAATGTCTTGATAGCTTTTGCTATAGTTAACATTAAGTGCTACATTCTTTACAACTGGAATCATATATGTTGCATACACAACTGTTTGATCCTTTGTAGTAACGGATGTTTCGTAGTTTACACGTGTTCTAACTCCAGCTAATGCAACACCAGGACCCATTTTATTTGCAACATGGGCACCAACAATACCATGTGTATATTGTGTGTTTGATGCTCCATTAAGACCGTTTGTATATCCAATACCTACATAAGGTGTGAACATACCAATATTCTTACCGGCAGTAACTTCAAAGTTATTTACTAAACCAGTAGTACCGTCAGTGTAACGTGCGGTGCGTGATTGCAAACCATATTGAATACCATTAATTTCTTTTCCTGCACGTACAAATTGTGCGATACTGATTTTACCATTTACATTGTCTTTAGTATAGTCTGCATCCATAGATACATAATCTGCGGCTGAAGATGCAAATGCCGAAAGTGCTAAAATAGCTGTGAGTGTGATTTTTTTCATTAATTTTTTCCTTTAAAATTTCCCTTTCGGGCATAGAATAATATTTATCGTAATTTATTACGTGAATTATTAATTTTTATTGTTTTTGAGCACCTCTAAAATTTTATTAGCCCAAATTTTATGAGTTTCCAATCCGGGATGAAAGCCATCAAAACCATAATCTATCTCATAACTATCTAGTGGTTCTTTGATACTTCTACAATCTAACATTGGATTCTCAGATATATTCCATGCATTATCAAATGTTACAAAGATTTTTTTAATGTGTATCTTGTCTAAGAACATTGATGCCATATCCATATACAACCAACTCATTAATCTCAAATGATAATCGCTATGAGTTTCATAAAAACTCCTAGCCATACCAATTACTGAATCTTTTGGTGTTTTGTCTTTTTTAGCAGAATAGTCTATAAGTATTCCTTTATCAATATTATCTGATAACAACCAGGGTGCTATTTTTACTAATTGTTTTTTTTCAGTAAACAATGTTCCCCTATTAGGAAAGGTCCACATAACTAATACCAAATCATTAGGTAAAAAATTGAATTGTAAGATGTTTAACAAAATCTGTAAGTTACTAGCGCCCGGTACACTTTTATTAATACACATCACACCCAATTGATTAGCAATCAAACTAGGAAATGCAAAGTGACTAGGATGTGGTCCGGGAAGATATTTATCTACTACACAGTCAGGTAAACTGTGCCCGTATGTGTGACTACATCCGAACGCTACTATCCTCATATTGATTAAACATCTTCTCCGTTCTTTAGCCCATTACTATGTTTGTCACGTATTTGGTCTACGTCTTGAAATAAACGTTTCTCTTGTGCTGTTAATTTATCCTTTGACCCATTGTGTCTAGGATTACTGCATAAGAAACATTCTGGATTACCGCAGTCTAAGGCATGGTGTTTGTTGAACTTATGTGGTTCTTTAACATCCATTCCATGTTCTTTAGCAATCTTGGTTTGCTTTTTAATAGCGTTTTCATCTTTGAGTAAACGCTTAGAGTGTTTGAATTTATCTTGTTCGGTGCTCATATGCTAAGTATATAATATTTAAATACCATATAAAAGAAAAAAGGGCAACTAGTGCCCTCTTTATTTTAGATTACCTCGTATTCATCTTTCCCACATCCGCATTCGGGACATAGAAAATCATCAGGCAATGTATCCCAAGTCCCTTCGGTGGCTTCATCGTGTTCGTGTCCGCAGACTACGCATACATGTACTTCATTCATAATATTCTCCTATTAAATTACTGGAAATGTAATTGTATCTAACTTTTGTTGATACGCTTCGGCATGACGCTTTTCAATTTTAGTTAGTGCGGCAAAACGCTTTTCAGCCTTTGCTAGTACTTGTGCAAATTGCTCTGCATGTTCTTTACTTTCTGCTATCTGAAGTCGTGCTTCAAGCATAGCGTCTTCCTTACCTTCAAGTTCGGCTTCTTCTTCAAACTTAGGATACATTTCTGTATACTCATAAGTCTCACCATCAATTGCTTTCTGTAGACACTCTTTGGTAGAAGGCTTACCGATTAGTAATTCTAGGTGTCCCCATGCATGTTTGATTTCTTGGTCTGCTGTATGTTCAAAGTGTTTTGCAACATCTTCGAATCCTTCCTCACGTGCGATTTTAGCAAAATAGCGATATTTGATGTGAGCCATTGACTCACCTGCTAATGCACATTCTAAGTTTTTTAGTGTTGTTGACATATTTTCCTCTTTGTGTGTGATGTGATTTTTAAGTCACACTCTATTTAGTATACAGTAATTATAATGAAAGAGAAACAGGAAAGGGCAACTAGTGCCCTTTCCTACTCTCACATGTTATCGGTTAGCGATATACATAGTGATTTCGAAACCGAAGCGCATATCGCTTGCTGTAGGTTTTGTCCACATAATTTTCTCCTTTAAAGTTATGCACCTTAGTGCATGATTAGTATAACATGTAATTAAAATATTGATATAGAGAAAATCATTAATCTTTACTAGTGTAAACACTTAGAAAAGGGAAGTTTATTCTGTTACGAGGGAAACTTCCCGAAAACCCTAAGCAGTGTTTAGGCTGCTAAGGCAAAACTTTCGTCATTTGCATTTACGTTTTTTGCTTCTACGACCGGGTTACCCCAATCCTACGGGTTCTGCTTTCCCGAGCTGTCCACTCTGTTACTCTTTGCCCTGTCGAAACCATGGCAGGCCCATCATAAAGAAACTTTCCAACCAAGAAGTTCAGAACATTTAATATATTCTTTCTTCATAGCGACCAGTAACTCTGGTTCAATTTCGTCCCATCTGTCCTTGGTTAAATGTTCGCCATTAGCAAACTCAAACCAATCTGGATGTAATTCAACCCAAAACTCTTTAAAAGTTTTAGGACTTTCCTTACTTAACCATGGACTACTACGACTCATTAAACTTCCTTATGGTGGACCTGGCGGGAGTCGAACCCGCGTCCAGAACACTTTTCTCTTTGCTTCATACAGCAATAACTAGCAGTATATATTTATTCTTCGGGCTTGTCAATATATTCGGTAATAATCAATCACCATTTGGAAAATTTTTCTTCCAATCCATGATCCAATATATTGCCCCACCAACAACTACTACCATTAAAATCCAAAATAAGTATGTCATATTTGTATTTATGTTAGCGGATTATACCTTCAACAGGAATGCTTGGATATACTGTTGTTGCTGATTTAATTTCATATTCATAATCTCTAGCTTTGTTGTAATATTTTTTCATCTTGTGAATCCATTTTTGGTGTATCTCACGTACTGTTTGTATGGTTCTAGATTCAAATGAATGTTCGGTAAAAGTGTTTTGTAGATACTCTAAAGTTTCAGCAGGATGAGGATGCCCATCAAAAAATTTATTACCTATTAACTGCAAGTCTCTATCTTTTTTTATTGAAATTGTATCGTTCCATAATACTTCGTAAAAACTTTTATGTATTTTAGGAAGTGTGTTGATAAAGATATTTGTAATGTTATCAAAAATCTTGATGTCATCACTCCATTGATTTGGTCTAGATGCCACATTGACCATAGATAAAAAATGATATTGACATTCTTTACTTGCTAGAAAAGTATCGACAAACTGTATACTTGTTAAATCTCGCAAAAGATATCCTTCCGGATCAGCCCACTTTTCTACATATCTATCATCATATACATTTTGCGTAAAGATATTGCCTGGTGTTTTCCATACACCCCTAACATATTTATCCTCTCTGCACACATTGGTCCATTGAACGATAACCAAATCATCACTATTAAATTTATAAAAAATATCTGCTTGCATTAACATACACGCCATGTATTGATTTCCAGACCCTGACCTTCCGTAATTATAATATGGTATATTTAAATCATATGCTATAATTTCAGGCCACATGCCTCCCCAAATATAATCACTAAAACTACAACCAAATGTGAACAATCTTTTTGGTTTGCGTGTTATCAATTTATTACTTGCGTGATCCATTGTATTCTTTAATCCATTTCCAGTCATAACTCAGCATAAGTTTATTTAAGTCCCCGGCGACACTATTAAAATATTCAACACCGGCAATAGCTCCCTTTATGCTTTCATGTCCATAATTACCGTTGCCTATACTCGTCCATATCTTCAATCTCTCTTTGCTTTGTTCATCTTTGTTATAGCACAATTTAATAGATTCTCTAAATGCTGTTCTCCAAGTATCCCATTCACTTGTATTGTATACCGCAACACCTGAATTAATATCCAATACTTCTGTTCTGCTATCTAGTGTGAAGTCTAGTCCTCTTATCACAGTATTCAATGTTAGTTTTTTATTATTGGCTACTATAGCTTGATGTCCATATTCTAATCCATTAACTGGATTGGTTGCATTGAATACATAGTGTCTACGTGACTTATAGATATTTGGTTGCCAATTAAAATCAAAGTCATCTTTAACTTTCAGTTTAGCATTGATTAAAAAATACCATGGAGTATTGCTAGCATTTGCTGCCGCATGTTGACTTGCTTCTCGTCCGTTTACCCCGTCTATTCGTATAATCCTATTAGAATGTGTATTTGCAACTTTCAACAAATGTTTATAATTATCTTCAGCACATGCTTCCCCATTGCTTATAAAAACAATATCCAATGGCTCTATATTGTCAGCTACACTATGTACGACTACATGTTCGTAATCAGTAAGTTTATCATATAGATACATTTTTATATTTTTAGGCACTACTGCATCTTTGCTATATAGATTCACGGATATTTTATCTGCTGTTAGAGAACTGTAATCTATATCTTTTTTACCAAAATGAATATATGCTGAACTAAACTTACCTTCTACAAATGCATCAAAAATACTATCCTCATAGTCAACTTTTTCTATTGTAAGATCCGCTTTCAATTCAGTAGAAAATTTATTACCCACACTAGTTTTATTCTTATAAATCACTGAGGGTAATATTTCAGGAGAGTGAAACTTAGACCCAAAAACATAGTTATAACTTTCTTCAGTGTCATCCGGATGCCAGCTAAAATCAAATGTTTCTTTATCAATTGATTCTAAAATTCTCCAATTACGCAAGTTAGGCAATTTAATAACAGACTGAAAGTCAACAAACTTAGTGTTGGTTGCCCCGTTCATCTCATACAACGGGCCGCCAGTCTTTTGCCACTGAGTACCAAATTGATAATTAAGTAGCGGATCTTTTGGATTCGGAACCCAGCTGAAATCAAAATCACCAACGTCTACATCTTCAGGTATTTTCCAAGTGTCCTTGCGAGGTAAAAGTTTTGCTTGTATATTGTCAACATACTTAGTCGCTAATGATCCTTTCATGGTATACATCAGTGTAGGCATTATTTTACTGTCATGCCATTGATTGCCGAACACATAAGTATAGGGAGGATCATATGGGTCTGGACACCAACTATAATCAAACTCAAGAGGGTTATCAATAAGTGCTTCAAAATTTTCTATGACAGGTAACAAAGTGGCATTTATATCTGTATATTTTTTCTCTGTTGCTCCCTTTACTCTGTATAATACTGTAGGCATACGTTCACTATTATGCCACTGATTACCAAACACATATATGTATGGCGGCTCATTTTCATCTGGGTGCCAGCTATAATCAAAAGTAATGTTAGATTTTAGAGGTCTCCAACAGCGATTGTCAGGATTAGCCTTCTTAGTTGCCTTTAAACAATCTATATATTTCTTATATGTTGCATTTTCTGCAACATATGCAGGTCCACCTGTTTGTTGCCATTGAGTACCAAATTGCCATATGTAAGGTGGTTCATGTGGATGCGGAACCCAGCTATAATCAAAACTATCTTCAATATCTTCAGGGATTGTCCATTTAGATTTATCAGGAGTTAATATTGCTTTGAAGTCATATACATATTTTTTATCTGTTGCACCCTTTACACGATACTGATACGTAGGCATAGTATCAACATCATACCATTGATTACCAAATACGTATATGTATGGCGGGTCTGTATCATCTGGATGCCAACTAAAATCAATTGTAGAATTGTAGATTAACGGTCTCCATCCTCTATCATCTGTGATAGGTTTTCTTATTGCATGTTGACAATCTTGATATTTTATACCTTCATTCTCTGGTATAATAAATTTAGGTCCGCCTGTTTTTTGATGTTGTGTACCAAACTGATGTATGTAGGGCCTATCATAACTATTTGGACGCCATGCAAAATTAAAATTAGTAGTATCCAAGTTATCTGGTATTTCCCAATAACCTTGCAACCACAAATCATATCTGCGTTGAATTTCTTCTGGTGCAATCATTAACTAAGTACCTTAACATCATAAGCTACTTCAAATCTATTTGCATCATCTCTGTTATTAACCATCGGTTCGCCGCGTATGTTTAAACTAGTGTTTAACAACATCGGGCATCCGGTTAATACATACCACTTTTCTAAGAGTTCCCGTATCCCAGAGCTATCTTTAGCAACTGTCTGAACCCTAGAGCTACCGTCATGGTGGACGATAGCAGGAAATAAGTCAGGATTCCTGCAACGACTGATGACTTGCATATAGCGACTATCACGCCAATTAACTGGCATATCAAAATACTGATGAACAAATTCCTCCAGAATGACGGGTGCAAAAGGTCTGAATTTTTGTCTACGTTTGATGCCATTTACCCTGTCCTTTGTTTCTTTACCTCGAGGATCTGCAAGTAAGCTACGGTTTCCTAATGCCCTCGGCCCGAACTCCGCACGACCACTAGCCACCCCAACAATACCAACAGTAAGAAGTTTATCAAGTAAACTATTAACGGGATAAGGACCATTGATATCAGTCCCAAGATAACTATTAATCCAATTGATTTTACCACCATATCCGAGTGCCGCAGAGCCAAGACTAGAACCAGCGTCACCGGGATTAGGCATAATCCATATATTATCAAAATATTTCCCCAAATGTCTATTTGCTAAACAATTTAATGCTACCCCTCCACCATATACTAAATTTCTACTTTTACCAGATACTCTAGCACGTTGCATTACGTTTTGTAATATACCTTCTAACAATAACTGCCCGCTATGTGCTAAATCTTCATTTGTTGCTTCAGATAAAAAATCATCAGGAAATCCTAAATGTAAGTTATCTTTAAATTCGCATTCATAACTATTTAATACCAACTTATCGTGCATATCTGCGTAGTATTTGCCTTCACCGTAAGCGGCCATTCCCATAGTTATATATTCTTCGTCATTGGGCTTCAATCCCACACGTTTAGTTAAAGCACTATAGTATAGTCCTATACTATTTGGATATTTTTTGCTATATAATTTGTCGTATACTGCTTTACCTTCACTATCATAATATGCATCCCATATACTAATAGTATCCCATTCTCCAATAGCATCAACAATAACCACGGTAGCATTATTAAAAGGACTAGTTTGAAAGCCGGCAGCGGCATGACTTAGATGATGACTATGTGTATGTATTTTCTTGTTATCTAGTAGTTGATATGCCCCCTTAGTAAGGTGACTTCTAGGGAACAATGATAATAGACCGGGTGACTCTCCGGAGTATAATTGACGTAGATATTTTAAAAAAGGTTTTTCGTAATAATGAAGTTCAAAATCTTCAGAGACATAATTCAATGCATCTTTAACTAGCGGCAGTTCTATGTGAATGTCGTTTTTAACATGACTATATCTTTCATTATGTCCTGCAAAAAGGATATTACCGCTGTTGTCAATTACTGACAATGCCGCATCGTGGTGTCCTGCGCTTATACCTATATAATTCATATCAGTATATATATGGATCTTGTTCTCGTAGTTTTTTTAAACGTTTACGAAATTTATATTCTTTAATAAGTTTTTTGAAAAAATTAATTATGAACATGTCGTGTATTCCCATAATGTATTACTTTGATAGTTTTATCAGTAGTACTATATTTACGCCAAGGGTCAACTACTGTGCTTCCACTAGCAATCTTAAAGTATAGTTGTTGCTTCTTATCAACATCTGCATAGTCGTATGTAACTTCGGCACAATGTGCTAATAATACTACTGCTTTAATTGAATTTTTCATTTCATCACCGGTCAATGGATCAGCATATATAACATGTTTACCAATTTCTTCACAGTAGTAACCAATCAATTCACTGTAGCTTCCATCAACATATGATACACCCGGCTTGAATGCTCTGCCGTGAATGATGATTGGTAATCCAGTTTTAAATGATTCATCCACTAATACTTTAGCCAAATTCTTTGCTTGTATCTCTCTCGCTGACATTATAGCATCAAACAAATCATAACCCAATCCCAAGTTCTGAGCCATGTATCTTAGTGCAATATTATCTCTAGGATGACAACCACCTGCATCACCCATACCAGCAGTCATGTATTTAGGACCCATAATACGCATACTTGATTTAGCCAATGCATCGGTAACAACGTCAACATTGATGTTACCTTGTTTTTCTGCAACATCTTGTATCATGTTGACCAATCCAATTTTTGTACTAATGAATGTGTTATAAAATACTTTGATACATTCGCACTCATCCCATGTTCCCACTACTATACGAGGATCATTTTCCATTAGGGTATTGTAAAAATCAATCAACAATTTAGCATCGCCGGTCTTACTACCATCTTCTGTACCAATCATTAGCATTTCAGGATTTACCATATCCCATCTGACGCTACCCATAGCAATCAAATAAGGATTGTAAATAAATCTTGTGTTAGTAATCAAAGGCACAAATTCTCTACGTGTTGTACCAGGTAATACAGTACTAATCAATACTAATAGTTGATTAGGTGTCATATACTTATTAGCTTCAATAATACATTTTTTCACTATATCATATTTAAAATCTTTTGGCGTTAAGTGTGCGCTTGGAAGACTCCCGTCATATTCTCTTTCATGTGGTGTAGGTACTGCTATAAAAACAATATCGTTACCCTTAACGCAATCTTCTATTGTGGGTACTACACAAACACTATTACTTGTTCTAGGTCTAATATCATACCCAACCACTTGATGCTTTTGTGCCATCACTTCAGCACATTCTAGTCCTAATTTACCTAACCCTATAAATCCTATCTTCATACTGCCTCATTATCCTGTATAAGGTTTAATATACCATATAATTTTGGTTCGCTATTTCTTATTGATGTAAGTAACTTCTTATTATGTAATAATATATCTTTCATATCTTTTCGTACTTGTATTCTTCTGTTATTGTCCCAGCTAGAAAACTTCTTTAATTCTTTTATTATGATGGATATTCTGTCAAATAGAGGAATGTCATTGTCATAACTTTCATCTATCCAATATGAGAACGTTAAGAACCCAGCTTCTCTCAATCCTGCCATTGTTCCCGGATTACCGAGTGTGATAAAGGGCATGCCTAAATCTATAGGCTTAAATGTTTTTTCAGTAAAAAAGATTTGATTATTTTGATAATATGTTTCAGTATTTAAGTATAAGAAACTTTTTGTACAATGCTCTAACGGAACATATTGAGTAGGGTTTACTTTCATTACATCTTCAAAATCTAATGGATCAAATGTATGTTCAGTTATAGTGGGATACATTTTCTTCCAATCAGAACATGATGTTTCTCCAGTCCAAGTAATGTAAGAATGGTGTCTGGGTATATTTTGCAATACTTCGTTCAATAGCATTGCTCTATGTTCCCTTGACATTTTGTTTAAAAAGATGAAAGTTTTATGGTCTCTTTTCAACTCTATGATTTCTTTTGGTACATCGTGTATTAAATGATGCACCCAATGTAGACAAGAATAATGAATTAGATTTTCATGTTGTGGTCCGCAAAACTTAAAATCACCATTAATAAAATATAGTTTACAAATATCTTCCATCACCGCTGCCACAAAATTTATCATTGGGTATTGTTCGTATGTGGCTTCTAATACATCTATGATGACGGGAATCAATTTTTTTGACTTAAATAGTTCTTTGTTTTCAATTACAAAATATAAAAACTCTTTGTACTGTTCATTGAACAATAATGAATCAGTAAATATTGGAAAAAAATACGAAGGTTGTGTAAACTCGGTATCGAAGGACAGTGTGGCAAACTTAGTAAAGAACTCAAAGTTGTTATCATATTCTCCCTTAAGTTCAAAGGTTTTGGCTTTGACTGGAAAGTTTATAGAAAACGTAATGTTGTCTCTTAGCCAGTTGTTATATTGAAATTCTTCAGTTATTTTAAATTCAAGCATATTATATAATTTATCGAAATTTTACTTTGTCCAAAACTTTAGACCATTCAGTGAACACACTAGAAAAGTTTTCAGTTCTATTTTGGTCTAACCATTGATTGTACGCAACACCCTGATGAAATAGTGTTTCATCTTCATTACTAGATACATGGTTTAACAAATACTCAAAATTTATCAACTTGTTTTCCAGTACTGATTTAATTGATTTGGGCAAAATACTAATACTATAGAACTTTGGGTCATATACTAAATTGCTTTGTGTAGCTAATCCTAGCTTGTCAAAGTATTCTTTAAACTCGTCTACGTAATAGATGTTCATCCAACTAATTGTCTGTGTTACACTAGTTTCAATCCATCTATTATTTAGTAACTTGTGTATATTGCTTTCTACGGAATCCCAACTGGTTCCTTTTCTAATATAGCTGTTTCGTTCTCCTATGTCATCTATGCTAGCATGTATTTCTACAGACTTAAACTCTCTCCAAATATCCAAAAGTTTATCAGGTAGATTGGTCATGTTAATACTATACCACAACTTAACTTGTTTATGTAGACCACGTTCAATTAATCGTTCTAAATAGTTCCAATGCTTTTCGACTAGTGTTGGTTCTCCGCCATTGATATATATGAGTTCTACATTCTTGCTATTTTCTAACAAGTCATCCCAAAACTCATCACTTTGTGTCCAGTTAGTATCAATTTTATTATTATACTGAGTGACAAAAGGTAATGCTTGTTGTAGTTTACTGTATTCAGTAATCCATTGAGTACTTGATGCAGGGTTGCAAGTTCTGCATCTAACGTTACACAAGTTTCCCAATCGTAACTCAATGAATTTTAAATTAGGCTCAACTACTCCGTTGTTATCAGTATAGTTACTACCAAATCTTGCTAATTCCAATTCTCGTTTGCTACCCATTAAATTATCTTCTTCTTCGTAGCAACGTATACATGCTTTTGGTTTAATACCATTACGCATCTCTTTTCTAACTTCAATATAGAAATCACTGTTTACAATTTCAATAACTTTGTTCTTGTTTAAATTAAGAACCTTACCATTAGTTCTAGCCGCACTCATGTTATTAGTATGGTCACTTATACAGCATAATGTAGCCTTGCCCTCAGGATGTGTAGCTAAGTGCATCCAAGGTAGTGGACATAATGTATTACTCATATGTTGTTGTACCAATCTAAAACTGCTGTATTTCTACTCAATATATCTTTTAACATAGACTGTTCTTTTCTATGTTCATCAATTTTAATATATCGTTGCTTACCGTTATGTATACCTTTTTGATAATCAACATATTTGTCACTAAAGTTAGGGCGTGACTTCATATCTTTAAATGTTTCACTATACACTCTAGTGTATTCATTCCCATGTAGGGCTTCATATTCAATCAGTTCATCTAGTATAGGATTTAATATTTCTCTAGGTAAGCACATAGGACTCATAATAGCACTAGGATCAAAATCAAATGTAATCTTTACATAGCTTTTTACTTTAAGCTCCACTGCTAAATCTATAAGCTGTTTCATATCTAGCATACTCGGTAATGTTAACGTAACATCTAGAACCATAGCATCCATACCATACTGTTGATTTAAAAATATACCATTCTTAAAGTTTACTAACCATTCGTCCCACTTAAGGCCACTACGTATATACTCGGCAACATCTCCTGTGGCATCTTGACTACAGCACATGTTAACACGTTTAAAGTGCGGTAATAGGTCGTATAGATTTACACCTTTATATGTTGTTCTACTTAGATTGGTATTATATCTGACTATGACATTTTTACTATGACCTGACTCTACGAGATATTTCATAACTTCCCAATGTATTTCATACATTAATGGTTCTCCACCTACCCAATAAATTTCTTCAATGGTATTGTCCTTGACACTTTTCCATAACTCATCTTCTGCTACTGTAGATTGAAAATCTTCAATCTTAATTTTATTTTCAGGTAACATCCATCTATCATGTTGTGGACTCCACATGTTCATTATTCGTTTTTCAGTTTCCCAACTACTAGACAGTTGTTCTCCGCACATACGGCACTTGAAATTACAAAGGTTGTATATACGATAATCAAAACTAATGGGTTTCAAACTTGTGCTACCATCTTCATTGGTATTTTCTAATATTTCATCTATCTTGTGTGGAAACAGGTTATCAGTGAAATACTGACGATATGTATAAAGATTCAACAAATTACTATTACATACTTGACATTCTGGAATGTTCTCTCCTGCAAGAATACGCTTGCGTACAGACTTCATGTGGTCACTATTCCAATGTTCTTCTAATGTTATCGGATTGTATTCATCTGTATGCTGTGTTCCCGAATCAATATATTGCTTTTGCCATGTTGCCTCTTCTCTGCTAGCACAACATAGTCTACGTTCACTTTGTGGACTTATATACGTATGTGTCCAAGGAGCTACGCAAAAATAATCAGATATCTTTTTCGAATTTTTTAAATGTTGCATAGTACTCGTTATATCCATATTCTTTATAAATGTTGTACAGTTCAGGTGCGACTACTTCCAATCTTTGTCCTCGAACTTTATCTATTTCTGCTATCTGTCTTGCAGCCATTCTTATCATTTCAGGTTCCGACTCTCGTTTAATCTTATAAATGATAGCGTCAATCAAATTGCGCTGTTGATATGGCATTGTTTTTAATTTTTCTAAATCTTGTATAGCCAATTCTTTGTATGCATCTGGCATGTTCTTAGCATCAAAATACTTTGGTTCTATTAAAGGATTGTATCTTAGTTCTACGTTCCTATCAACTATCTTTTCATCAATAAGATATTGTATCATTGTTGAAAGTCTATGTGTATTGAAAATACTAGTAGTAATACCAAACATCAATTTAACATTACTATGCTTCAATGTCAATTCTTTTACTTGTTTAATATTCTTTACAAACTTATCCCAATTAGTTCCGTTACGCCAATATTCTGCACGGTCACCAATCTCATCTAAACTAACACATATGTTCATTTCTCTAAACTTCGGCCAGACTTCTAAAAAATTCATATCTTTAAAAGTTAAGGACGCTAAGTTTGTAGTCAATAATATAATGATATCGGTTCTATTATTTTCTAGCAATTGTTCTAGTACAAACTTATGTTCATCCATAATAGTAGGTTCACCACCGGCAAAGTTTATTTCTCTAACATATTTTATATGTTCTTTTATGATAGTTTTGTTTACGTCATCTTTAGTAAAGTGAGTAAACTTTTTAGTAAGGTCAGGCGGAAACATACCATGCTGACTAAAGAAGTCATCATACCAAGCTGAACTTAGATAATACCCGCACGTTCTGCAACTTTGATTACATATATTACTAAAACGGAAATCCCAATAATATAATCTCAAAGGAACTTCTTCTTGGTTCTGTTCTTCAAATTGATTATAAAAATTACGGTTAAAGTGTGTGCGTAAACTCCCACCACCAGATTCTTCCATTTCATAGCATCTACTACAAAAATCAGGTCTAGGAGTATCCTCTAACAAGTCTTTACGAAATTTAATTACTTGTTCACTATTCCATATATCTTTTACTGGTGTGTCATGTAGATTCCCAAAGTTTTTATCTATATTAGAATTACAACAGGGAAATACTTTTCCATCCGGCCAAGTATGCAAATGCACCCATGGCGCAGTGCAAAAATACTTAGACTCCTTCTTTTGGTTCAACATAATTTTGTCCTCCTGGATTTTCACTTGTGGGATCCAGTATCCATCCTTCACTATTAGCACGTTTTACTAACTCATCAACGTGCGTCCAACCTTTAGTACTATCACCATCGATAAAGTTTTTCAATGGTTCAATATTTGTTTCCGGTATACTCTCGTACCACTCTTTCAATTCTGGGAAAGTATCAACAAACGATTTCTTTCTACGCATATCATATTGCGTAAAGAATGTTTTGAAATCTCTTACCCGACTCTCATAACTGCTAGTATGACTATGCCCCTCACGCACTTCACGTAGATATGCAATCAAACGAACTATACCTTCACGTTCCATATGATGTATGTTGCCACGCCCATTGAATGTTTCAGGTTGTTGATTATAGTTAATAAACAACCAATCTTCAAGTTTCTGTGCTAACTTGCTACACACTTCTTCTGGCAATGTGACTGCACTCATAAAACTAGGAAAACGTAAAATGTTAAAACTCATCATAGCATGTTGATTACCATACTGTTTCTTTAATGATATCATGTCATCCATAAATTCAGTAATACTAAACAGACACAAACTATTGATAGTCATCATTACATGAGTTGCTTTGCAATTTCCCTTTTCAATCATATAACGTAGACTCTTTAACCAATCATCGTAGTTCAACCCATCACGTATATACTCTGCTTGAGCCCCATACGATTCATTACTGGTGTATAAATGAAACTCTTTAAAACTATGAGTGCTTTCACATAGTCTATGAATCAAATGTTGTTTTGCACCCAAGTTACTATTTACTGCTAAAGATACGTTACACTCAGGATGCTCTTTCCACCAATCCATTAGTTTCCAAAAGTCAACACTCATTGTTGCTTCACCTCCGGTGATACGCAATTCACTCAAACTATGTTGTAACTCGTTTTCCCACCAATTCCAAAATGCGGTAGTGTAGGGATTACCTTCATTCTTTATTCCATAGGGCTGTGCCCAGCTTCCATCTTGTTGAAATGCACCGCCACCGTCACTAACTAGATTCTGATAAGGTCCATGAACTTTAACATCTGCCATCCATGTTGTACTAAAACTAGGATTACAATAGCTACATGCAAAATTGCAATTAGCATCAAACGCAATTTCAAGTGTTTTTAAGTCTACATCAAGTTTACTACCAAACACTTCTTTAGCATCAATCAGTTCTTTGTCTGTATAAATGATAGACTTATATACTCTATCACTAACTTTGTCTTTTCCCAAATCTTCTATGCGCCAGCAGTAATCACATTCTTTAGGACGTTCACCTCGTAGCATTTGCTCACGTACCAACTTCTTGTATTCTGTATTGTGCAATGCTTTATAGTTTCTTTTTATTTCTTCAATGGGAATTTTGTGTGCAGGCGGGTGGTGACAACTAGCAGTTGTACCACTTCCTAACCATACTGTCGCATTGTACCATTTGGCGCCGCAGAAACTAGGGCTAATAGAATCAATGGCCCGGTCTCTATATTGTTGGTAACTCTCATCTTGTTTTTTAGGCATTTAACTCTTTCCAAAATTCTTCATACACAGGAAACGTTTTAGTAAAATCAGTCTCTCTACGCTTATCATACTCATTTATAAATTTAACAAAATCATCACGTAACTCTGTAGCAGTTTCTTCACTAGTTAAGTAATCACAAAATCTTTTAATCTGATCCCATTCTTCTAGGTACAATCTTGCTTCTCCGTTATGATTATATTTTAGCCACGCTTCGCAATTCTTTAAAATATATTCTGCTTCTTGTTTACGTAGTTCTAATGGCAATATCTTAACACTAAGATGCGGAGGCCAACGAAGGTAGTTGATACTAACTGGAATACGATTGTTACTAGCGGTTATATTATACATCTTTCGCAACATCATTACATGTGCTATGAATTCAACAGTTGTTGGCAAACTCAATACATTGATAGTAGTCATAACACTCACGCTAGATTCGGTATCGTGCAATACTCTGCTTATGTTTCTGCTCCATTGTTTGTAATCTAGTCCATATCTACTATATTCTGCTTGTGCCCCTGTACTTTCTAAACTGGTGTAAACATCAATTCGTTTCACTAACCCTTTAAGGCTGTTGATTGTATGCACAAACTTATCTATCAATTTATTATCTACGCACAAATTTGTGTTTATAGCTAATTCTAAATTGGG
>Ga0315909_10004365_pt1 | contig 16760 bp, 13 predicted proteins | sample LakEriMetagenome_11_FD_203527 | JGI IMG/M metagenome (GOLD analysis project Ga0315909, IMG submission 203527) | Freshwater fungal communities from buoy surface, Lake Erie, Ohio, United States - Buoy 2 MA125 | ecosystem: Environmental > Aquatic > Freshwater > Lake | place: USA: Lake Erie, Ohio...
TGAATCAGTCCTCATGGAATGGTGACAAGTTGGACGGCACCGGAGCTTCTGGTTTAACGCTTGATCCGTCCAAGGCGCAGATTTTGTGGATGGACTTTGAGTGGCTAGGCGTTGGGAATGTGCGCTGTGGCTTCATTATTGACGGCCAATACATCGTCTGCCACACCTTTGAGAACGCCAACGATATTACTAGTGTGTACATGACGACGGCTATTTTGCCTGTGCGTTACGAAATTAATACTACAACGTCAGCGGTGGCAGCTTCGATGAAAGCGATCTGCTGCTCGGTTGTGTCTGAGGGTGGCTTTGAGCAGACCTCCATCGACCATGTGGCTCGGCGCACCACGATCTTGGGCACGATTGGGACGACGTTCTTGCCGCTGGTGTCTATCCGGCTGGCTGCTGGGCGCACGGGCGCGGTGGTGTTACCTAACCGGGTTCAGGTTTTGCCAACCACCAGCCAGAACTACGAGGTTGTTCTAATTAAAAACCCGACCCTAACCGGGGCGACTTTTGCGGCTACTGTACCTTCTGATTCCAACGTAGAGTTTGACGTAGCGGCCACCGCCACAACGGGCGGGACGATTGTTCAGTCGGATTATCTTGCGTCCAACACCGCCGGGGGCACCGGGAGCACTAGCTTTGCCAACGCCTACAACTTTGACCTCCAACTTGGCGCGTCGATTGCCGGGGTCAGCGATATTTACACCGTGGCAATTCGCACGGTTTCCGGGGCCACAACCGGCGATGCTCTTGGGTCGCTGTCTTTCTTTGACTTGACGCAGTAATTGCCTCCCAGAACCCCCCATGTTAGACTCAATTAACCCCCATTCCGTGAGGCCCCAATGAGCCTTCAAACTGCCGCACAACATCTGGCTGCTCAAGGCCGAGGACCGGATACAACGCTCGTCCATATGGCTCCGGGCGAAGTCAAAAGCCTTCAAGCAATTGCTATGGCTCATGGCGGGTCGTTGACTATCAACCCGCAGACGGGCCTGCCCGAAGCAGGCTTTTTGTCCAGACTCCTGCCGGTAATTGCTGGTGCGGCGTTAACTGCTACCGGAGTTGGCGCACCGATGGCGGCGCTATTGGTCGGCGGCGGTACGGGTCTGGCAACTGGTAATTTAAGCAAAGGCTTGATGGCTGGCCTTGGCGCTTTTGGTGGCGCTGGTCTGATGGGCGGTTTGACTGGGGCGGGGGCTTCCGCCGTAGGCGATGCGGCAGGACAAATTGCAGGCCCGGTTGGGTCTGGCGAATACGGTTTTGCTGCAAATCAGGCAATTACAAACAAGGGAGCTCTTGGTCTTGCAGGTGAAGGCATTAAGGGTCTTGGGACCGAAGCCGGACGCGCAGCTTTCATGCAAAACATTGGCGGTGGTTCTGGTCTGCTTAAATCTGGCCTCTCCGCTGCCGCACCAATGCTGATGGGCGAAGAAAAAGCCGCTGCCGCGCCCGGCATGAAGGCCACCACGCCTTATCCGGCGCAGCAATTTAACCCCGGAATGGTTACCCCCACGCCGCAGGCTGATGTCCCGGCTTACGCTGACATGGGGCAAAACTTTAGCAGTGAGCGCAGGTACTTCAATCCCTCTTTCTCCCCGGTTGGCGTTGCAGCCCCGACAACTCAAATGCCGTTTATGGCTGCGGTTGGCGGCCCGGTTGAAGATATGTCGATGCGCAACGACGCGCAAATGATGATGACCAACGGCCCGCAGATGTATGCCGCTGGGGGCATGTCTCATTTGGGTGATTACTCTGACGGCGGCAGGCTGCTGCGCGGCCCCGGTGATGGCGTGTCTGATTCCATCCCCGCCACGATCGCTAACAAGCGCCCTGCGCGTCTGGCCGATGGTGAGTTCGTAGTGCCCGCCCGTATCGTGTCTGAGTTGGGCAATGGCTCGACTGAGGCGGGCGCCCGCAAGCTGTACGCCATGATGGATCGGGTACAGCGAGCAAGAGGACAGACGGTTGGCAAAGGCCGAGTCGCAAAGAATTCAAGGGCTGATAAGTATCTTCCGGCATGAACGTGTCGCTGGTACCCCATGGCTCAGTGGCCGGGTTGATCCCGGCCCTTATGCCATTTTTGGTTGAGTCAGAAAGATGGGCTCGTGGGCGTGTAAACGTTGATGACCTGTTGAGGTTTGTGCTGAACGGGCAAATGCATTTGTGGGTTGTTCATGACAACCAGGGCATCTACGGTCATGTAATCACCGAAATCAAGCATTACCCCCAGTGCAAGATGCTGACGGTCCAGTATTGTGCAATGCAGCAAAACCTCATGGCCATGGTTGAGGACGAGATGCAAAGCAAAGCCGCCCAGTTTGCCAAAGATGCTGGGTGTGCGGGAATCGAATTCGTCGGTCGCCCGGGGTGGCGAAAGACTGCAAACAAGTATGGCTATGAGGTACAGAGCGTGATGTACCAGAAATTTTTTGAGGTCACCAAATGATCATCCCGAGCAAGTTTGACGGATACGGTGAAGGCGGTCGCCTTACCAGCACACGCCGGGTTTATGACAGCGGCGGCGGCTCCGCGCCCACGACCCAAACCCAAATCTCGGAACTCCCGGATTGGGCAAAGCCGTATGCCCAAGAGACGCTGGAAAAGGGTAAAGCCCTAAGCGCCACGCCGTACCAAAACTATACCGGCGATCGGATTGCTGGCTTCTCCCCGCTGCAACAGCAGGCTCAAACTGCTGTCGCGCAAATGCAGCCGTCCCAAGCCACTCGGTTTGGTGGTCAGGTTGCAGGCGCCGCATCCCTTGGCGCTTTAAACACGGGGTACAACCCATTCCGCATGGGCGAGTTCACCTCTAACCGTGCCGCCCAATACATGAACCCGTTCGTTGAGATGGCGATGGAGCCTCAACTGCGGGAAGCGCAGCGTTCGTCTGACATTCAGCGCGTTGCTGATCAGGCGCAGGCTACCCGCGCCGGTGCATTTGGTGGTTCGCGTCAGGCCATCCTTGAGGCCGAGCGTCAGCGCAATCTGGGAACCCAGATGGGTGACATCCGCGCCAAAGGCTACATGTCTGCCTACGATCAGGCGCAGCAGAACTTTGCCCGTGAGCAACAACTGCGGGAGCAATCCCGTCAGTACGGCGCCGGTCTGGGGCTGCAAAGTTTGCAGACGGCCCTCCAAGGCGCAAACACCATGGGCCAGCTTGGCGGCCAAGAGTTTGCTCAGGGCATGGACATCAACAAACTGCAACAGCAGGTTGGCGCCCAGCAGCAAGCGCTCCAGCAGCAGGGCCTGACTCAAGCGTATCAGGATTTCCTGAACCAGCAGAACTACCCCTATAAGCAATTGGGCTTCATGTCCGACCTAATCCGTGGTCTGCCGCTGGGTCAGCAAAGCACCGCTCAGGTGTATCAGCCCCCGGGCAGCCTTGCCGGTCAAGTGGCTGGTATTGGCATGGGCGCTTACGGCCTGAGCCGCGCATTCGGCGGGTTTGCCGAAGGCGGAGAGGTGTACGCCGAAGGCGGTGTTACCAGCGAACAAAACGTCGACAACATCCTTGACGGCCTGAGCGACATTCAATTGCAGCAGGCCAAGGTTGCCGCCTTGGACCGGGGCGACAAACAGCGCGTCGACATGATTGACGCAGAACTTGCCCAGCGGGCGTCTTTGCGTGCCGGTTTGGGTAACGCCTTTGATTCCCTGTCCCCCGAATCGCAGGAGAGCGTGTTCTCTGCTGCAAGCGGCGGGATGGTGGCGTTTGCTGATGGCGGAAACCTTGGCGTCAGCCCGGAATTTGAAGTTGGAGAAGTTGAAAGTACGGGCGAGGGCCCTCTTACTCGGCTTGGCAATATTCTCAGCGGCAAAACCGCCCGAGGCGGCAAGTCAATTGAAGAGTATTACGGCGAGCAAAGAAACCGTCCGGCTGCCGCTGCCGTTCGCAATGTTGGCATGAAAGAATCCGCTGAGTCTGAGACTCGTGGGAGCATGGCTGCCGCCAAACCGCCCCGTGAAGCAGGAACCCGCTTCACCCGGCAAGATGCCTCCAGCGCCGTCAACACCCTTATCCAAGGGACTGGGGTTCAGGTTCCTGAAGATAAAACCATAGAGCTACAAAAAACGCTGTTTGACGAGTCGATGCGGCGAAGCAAGCCTGATCGTGATGCTTTTAGGGCTGAGTTGGAGGCTGTAAAAGGACGAGCCAAAGAGATTGAGGCCCGTGGAATCGGCGAGGCATTGGCAAAGTTTGGTTTTGGCATGGCCGCCGCTGCTGCTAAACCGGGTCGACGCCAAGGTCTGGCTGGCATTATTGAATCTGGCGCAACCGCATCTCCGCTCCTCGCAGAGTCCTTGGCCGAGACCCAGAAGCTCAAGGCCGCAGCACAGGACAACTACATGAAGATGCGCATGGAGAATGCGCGTTACGAAACCGCATTGGAGCAGGGCAACATGCAGTTGGCTGGCAGCCTCGCCAACAACATCAGCCAACGCAAAATTGCTCAGGCAACGCTCCAGCAGCAAATCGCTCAAAACGATCGCATGTTTGCCTTGGAGAAAGAGAAACTTGGGGTCATGCGTACGCAGGCAAGTTCGCCGACCGCAATCCAAAAGATTGCAAACGACCTCATGCAGGAAGACCCAAGCCTTTCCCGCAAGTCTGCGCTGCAAGAGGCTTCGCGTATTGCCGGGTATTCGTTCAAGACGGACGCCGCCACCGGCGGCAAGCTCGCCACGGAACTCAGGAAAATCGACGAGGAATTCAGCACCTTGAAGTTCCTCGACCCCCAGAGCAAGATGGGTCAGAATCTTGCCGCTCAACGCCAGCAGCGTATCGCCGAGGCATACCGTTTGTATGGAAGTGAACAGCCCGGTGGTGTAACATCTGCCCAACCCCCGGCTGCGGGTGCTGGTCAAATGCGAATTGTTGGCGTGAGGTAAGTGTGCCAATTTACGACGTTCAAGCCCCCGACGGGAAAATCTATTCCGTCGAGGCGCCAGAGGGTACCCCGCAAGATCAAATCTTTGGCTTTGTACGAAGCCAGATGGGGCAGGCGCCCCAGCCGCAAGAGGGCATAACCGCTGCGCTGACTGGCGGGTTTAAACGCTTCTTGTCCACCGGCGAGACGGCTCTGGAGTCGTTGATTGACCCGGAGTTGGCTGCCAAGCGTGGTGTTGAACGCTCTCAAAGGATCGGGGAGCAATACGCCCCCGGCGCCAGCCTTGAAAAGGTTAAACAGGCATACGCCGAGCGTGGCCTGTTCCCGGCTGTCGGTGAGGCTGTAAGCCAAATCCCGGCTGCGCTGGCAGAGCAAGCACCCCAGATTGCTGCAACTTTGGGTTCAGCAAAACTTGGAGCTATGGCTGGTACCGCTGTAGCTCCTGGCCCCGGCACGTTGTTTGGCGGTCTTGCTGGCGCTCTTGCGCCTTCCCTGATGCAACTGTACGGCTCAAATATTGAGCGGCAGGCGCAAGAGAACGTCCCTGAAATCTCCCGTGCTGGTGCGCTTGCAGCAGCAGCCCCCGGTGCAGCCCTTGAGGTGGCATCCACCTTCATCCCTCTGGGTCGCAACCTTATTGGCAAACTTCTAGGCCCGAACGCCGAGAAGGCCCTTTCTCGTGGCTCAAACGAAGCCATTGAGCGCCGTGCTCAGGAGGCGCTGACAACCTCCCTGCTCAAGGGTACTGCGGTTGGCGCGGCTGTGGAAATCCCCACTGAGGTCACCCAGCAGATGCTGGAGCGGTTTCAGGCTGGCCTGCCCCTGACCACGGAGGACGCCCTCAAAGAATACGGCGAAGCAGCCTATGGCGCTGGTCTGGTGGGTGGCCCGTTTGGTGCTGGTGCCCGAGGACTTGGTCGCCCTGCTGCCCGCGCAGAATACGAGCGAGTCCAACAGGAAGAGGCGGCTCGACTTGCCGTCCCCGAAGAGGAACTGGAACAGCGCTTTCCTGATGTCTTGCCCGGTGGGTTCAAGATTGAGCGGGAAGAGCTTGGCCGGGAGATGGGGCCGCAGGGCTACAGCATCATGGCCGAGGGCCGTGAAGAGCCCCTGTCGGTGGTCGACACCCAAGAAGAGGCCGACGCCAAACTTGCGTCCCTGACCAAGCTACGGGCAGAGGAGCGGGACAACCTGCTCAAAGAAGAAGAGAAGATCAACGCCGACGTACAGAAGGCCAGAGACAAGCTGGAGCGTCTAGAGGCGACCGAGCAGACCGACACGGACGAGTACCGAAGCCTCAAGGCTGAGTTCCCGGCCATGATGGACGAGTCGGCCCAGAAGATCAAAGACACGTACGACAAGGTCGAGACCCTGTCTAAGCCTCTTACGGTCATGCCCTTTGGCGAGGTTGAGCGTGTAAACGAACAGTTCAAACTCTTCGGCCCGGACGCCAAAGAGGTCGGTGCGTTTAAAACCCGTGAGCAAGCCGAGGGCGTCGTTGAGCAAGCCGTCGGTGAAGATACGTTTAAACAGACAAAGGCCAACCGCGAGACGGCCAGACAACTCTACAAAACCTTTGTCCCGCAGATGCGCAAGTTCGGTCTGGGCGATGTGGGTCTGGAGATCGTCGACAAGATTGAAAACGGCGCAGGCGGCGCGTACCTGAACAAGCTGATCAAAGTGTCGCTGGAAGATGCCACCCCTCTCCAGACGATGCGCCATGAGGCTGTCCACGCCCTGAAAGACCTAGGCTTCTTCACCCCGCAGCAATGGAACGTGCTGTCAGACCGGGCCAAGAAGACTTGGATCGAAGACCTGAAGAAAACCCCCTATGAGGGGGATAAGACGCGCTACGACGCCTACGTCGAAATGTTCACCAAAGAGGGCAAGGACAAGGCTCTTGAGGGTGAGGCGCTCAACCAATACGTCAACGACAGCCTGATCGAGGAGTCGGTGGCTGACGCCTTTGGCGCCTACGACAAGGGGGCAAAGCCGCCCCCGGGCATGATCGCCGCGCTGGTACGCAAGCTCAAGGATTTCTTCGCCAAGCTGTCGCAGGCTCTGCGCGGTTCTGGGTTCCAGTCTGCGGATGACATCTTCCAGCAGATCGAACGTGGCGGGCTAAAGCCTGCTGCTAAAGCCAAGCCTGAAGCGGCGCCCGAAGCAAGAGAGCGGGCAAGCCTGAAGCGTCCTGCTGTGCCGGGTGAGATTGAAATCTCTACGCAGAATCCCTTCGGCCCGAAACGCGCCTACGACCCCATTGCCCAGATGCTTTCCATCGATGAGAAAGCCGTCATGGAGGCGATGAAGGCAAACCCCGACTACCGCAGGGCCACCATCAAGGCCATAAAGAGTTACGGGTTCATCCCCAAGGATGTCCAAAACAAAGATGCCATTCCGGTGTTTAAGAACAACATCGTTGACAACCTTTTGTTCTTGTACAACCTTGTCCCGGAAAACATCCGTAAGCGCAGCAAACTCTGGTACGACGGCGCAAATAAAATCTCTGAAGAGATGGCCGCGAAGTACGGCCTGTCTCTGCGTCAGGTGTCAGCCATCATGGCGGCCATGTCGCCCCAGAAGGATTGGTTCCAGAACGTCTCTATGGGTGAGCGGGCCATTGACATTCTGACCCAGCAAGGCAACCGCTCATGGTCGCCGGAAATGCTTCAGTACGCCGAAAGCTACGTCAAAGAGACGAAGGATCGCGCTGAACGCGAGAAGCGGCAAGACGATTTTGAGAAAATCAAAAAAGTTGCCGCCAAAGGTACGGTCCTCAACGACATGGACATCAAGTCTGCTGCCGCGTTTATACGGGCATACGACGAGGCGTTCCACAGCCGTCAGTACAAGATCGTGACGCCAGAGGGCGGATTTGGCGACCTTGTTAGAAATAATGATGGAACGCCATCGACCATGATGTGGTCGACCTACGGCCCAATTGAAAAGGCGGTGTCGATCTTCCGCGATGGAAGCCGAGATAACGTCAGCGAACAGCTTGGCTTTGAGCACAAGATTCGTTCGTTCTACAACAACATTGCTGCCCCCGGCAGCGATCTTGAACACGTAACAATCGACACTCACGCCGTTGCAGCCGCTCTGTTTGAATCTCTTGCTGGCACAGACCCAGAAGTGATGCAAAACTTTGGCGGCACTGGCAAGACATCTATCACTGGTGTTGGCGGCACGTATGGTTTGATTGCTGACGCATACCGCGATGCAGCCAAACAAGTTGGCGTGCTGCCCCGTGAGATGCAATCCATTACGTGGGAGGCTGTACGCGGCCTGTTCAACGAGGACATTAAGAGTTCCATCAAAAACCCGGTGCGGGCGGAGTGGGCCAAGTACAAGGCTGGCGAACAGTCGTTTGAGCAGGCGCGTGCAAACATCATTGAAATTTCGCGCAACAAGCGCACCAATGACAAAGACGTTGCTATTCCTCCGCCTGATTGGGTTGGCTCTGGCAAAGGCCAGTTTGTCAAAGATGGCGGCGAGAGCTACGACAAGACTTACGTCCCCACTGGTGGCGTCCGTCTGCGTGAGGAACAGGAGATCAGGGACAAGCTGACCTTCAACCTCTCCGCAGTGACCGGCTCAATCCCGGGCTTGCGCGAGTTGTATGACCGCGCCTTGAAGCGGGACACGGGCGCAGTTGAGGTTTTGCAAGGCGTTGCCGAATCGTCCCTCTCACATCTGCTGTCTGGTACGAACGCAAAGGTCGCTGTCACGAGGGCTAAGGGCGTTTATCTGTCTGATCGTGAGCCGTCGCTCATGGTCACCGCATCGTTTAACGAGTCTGAGGGCAAAGATGTTCTGGCGGTTTTGAGGCGTTTTGCAAATAATTTCAACCAAGAGCAGATTCATGTCCGCATGGGCACGAAGAAGAAGGCTGGCTTTGACTACGGCGACGGTTCTTATGTAACGCCCGTTTACACGGTTGCACTCAAAAAAGAACTTAGCGATAAAGCCATCTCTGACATAATCGACAAGAGCGGCTTGAAGGGTTTCACTGTCACAGAAGACAGCCTGATTTCTTATTTTGTTCGCCCCAATAAAGACGACGGAGAGAGCAATGAGCAATACGCAAAAAGGGTCGCAAGCGAATTTGACGAGTTTGAAAAAGCGGTCAGTTCAGCACATGTTCTGGCTGGAAAACCGGGCCAGAAAGTTGGAAGAAAAGCTGAACGCCTCTTCGTCTATGGAAGCGGTTATGGCGCCGCAATCGGATACGAATCAATCAGTGGCGACGTTCGTCCCCAGCAGAGTGCGGACACAGTCACCCCGAGGCTGATTGCCGAATACCTGACCGGCAAACCGGTTCAGGTGTTTAAACAAAAGCCTTTGACCAAGGCGCAGGTGGCGCAGCAGCAAAAACTTGCTCAAGTCTTTGACACACTGCCAGACAATGACCTAAAGAATCCTTTGGTCAAGAAAGCCTACAAGGCGTTGAACAAAGCCTTGAAGGAGCAGTTCGCCGTTTTGCCGGTGAAGGTTGAACTTCAAACTTCAACATTCAAGCGCGGGGAACGCATCCCTGATGGGTTTGAGGTTGGAGACCTACAGCCGCCGTACAACAATGACTCGGCGGCAATGCGCCGGGACATCCTTGAGCGCAACCACATTCTTGTCTACCCCACCACGCCAGAAACTTTTGGCCCGAAGGGGCAGGATTTCTCTGATCACCCGTTGCTGGAAGACTCAGGCTTCAAGGACATCAACGGCAAGCCAATGCTGTTTAATGATGTTCTCAGGTCGGTGCATGATTACTTTGCACACGGCATGACTGAAGCGCAGTTTGGGCCTGCGGGTGAGTTTACGGCGTGGCGCAACCACATGGCGTCCACCCAAGACCCGATGGCGCGATGGGCGCTGACGGCAGAGACCCGTCTTCAAAATGCATGGCAAAACTTCCGCCCCGAAGTTGAAGGCGTTGCCATCAAAGATCGGCCATTTGCCACCCAGAAGGCGGCGCTGCCGCCGGTTGAGTTCCTGTTTACGGGCGATGCCGTTGTCGACGAAGCCACCTCCAAGATGGAAGAGGGCCTGTCTGACAAAGACAAGCAGGGTAGCAAGCCGGTCAAACTAAGCCTCAAGGCACCCACCACGCCAGAGTTCAAACGATTTTTTGGCGAAAGCAAAATTACCGACGCAGTTGGAACCCCAATTCCTCTGTATCACGGGACCTACGGCGACTTCAGCGAATTCAATATTTCCGACGACGGGAAAGTTGGCGCCGGGATATATGCCTCCAGCATTCCCGGGTACTCGGAGTCTTACGCCACTAAGGGCGTGATGATGCCTATGTGGGCATCTGTGGAAAACCCGTTTGTAATTTCAATCTCAAACAAAGACATTGCCTACGAGGACAACGACAAAAATTATCCGTACATTGGCAACGTCAAGCCGATTGACCAAAAAATTGCTGAGTTCGTCAAAGAGCAGACGGGCGGCAAGAAACGCGCAATGGACTTGACTGGCGAACAATTGACAGCGTTGTTCAAGAAAGCTGGGCATGACGGTGTTTTGGTTGAAGACGAAGATGGCAACATCTTGGAAATCAACATCTTTGATCGTGACCAAGTTAAATCCGCCATTGGAAACGTTGGCGCATACGGGCAGCGCCCTGTCACAGCCCAAGAAGCCGAACGCCTTGGTTTGACCGAAGAGCAAGCAAAACAAGCACAGAAGCGCGGCGACATCCGGTTTAGCCTGAAGAAAATTGCTTTCCCGACCGTCAAAGAGGCGCAAAAGGCTGCTGACGATACACCGGTGCCGGACACCGCAGAATTTAAACGGTATATCGCTGGCTCGCAGTGGGTTGACGAAGAAGGCAAGGCCAAGAAGTTCTTCCACGCCACCACCTCTAACTTCTTTGAATTCAAAGACGGGGTGATTTATCTGTCTGAGTCTGCCGCAGATTCCGAGAAGTTTGGCCGTGCCGATGAAGACCGCCTGCGTGCCAGCATCTACCGCGCTTTAAACAAAGACGAGAAGATGCCGCTGTTCCAGCGGGCGGTGGACAAGGCCGTGGAAGCCGGGAAGATCAGCGCCGAGAAGGGCGAGACGTTCATGCGGGACGCCAAGCGCAAGATTCCCGACTTCGGCAAGTACGCCGCCATCAAAGAAGAGATGGACGCCGAGTTGATTGCTCTTGCACCGGAGCGCATGAAGATCATGCCTCTGTACGCCCGGGCGATGACTCCGTTTGATTTCCGCAACCCCGACCATGTCGATCAGGTTGTCAGCTACATCGAGCGGAACTTTGAGTACTACCGCAAACCATCCGAGCAGGTTAAACAGGAAGCACGAGAGCGTGGGTTCCCCACCGAATATCCTGATGACTGGCTCAAAGGTCTGCGGGGGTTGTTGGTTCAAGGGTACGAGAAGACCATTGAGCAGCCTCCGGTCCAGAACGCGCTGCGCCGACTTGGTTTTGACGGGTACGTGACCCGCAAGAACCGCACCGCGCCGTTGAACTACGCCATCTACAAGCCCCAGCAGGCCAAGTCCATCACGGGCAATGACGGCGACTTTAGCCTTGAGACCAAGGATATGCGCTATAGCCTGAAGAAGGTGCGCTACTCTAATGATCGCTTCGACAAGCTCTGGGACGAGTCCATGTACACCCAGAACGACGCAGAGAACAAGACCAAGGGTTATCTTGCGTTCGTTAATCCAATGGACTTTGTTAAGGCCACGGCATCGCCTGATACGTTTAAAACATTACTCCAAGAGAGTGAGCCACTTGATATTGATAGGCTGAAGAAATACGACCAAGTCCCATTCCTGAGTGTGTCAGAAAAAGATGGCGAATGGAAAATCACTGGGCACGAAGGCCGTCACCGTATGCTGGCCTTGCACGACGCCGGTTACGGTGAAATACCCGTTTACATCCATCTCCGATCTGAAGACGCCAAGTCCATCCCGGTCAAGATTTTGAGGGCACAGTATGCCGACTCAATGTCATCAATTTTGATGGCGGCAGAGGTAGAGCCACTTTCCTACGCTAACAAAAATAAAGCGATGGAAAAGTTCACCCGCATGGAGAGCGAGGTCAAGTTCAGCCTGCCCCGTCTGTCGGACGCCGCCAATAACCGGATCAGGGAAGTGGCCCCCGGACGGATTGAGCTGGGCTTCAAAGACCGGGTCATTGGTGCGTTTAAACAAGACTTCACCGTCCTGCGCCAGATGTTCCTGAACCGGTACGAGACCATTGCGGTTTACGACCGGGCGGCGCGTGAAAAGATTAAAGCGGCTGGTGGACCGGATTTGTTGGCTGACCAGAGCGCAGAGTTTGCCGCCCTTCAGTCTGACCTGTCCGCAGGTGTTGCGGCCTCTGCCATTGGTCTTGGCGACCGTCAGGGTGGTATCCCCGTCTACCGTAACGGGCTGACCACCATCGACACCAGCGTCAAGGGTCTGGGGGAGGCTTTGGCCCCGTTGGCACGGCAGGGAAAGCCCGAGAAAGGCCAACAGGACATCTACTCTCAGTACCAGTTCTGGGCTGGCTGGAAGCGTGCCCGCCGCATGCTGCGTGAGGGCCGTGAGGAACTGTACACCCCGGCGGACATCCGGGTTGCCCAAGAGATTGAGGCGGCGCACCCTGAGTTCATCGACGTTCAGAAAGACCTGATCGCATTTAACAATGGCATTGTTAATTACGCCGTCCAGACCGGCGTGCTAAGTCGCGAGCGTGCCCGCGTTTACACGCAGTACGCCGACTACATCCCGTTCTATCGCCAGTTGGAGTTGGACAAGACCATTGGCCCCAACCCCTTTAGCGGCATCTCCGGCCAGAGGGGTCCAAGAGAACTCAAGGGGGGTGATGCTCCCTTGGCGGATTTCTTGGAGACGATGGTCCGCAACACCCAGTCCATGATCAACGCGGGGATGAAGAACATTGCCGCCCAGCGGGCAACCAAGATTGCCTTGGAGATCAATCAGGTGGGGCGTCTACCCGGCCCAGCCGCCGGGATTGGTGTTGATGTTTACACGGTGCTTGAGAACGGCCAGTTGGTCTATTACCGTGCAAACGACAAGCTCTTCATCGACGCGCTGGCCAGCCTGAACATGCCTGACCTGCCGTTCCTCGGCTTCCTGTCTGCGCCCGCTAACGTCCTGAGGAACTTGGTGACCAAGGACCCCGGCTTCATGATGGCTAACCTGCTGCGGGATTCCCTGTCGTCCTACGTCACCAGCGGTCAGAACGTCACCCCGGTCGTCGGGACGATGGTTAACTTTGGCAAGGCGCTGTCCGGCAAGGACAAGAACCTTCAGGCCCTATTCAACGCCGGTGTGGTTGGCGGCTACGAGTTCAGCCAAAACATCCAGCAGTCAGGGGAAACCCTTACGGCTGACTTGAACAAGAAGGCTGGTCAAGACGCCGTTTTGCTGCGCCCGTTTAAATCCCTGTGGCAGGGGTTGGAGAAGGGCACCACCGCCTCCGACGCTGCTACGCGGATGGCGATCTACGAGCGGGTCATGCAGGAGACGGGCAACGAAGCGGAGGCCATCTCCCGCGCCTTGGAGGTGATGAACTTCAACCGCAAGGGCAATAACGTCATGATCCGCATCGCCACCGCTGCGCTGCCGTTCTTCAACGCCCGCCTGCAAGGTCTCGATCTGTTCTACCGGGCCGCAAGGGGCCGGATGAATACCCAGGATGCCGCAGAGATCAAAAAGCGTTTCTGGGTTCGCGGCGCCACCATGATGGCCCTGTCCGCCATGTATTACCTGTCCGTGGCCGGGGACGACGAGTACGAGCGTCAGGAGGAGGAGACCAAGGACAACAACTGGATCATCCCGTCCTTGGGCATCCGCATCCCCATCCCGTTTGAGGTGGGCACCCTGTTCAAGACGATCCCCGAGCGGATCATTGCCCTTAGCAGGGGTAACGATACGGGCAAAGACACATGGGAGTCCACCAAGCGGGCGCTGGCAAACACGTTCGCCTTCAACCCGATTCCGCAAACGTTTAAACCAATAGTTGAAGTTGCCACCAATTTCAACTTCTTCACCATGCGCCCGATCGTGGGTCAGGGGATGCAGGACGTTGCGCCCCAGTTCCAAGTCGGGCCGGGTACGTCCAAGACGGCGGAGTTTGTGGGTGGGCTGCTCAATCTTTCTCCGATGAAGATTGACCAGTTTTATAAGGGCTACACCGGAACCATGGGCGGGTACTTGGTGGATGTGATTGATTCCATCACCAACGAGTTCTCGGACATCCCCAAGGCGTCTAAACGGTTCGAACAGTTGCCCGTGGTTAAACGGTTTGCCCTTGACCCCGAGGCCCGTGGCAGCGTCACGCAGTTCTATGAGATGCAAAAGTCGGTGGACACGTTCGTCAGGACGGCCAACCTGTTGGAGAAGACCGCCCGCCCGGAGGAGTACGTCAAGTACGTCCAAGACAACCTTGGTCTCCTAGCCGCCAAGGACTACATCAGCAGCATCGAAAAAGAGATGACCAAAATTCGGGACACGAAGAGGATCATCAATTCGTCCGACATGCCGCCAGACGAGAAGCGTGACCTGCTGGTTGATCTGGGACGGCTGGAGATCAACCTGACCGCCAATATCAAGACGGCCAAGCGGGCGTTTAGCGAACTGAAATGAGGTCGTTGTCGAAGAGCCAGCCAATGGTTCTTCGATGCGCCTCATCCCAGATTTCACGCTTTTGCTCTTTGTTCCACGTGAAACCTTGGTCGATCTGGAAGTGGCACAGGTGGCATAGGGCTGCGATCCTGTAGTCGTGGGCCTTGAGCCCCTTGCCCTTGCCGTCCCTCAGTTGGTTTGAGTGGGCGGCTACCACCGTGCCATCCTGCGCCCCGCAGTGCTGGCAGGGGCATTCCCTGACGGCCTCCAGCAAACGCTTGTTCCGGTAGGTCATTTGGACGGAACGGCCTTGGAGTACACAGAGAACTCCCGCAGGTTTACACGGCTAAGAACGTTCGTCATCCCAGAGATGTTACTGATGTCTCGTCCGTTTAAACGTTCACGCTCCACAACCATGGTCTGGCTGGCGGAGGACATGGCAGACTTCTGAAGGGACTTGTCTTGGGCAAAGATTGACTGGGTTTTGTTTTCCCGCCAGTGGAACGGGCTGCCCGGCGGGCACTTGCATTTGTATTTCATTTCTTATTCCTTCGGCTTTCAGGTCTGGGGCAATTTTCAGGAGGGACAACTACGCACCACACAGCACTGACACGCTGGCCGTTCTTGATCCATCGGTCGATGTAAGCGTCGGGGAATGCGCGCAACATGCGGTGAACGTGTGTTTTGTCGGTGCCAACAACTTCTGCAATTTGGGCGATGGTCATTCCATCACTCTTGCGCAGCAGGTCGCGCACCATCTTTTGTCTATGTCCCATAACTCACAGCAAACCAAACAACTGCCCATGCGGCAACAACAACTGACCAGAAGCGGATGTTTACCCAGATGTCGTGCTCAATCTCAAAGATCATCATGACAAACGGGATCGTCACCAGCAGCAGGACTGCGGTGGCTAACAGAAAGATGATGATGGCGAGAGTCATGCGTTCTCCTCCTGCAAGTTGTCCAAGCACTCGACCCAGCCCAGCAGCATGTACCACGAATACATCTCGTTGCCTCGATCAAACGTGAAGTGCGCCATAGCCAAGTAATTAATAGCGGTTGACCACCAGCGGCTTCTTTCGTAGTCAGGATGCATTGTTGTCTCCTCTTGCGCGGATGGCGGCGGCAATAAAGCCAGCGCGGTATTTCTCTAGTGGGGCCAGCGCGGCGCTTTGTTCTTGCTCATCACACACCTTCGCACACGCCTCGCGCTCGGCTGCGGCGACAAGGGCGGCGAAGCGTTCGAGTTGGTAAAAAGCGTGAACGGTGCCTTGCGTATCTGCAAACCCAGCCTCCCGCGCCATGCGGATGATGTCGTCACGGGTCATGTGTTCTTCTCCTTGAGTTTGGCTTCAAAACCAACAACCGCCAATACAGACAGTTCTTTGAAATCATCCCTATCCATCGTGATAGATACGCTATGGTCTTTGCCAATACCAACTGTGCTGGTCATCCAACCTCCACCGCAATACTCTGTTTTCTTGGCGGCTCGTTGAAAACCATTACGGCGCACCAACTCAAACAGCAACTGCTCGTCTGAGAATGTTTCGATGCTTCGTTCCCATGTTGTGTCTTTACTCATGTGTTCTCCTTGCTCTAATTTTTGCCGCAAAAACTTCACCACCTTTGATGATTCCATCCTCACACAATTTTGCACACGCTTCGTTCTCTACCCTGACTGCGGCTTCTCTTGACTCGTGCAACTCACGCATCACCTCAATGACCGCCAACTCATGCTTCAACATAATGGATTTAATCATCTCAATTGGTTTTTCAATCATTGCCAGTGCCGCCGCCTTGTTTTGGTCGGTTTCGTTATGCGCTTTGGCAATTGCTTCTTGATGTATTTTGCTTAATGATTTCATGCGTTCTTCTCCTTGAGCTTGGCTTCGATGGCGCGGTAAAACGCCAGCGGGTGTGTCTCTTCAATATCCAACACCTCGTCCCTCGTCAGCCCCACCCACTCGCGGCGGCGTGTCTTTTTGCACTCAGGATGCACTTCCTCGCAGCCTTCCCAATGCGTCCGTTGCGGCTGCGCCAGCCGCTCGCGCAGGGCGAGGATTAAGTCCTTTGCAGGCTCAAGCTCACACATGCTGGTAAACTGCTCGTAGTCGTAATAGTCCACATGCTTTTGCAAAACAGCCAACGCCTGCTGCATCAGTTCGCGGTCACTTTGCATCGGTTCCCTCCGTCAAAGGCACATCGCGCCATTCACCAGCGCTTCCACCGGGGTTGCCCGGAACATATATGTCGCAGCCGCTGGCATGCCACTG
>Ga0315909_10004366_pt1 | contig 16759 bp, 16 predicted proteins | sample LakEriMetagenome_11_FD_203527 | JGI IMG/M metagenome (GOLD analysis project Ga0315909, IMG submission 203527) | Freshwater fungal communities from buoy surface, Lake Erie, Ohio, United States - Buoy 2 MA125 | ecosystem: Environmental > Aquatic > Freshwater > Lake | place: USA: Lake Erie, Ohio...
CCACCGCAGACGCACGCACTAAACTCATCAAGCTTTACCCATCAATGAACGAGTGACAGAGCACTAGGGCCGATCTTCAACAACGTGTCCTGTGTGTCCTGCCATGCGGCTCCCGCGCCCGGCGGAGTAAGCCAGATTTTTGTGACGCGTTTCGGCCGCACGGTGAACGGCGTTTTTGATCCGCTCGAATCGCTCGGCGGCTCGTTGCTCCAGGCCAGAGCGATCGATCCCGCCGTCCGCGAATTCATCCCGCGCGAGGCGAACACGATCGCGCGCCGGCAGACGCCGCCGCTCTTCGGCCTCGGCCTGCTCGAGGCGATCACGGATGACACGATCAAGGCTCTCGCGCTGCGGCCCGCTGTGGACGGCATCACGGGCAAGGCGGTGATCATCACGGATGTCGCGACCGGCCAGCAGCGTGTCGGGCGTCTCGGGATGAAGAACCAGCACGCGAGCATCCTCGGCTTTTCCGCGGACGCGTACCTGAACGAGATGGGCATCACGAACCGTTTCTTCCCGCATGAAAATGCGCCGAATGGAAAGACCGCGCTGCTCGCGCAATTCGACAGGACGATCGATCCCGAGGACGAGGCGGACCCCGTCACGAACCGCTCGGGCATTGACATCGTCGCGGACTTCCATCGGCTCCTCGCACCGCCGGCGCCGCTGCCCTTCACGGCAAAAGCGCTCGCCGGGCAGAAGGTGTTTGGCGACATCGGCTGCGCGCTATGTCACGTCCCGCAGCTCACGACCGGACCGAGCGCGATCGCCGCGCTGCGGAACAAGCCGGTGAACCTTTATTCCGATCTGCTGCTGCACGACATGGGCGCGCTCGGCGACGGCATCGCGCAGTCGGCCGCGACCGCGAAGGAAATGCGGACGACTCCGCTCTGGGGCTTGCGCCTGCGCCGCACGTACCTCCACGACGGACGCGCGCCGAACATTGACGCCGCCATCCGCGGACACGACGGCCAGGGCAAGGCTTCGCGCGACCGCTACTCGAAGCTGAACGCCGCCGACTCCGCTGCGCTGATCGAGTTCCTCGGGTCGCTCTGAAAAATCACGCCACGCCGCCGCAGCACGCCCGTGCTGCGACGGCAGGAGGCGGGGCAACATCCAACATCCAGCGAAGCGGCATCACAGCCCCGTGGGATGGTGGATGAATTCCCACGGCAGGCGGAATTTCCGCGCGATGTGCTGCGCGAGAGCCTTCACGCCGAAGGTCTCCGTCGCGTAGTGGCCGGCGTAAAACAGGTTCACGCCGAGTTCCTCCGCGAGCGTGAACGTGTGGTGCGCGCCTTCGCCCGTCACGAATGTGTCGCAGCCGAGCGCAGCGGCTTCGGAAACACTATCCCCCGCTCCGCCGGTGACAACGCCGACGTGCCGCACGCGCGCAGGCCCGCCGGGCGCGAGCTTCACAGTACCACCGACCACTTTGCCGAGATGCCGCGTAAAATCCGCGCGGCTCGCGTCCGTCTTTCCGACAATGCCGATCGCTTGTCCTTTCGACTGAAAAGCACGCTCGCATTTTTTCAGCCCGAGCGCCTTCGCGAGCAGCGCATTGTTGCCGAGCTTTGCGTGGAGATCGAGCGGCAGGTGCGAGCTGAACACCGCGAGATCCGCATCGAACGCCGTCTTCAATTTTCTCCGCAGCGCACCTGTGAACGCGCGCGCTCCGCCCCATAGCAAGCCGTGGTGCACAAGCAGCAGAGTGCCGGGAATCTGCGCCGCCTCCGCGAGCACGGCCTCACACGCATCCACCGCGGCGCACACGCGTGTGATGCGTCCGCTGTTTTCGATCTGGAGGCCATTGTGCGCACCGGGATAATCGCCGACGGAAGCGTGGTTCAGCAGTTCGTCGAGGTGGCGTGTGATTTCGGAGAGCACGCGCGCAGCATGGCCGCCCGCATCACGCGGGGCAAGGCGGCGCTGGTGTTTGTAGCCGCGCTTGTGAAAGCGCGGGCATTCGTTCCGTCCGCTCATGCAAAGATCAGCCCGCGCTTTCACAAGCGCGGCTACGGACGCCCGGCTGCATCAATGCGGCTTCGCCGGCTCCGTCACCGGCATCGGCTCACCCATGACGACCCTGTTGCCGGAATTCTTCTTTGCACTCTGCTCAGGAATGCCGGACGGGGGCGTGATCCCGCCTGCCACGCGCCCCCGGTTCGAGGCGCACGATGAAAATGCAAATGGCAGCATCGCGGCAAACAGTGCAGCGAAGGCCCGCAGCGGACGCAGCACCCAATCCCATCGCGAGCGGGTAATCATCGTGCCATCACCACGCAGTTCGTACGTGATGCACGCATGCCCGCGCGTCTCCGCGACGAATTGCACGCGCTCGCCAGGTGACATCGCGGAGAGATTGTGGACGTGGAGCTGGCACTGATCGCAGAAGCGGCGCTTCGCATCGCCGGTCATGTCATCCCAATTTTTCGGACAGGGCTTTGCTATCCTCAGCGGCGGGGGTTCGGCTTTCATGCGCCCAAGCTGGCGCGTTTGCGCAGGGCCGTCGAGGCGCTTCCCCGAAGCCGGCCACGGGACGGGCACAAAAAAACTGCGCGCAGCAGCCTCTCGGATGGGAGGTTGGCCCGGCAGGTGCTTTCTCAAAATTACGCAACCACCAATGAGCAACGCAACGGCCACCATTTTACTGATCGAGGATGTCAGCACTGTGCAGTTTTTCATCCGCAATGCGCTGAGCTCGCTCCCCCGCCCCTACAACCTCGTGACCGCAAGCTCCATCGCCGAGGCGCATGACCGGATGGCCGAGCACTGCGTGGATCTTTTGATCGTGGACATCGGCCTGCCGGACGGGGACGGGATTGATTTCCTGTGCGAAGCCGCGGTGCTGCAGCCGCAGGCCAGCGCCATCATCGTCACCGCCACGCCATCCACCGAGAATCGCGCGCGCGCTGAACAGCTCGGCGTGGTGCAGGTGCTCTGCAAGCCGATCCAGGTCACGCTGCTGTGCTCGACAATTTGCAAATTGCTCGGCTGGTCGGATGCATCCGGCGGCGACGGATCGAATTTCCGCGCGACGCTCAGCGGTCTCACGCCACTCGACATCGTGCAGCTCAAGTGCATGAGCGGCGTGTCGAGCATCCTGGAATTTACGAACAACCGGCGCAGCGGTCGCGTGTATTTTGAAAAGGGCAACGTCGCCCACGCGCTCCTGACGCAGGAAGACGGCACAAAGATGTCCGGCTACGAAGCCTTCGCGGAGATCTCTGCGTGGAAAAACGGCCGGGTCTCCGAGGTACAGGAAGCCGAACCGTATTCCCGCAGCATCGAGACGAACTGGCAGTCGCTGGTGCTCGAAGTCGCGCAGAAGGCGGACGAGCTTCAGGGGCAGGCGGCGTAATTTTTCCCTGCGAAGGTGCGGGAATATCCTGCGGGGGAACGTGCCTTACTTTGCCTTTTCGAGGGCCTTGATGAACGCCTTCGGGCCGCCCTCCTTGTAGCCAAGCTTGCCCTTTTTTTGGGCCACTCGGCGATGTGACGATGATCGTCGGATAGCCTTGGACATTATGCCTCTTGGCGAGGGCGTCGTTCTGCTTTTGCGTGGCATCCGGGAGCTTGAAGCCTTTCGGGAAGTCCACCTCGACGAGCACGAGCCTTTTCGCGGCGTAGTCCTTAAACTCCTGCTGGCTGAATACTTCCGCATCGAGCTTCTTGCACCAGCCGCACCAGTCGGAGCCGGTGAAATCGAGCAGGATGCGCTTGCCGCCCTGCTTCGCCTGCTCCTTCGCCTTCTCGATGTCATCCAGCCAGCCGTCCTTGGCGGCGAATGCTGAAGAAATAAAACCCGTGAGAGCGATGACTGAGAGGAGTGTTTTCACGGTGCGAAAAATTATGCCGGGCAACCGGACCGAGGGAGGCCGGTATTTTTCGGGCATTCGCGTTCCGCTCAACATCCACCCTTGCTCCCGGCGGGGTGCTCCGCTGAACTGCGCGCCCACTTTTCCAAGGAACCAAATCATCATGCTTAGCGCAGGCATCGTCGGACTTCCCAACGTCGGCAAATCCACCCTCTTCAACGCCGTCACTCGCACCCGCAAGGCGCAGGCGGCGAATTATCCGTTCTGCACGATCGATCCGAATGTCGGCGTCGTGACCGTGCCCGACCCGCGTCTCGATGTGCTCAGCAAGATGAGCAACACGAAGAAGATCGTGCCGGCGGCCATCGAGTTTGTGGACATCGCGGGCCTCGTGAAAGGAGCGAGCGCGGGCGAGGGCCTCGGCAACCAATTTCTCAGCCACATCCGCGAAGTGAACGCCATCGTGCAGGTCGTGCGCTGCTTCGAGGACGCGGACATCCATCACGTCTCGGGCACGGTGGATCCTGTGCGTGACATTGAGGTGATCAATACGGAACTGATCCTCGCCGACCTCGCCGCGATCGAGAAACGCAAGGATCGCCAGACGAAGGCCGCACGCGGCGGCGACAAGCAGGCGAAGGCCGAGGTTTTGCTGTGCGAAAAGCTCGCGCCGCACCTCGATGCCGGGAAGCCCGCGACCACGCTCGAACTTTCCGACGATGAGAGAAAGCTGATGAGGGAATTTTTCCTCCTCTCGGGCAAACAGACCATCTTCGCGTGCAACGTCTCCGAGGCCGACCTCGGCGCACTTGCCGAGGGCAAGGATTGCGTGGCCAAGCCATTCGTCGAGGCCGTGCGCTCGTATGCCGCGACGCACTTCGGCACGGAGGCCGTGGTCATCTCCGCGCAGATCGAGAGCGAACTCGGCGAACTGCCCGAGGCCGACGCGCAGGAATATCTCACAGGGCTCGGCGTGAAAAGCAGCGGCGTCTCGGAACTCATCCGCGCCGTCTATCACCTGCTCGGCCTGCGCACCTACCTCACCACCGGCGAGCAGGAGACGCGTGCATGGACCATCCGCGCCGGCGACAAGGCGCCCGCCGCTGCCGGAGTCATCCACACCGATTTCGAGCGCGGCTTCATCGCCGCGGAAGTCACCCACTACGACGACCTCGTCGCGCTCGGCTCATTTGCAAAGGCGCGCGAAGCCGGCAAGCTGCGCATCGAGGGCAAGGAATACGTGATGAAGGACGGCGATGTCGTCGAATTCCGATTCAACGTCTGATCCCGCGTCGGCTCCGCCGGAGGATGCCGCACCCGACAGCGTGTGCCCCGTGTGCGGCGCGAAGCTGATCTCGGAGAAGTGCAAGGTCGTGTGCCGCAGCGAGCGCTGCCGCTACCGGATTGTTTTCAACTGCGCGGAATTCTGACCCCACGCGTAACCTCCCCCGCCCCGTGCGCGTCTCGAATTGCGCGGCAACTTCGGAATCCTCGCGGTCTTCGAGTCCCTGCGAATTTTCATCCGCATTTGTTCCATGAAAAAAACCACGTTCGTCCTCACCTGTTCCGCCGCCATTTTCCTCGCGCGCCCCGTCCACCGTTCGCACGCTCACGGCCCGGGATTGAACGGCACCGCCGAGTAACTTTTCAAACGTGCGGACAAAAATGGCGACGGGAAAGTGACGCCAGACGAGCTGCCGAATGCGGAGCTGTTCGCGAAGTTCGACACGAACAAGGACGGCGTGATCACGTGAGACGAGGCGAAGCCGATCCTCGAAACGATGATCGCTGAGAAGAAGCGGATCGCTGCGGTCAGCGCCGCAAAAACTGATGCCCCGCTGCGCCGGAAGCTCGCCGACTTTGCGCAGAAATTCATAGACAAGCGAACGTGGCCCTCGACGACGGCTGCGGGCGGCGCAGAAGAAAAGCCGGTCATCATCGGTGCGAAGCAGTTCAAGCAGCCGTTCAAAATCAAGCCCGAGGGCGTGATGCCTTACCAAGTCGCGACCGTGGAGACCACGCTCGCCGAGGACAAATGCGTGCAGGGCTACGAAATCATGCCGACCGCGCACGAAGTCGTGCATCACGTCATCGTGAACGTCCACGAAAAGGGCGCGCGCATCCGCGGCACGGGCGACGAGGGCATCGGCGGCAACTGGGCCGCCTACGTGCCAGGCAACAGCTCGCGGATCTATCCCAACGGCTTCGCGCGCAAGCTCCCTGCGGGTGCAACGATCAGCTTCCAGATTCACTACACGCCGACAGGAAAGGCCACCAAGGATCAATTCCGCATGGGGCTCGTCGTTGCAAAAGAGCCGCCGCGTTTTGCCATGCACACCGCGGCCGTCGCGAACCCCAAGATTTCGATCCCGCCCGGCGAAGCGAACCACACCGAGATCGCGCAGAAGCCGGTGCCCGGCGCCATGAACGTGACCGCCTTCATGGCACACATGCACGTCCGCGGAAAGGCGTTCCGCTTCGAAGTCGTGACCGCCGATGGCAAGACCGAGACGCTGCTCGACATCCCGCGCTACGACTTCAACTGGCAGCTCCGCTACGAACTGAAGGAACCGCGCACGCTCCCGCGCGGCAGCCAGGTGAAAGTCACCGCCGTGTATGACAGCAGCCTCGCCAACAAGGCGAACCCCGCCCCGACGAAAACCGTCCGCTGGGTTCAGCAAAGCTACGACGAAATGATGATCGGCTACATCGAATACTTCACGCCGATGCCCGTAGTGCAGACGGTCGCAGTGAAGTAGTCCTGCGCTTTTCACGCGCAGAACCGGCCATGCGGATGCACGCATCCGCACTGAAAACCCGCATCAGACTTACAGCCCCGTGCCGGGCGTCAGCGTCTGGCGCTGCTCGGGATCCTTGTAGATGATGTCCTTGTAGGTCGCGCCTGCCGGAATCATCGGCAGCACGTGCTCGGAATACGGCACCATCACTTCGAGGAGACACGCCGTCTTCTGCGCGAGAAACCACTCCATCGCCGCGGCGAGATCCTTCTTGTGCGCCACGCGCTTGCTCGGGATGTCGAAGCCTTCGCAGATTTTTTGGAAATCCGGGTAGATCTTGTTCATGTTCGGCACCTCGCGTTTCTCGTCGGAGAAGGTGCCGAGAAATGTGTGGCCGCGGTTGGATTTGAAGAACCGATCCTCCCACTGCACGACCATGCCCAAGTGCAGGTTATTGAGCACAAGCGCCTTTGCCGCGATGCCCTCCACGCGCGCGCAGGCGAGCTCCTGGATGTTCATCACGAAGGATCCGTCGCCATCAATGTCAATGACCTCCTTCTCCGGACACGCAACCTTCGCGCCGATCGCGCTCGGGTAGCCGTAGCCCATTGAGCCGAGCCCGAGGCTGCTGATGAGCGTGCGCGGCTTGTCGAAATTATAGAACTGCGCCGCCCACATCTGGTGCTGGCCGACGCCGGTCGTGATGATCGCCTCGCCCTTCGTCATCCTGTAAAGCTGCTCGACCACGTACTGCGGCTGGATCGCGTCCTCCGTGTCCTCGTAGTAAAATGGGAACGCCTTTTTCCACTCGGCGATCTGCGCGCGCCACGGCGCGTGGAGCGAATAGTCGCCCGCCTTTTTCCGCTCGTAGCCGGCCTTCGCGAGCAGCGCGTTCGCACGGGTGAGCGCGTCCTTCACGTCACCGAGCATCGGCAGCTTCACCACCTTGTTCTTGTTGATTTCGGAATCGTCTATTTCGAGATGCACGATCGTGCCGTGCTGGCAGAACGCCTCGATCTTGCCCGTCACGCGGTCGTCGAAACGCACGCCGAACGCGAGCAGCAGGTCGGCCTCGTTCACCGCGTTGTTCGCGTACACGGTGCCGTGCATGCCGAGCCATTTCAGCGATAGCGGATGCGTCTCCGGGAAGCAGCCCACGCCCATGAGCGTCGTCGCCACGGGAATCTGCGTGCGCTCGGCAAACTCCAGCAGTTCCGCATGCGCCTCGCCGCTGATGATGCCGCCGCCCACGTAGAGCATCGGCTTCTTCGACTGCCGGATCAGCCCGATGAGTTCGTTCAGTTCCGCATCGCCCACACGCACGTCGGGATTGTAGCCGCGGAGCTTCACCTCGGTCGGCCACACGGGCTGCGAACTGCCCATCTGGATGTTCTTCGGGATGTCAATCAGCACCGGGCCGGGACGCCCCGTCTGCGCGATGTAAAATGCCTCCTTCACGATCCGCGGCAGGTCGCGGATGTCCGTCACGAGGTAGTTGTGCTTCACGATCTGCGCCGTCACACCAAACACGTCCGTCTCCTGGAATGCGCCCTTCCCGATCATGTGCTGCGGCACCTGCCCGGTGATCGCCACCAGCGGCGTCGAGTCGAGAAATGCGTCCGCGATTCCCGTCACGAGATTCATCGCGCCCGGCCCGGAAGTCGCCATCACCACGCCCGCCTTGCCCAGCGCACGCGCATAGCCCTGCGCCGCAAACACGCCGCCCTGCTCATGCCGCGGCAGGATCGTCCGGATACTCTTCGAGCGCGTGAGCGCCTGGTGCATCGCCATGCTCGCGCCGCCGGGATATGCGAAAATCGTCGTCACGCCCTCGCGCTCCAGCGCCTGGACGAGAATGTCCGCTCCGCTCATGGTCGGTCCGAGTTCGCCCTTGCTGGAAGGAGCCTGTGTCGCGGGATTCGTGGATGTGCTCATAGATTTGGCTTTGGAAAAATGGACAGTAATTCTAGCCGCAGCATCCATCCCCGGCAAGCAGCATTCCCGCAGCTTTGCCACGTTCTTCAGGCCCGACGAATCGCACGCTCCTGCCCCGCGCTACGCGCTACGCCGGCAGCACCGCGCTGCTGCCGAAGCCCGACGGCGCACTGCCCGGTTTGCCGCTCTTCATGGCGTCCTCGATCAGCATGATCAGCCGCCGCGCCTGCCGGGACTTCGGATCGTTCTCCCCGAACAGATGCCGCCGCACCGACTCCACGCAACGCTGATGCAGGAGCGCCTCCTCGTATTTTCCCGCGCACATCAGCGTCACCGCCAGGTTCTGCCGCGATGCGATCGCATCCGGATTCAGGCGACCCAGCGTCTTGTCGCGCAAATTCATCGTGCTGCGATGTTCCGCCTCCGCCCCTGCGAAATCGCCCATCGCAAAGAGCACCGCCGCATGATTGTTCCGGCTGCCGAGCGTCGCCGGATCGCGCGGCCCGACGATCTGGGACAGGCTCACGCGCACCGCCAAAAAATCCGCCTTCGCCCTGTCGAACTGCCCGTGCGAATACAGCGCCATCGCGCGTTCGGAAAGACGTGCGATCTGCCCGCTCGTGTCTGCTTCACGACGGGGCCGGGCCGTTCCGAAACAGCAGAGCAGACCGGTGATTCCCGCGAGACCCAATAGGATGAACTTTTTCATAAAATGTGAATTTCCTGTTCGCGCCTCCGATGTGTTGGTCGGGCGTTCACCCGGCAAGCAGCTTGAAATCAAGCACGTTGCAGGCCAGCCGCCGCACCGCAAATCCTGTGTCGCCTCCGCTAAAAAATCGCGGATGTTCCCGCGTCTTGCTTCACACGATCCAACCCGAAACCCACGGCCCGCTTGCTGCGCCCATGACGCGCGCCATCGAGTCGTGCGTGCATTGCGGATTCTGCCTCGCCACGTGCCCGACCTACCGCGAACTCGGCCAGGAGATATCAATACCGCGACCATCGCCGTGCTCGCGCGCAACGGCATCGAGGTCGTCATCCCGCCCGCGCAGGCGTGCTGCGGCGCGCTCGCGTGGCACGTCGGCGACATCGGCTCCGCGCAAAAACTCGCGCGGAAAAATCTCGCTGCATTTCCCGGCGATGTGGATGCGATTCTCACGAACGCCGCCGACTGCGGCTCCGGGATGCACGAGTATCACCTCATCCTCGCCGACACCGATCTCGCGGACGCCGCGGAAAAATTCCGCCATCACGTGATGGATGCCGCCGTCTTCCTCGCACGCCTCGGCGACCTCGCGCCGTTTTCCGATTCGGGAAAAGCCACGCGCATCGCCGTCCACGACGCGTGTCATCTGCTGAACTCCCAGGGCGTGCGCGACGAACCGCGCGCTGCTCGCCGCGATCCCGCGTGCGGAGCCGATCGATCTCCCCGACCCGCACCTCTGCTGCGGCAGCGCGGGAACCTACAGTCTGGATCAGCCCGAAATCGCCGCAAGCCTCGGCGCTGCGCGCGCGCAAACGAGCATCGGGACGCACGCGGATGTCGTCGCCACTGGCAACATCGGCTGCCTCACGCAGCTCAAGCAGCACCTTGCAAAGCAGGGCGCAGGGATTCCCATCCGCCACACGATGCAAATCCTGCGCGACGCCTACGCAGCACCGTAGCCGCGCTTGTAAAAGCGCGGGCACCCTGTGCTTTCACGCCGGAAGATCAGCCCGCGCTTTCAAAAGCGCGGCTACGGCAATCTACTTCTTCCGGAACTCCCCGCTGCGCGCCTCGATCATCTTGCCGACGAAGCTCGTGTCGTACTTCCCGCGCACGAAATCCGGATCATGCATGATCGTCTGCTGAAACGGGATCGTCGTCTTCACGCCACGGATGATGTATTCGCTCAGTGCGCGCCTCATGCGCGCAATCGCGTTGTCGCGCGACGTGCCCATCGCGATCACCTTTGCGATCATCGAGTCGTAGTGCGGCGGCACCGTGTAGCCTGCGTACGCGTGCGAATCAATCCGCACACCGCGCCCGCCCGGCGCGTAGTAGAGGTCAATGCGCCCCGGCGACGGCTGGAAATTGTTGTAGGGATCCTCCGCATTCACTCGGCACTCGATGGCGTGATACTTTCGCTTCGCATGGCGAATGAAATGGCTGAGCGGTTCGCCCGCCGCGATCTTGATCTGCTCCTTCACGAGGTCCACGCCGTACGCCTCCTCGGTGATGCAGTGCTCCACCTGGATGCGCGTGTTCATCTCCATGAAGAAGTAGTTCCCCTTGTTGTCCATGAGGCACTCGATGGTGCCAGCGCCGACGTAGCCAACTTCCTTTGCGAGCCTCACGCAATCCGCGCCCATGCGTTCGCGAATTTCGTCGGTCATGATCGGCGACGGCGTCTCCTCGATGATCTTCTGGTTGCGCCGCTGCATGGAACAGTCGCGCTCGCCGACGTGGACCACGTCGCCGTGCATGTCCGCCATGATTTGAAATTCAATGTGGTGCGGATTCTCGATGAGCTTCTCGATGTACACCGCGCCGTTGCCGAAAGCCTTCTCCGCCTCCGCACGTGCGGCGCGGAATCCCTGCACGAGCGAGCCGTCATTGTGCGCCGGCCTCATGCCCTTGCCGCCGCCGCCGGCGGTCGCCTTGATCATCACCGGATAGCCGATCTTCCGTGCAATCACCATCGCGTCCTTTTCGCTCTCCACAATGCCGTCGCTGCCGGGCGTCACGGGCATCCCCGCAGCCTTGGCAGTCGCACGCGCCGTGTTCTTGTCGCCCATCGCGCGAATCGCCGCGGGCGGCGGCCCGATGAACTTGATGTTGCAGCTCGCGCACACCTCCGCGAAGTGCGCGTTCTCGCTCAGGAATCCGTAGCCGGGATGAATCGCATCCGCATCGCCGACCTCGGCCGCACTGATGATGCGGTCAATCTTCAGGTAGCTCTGGTTGCTCGGCCCCGGCCCGATGCAGATTGCCTCGTCGGCAAGCTGGACGTGGAGCGAATCCACATCCGCCTCCGAGTAAACTGCAAGCGTCTTGATGCCCTGCTCCTTGCAGGCGCGGATGACCCGGAGGGCGATTTCGCCACGGTTCGCGATGAGGACTTTTTTGAACATTTTCGATTTTCGATTTTCGATTTTCGACTGCCGGGCGTGTGCTCCGTCTGCGGATTTCCAAAACGAAAATCCCGCAACCGAAAATCGAGAATTGCGCTACTTCGGCACGATGCGGAACAGCGCCTGGCCGAATTGCACCGGCTTGCCATTTTCCGCGACGACCTCCGCGATGGTTCCGCGCGCGTCCGCCTTGATTTCGTTCATCACTTTCATCGCCTCGATGATGCAGACGACGGAGTTTTCATCCACGTCCTGGCCAATTTTCACAAACGGCTGCGCATCCGGGGACGGCGAGCCGTAGTAAGTGCCGACCATCGGCGAAGCGATGTCCTTGAGGTTGGTCGCGGGTGCAGCAGCCGCAGGTGCCGGAGCCGCCGCAGCAGACGCGGTCGCGACAGGCGCGGCCACGGGCGCCGCGTGGTGGATGACTGGCTGGAAGTCGTTCCCTTTTTTCAGGGTGATCTTGAATCCTTCGCTCTCCATTTTGAAGACGGAGAGGTCGTTCTTCCTCATGAGCGCAATGAGCTCTTTGATTTCTTTTAAGTCCAAGGTGTGAGGTTTTTTGGTTGTGAACCGCGGATGCTACGGGTTGCGCGGAAAGCGGGTCAACTGCGCTTTTCCATCCGAAGAATTCCGGTCACCCGCGCGACCTCCCGGCGGCGCGCGATTCCGCGCGGCCTTTGATCACCGTGAGAATGGACGACTGAATCTGGTTCATTACCCAGCGGCTCCACCAGCCAGCGTAGGCGTTGAACCGCGTCGAGAGCCGGTGCGTGCTCGTGAGCACGAGGCGGCATCCGTTTTCCTCCCGGAGGATGACGTAGCGCCCGTCGAGCACATCGTAGAATCGCCCGCCTACGATGATGTGCTGATCAAACGCCGTGCGCGGGATGAAATCAGGATCGGCCTTGATCGTGAACGCAATCGTCCGCTCCGGCACCCACTCGGTGACAGTCTCGAAAAAGGACACGTTGCGCTCGAAGGTCGCACGCCTTTGCCCGCCGACGCCCTCGCGATCCAGCGTGGCTGCGATGGGACGGGGAAAATCCAGCAGATAGACCCACCGGAAAGGCACCTCCTCGCGGGAGATTGCTCGCACGCTGGCAATTTCCTGCCAGATATCCGCAGGCGATGCGTTGATCTGAATGCTGTCCTCAATGCTGACGAGTTCGGGCGCGGTCTTCCACCGCGCTTCGATTGGCGCGACAACAAATGGCAGCAGCACGAAAATGTTCACGTAAAGATTCTTGGATCGGTGATACAGCAGCCACCCCATCGTCACCCCGCCGAGCGCTGCCATCGGCAGCATGATGGGCAGCGCGACGATCAGGCAAAGCAGCGCCTCCAAATGCACGAGGAACGAACCGACGAAGGCGAAAACCGTCACCAGCATCGGCGCGAGTACCCGCCAATAATCCGACCGCCCGCAAAACCGAAAGCCGAGAAAAGTGGTGAGTGCTCCGAACGCCATGGGAACCAGCGTCAGAAATGAAATTGAAACGATCGGCGCATAGTCCCTCAGCGCATCCCATCCGAAAATCAGCCGGCAGAAGAGCGCATACAGCAAGGCCACCCCAAAGACGATCAGCGTCCGGCGCAACAACCCTCCACGCCGCTTCTGCCCCATTGGGAAATAGTCTGGCTCAAATGACACGGCCGCGACACTGCGCCAGCACGGTGATGCGTCTCAAGAACAGACTCTGACAATTCACCGCAGGCATTCGTCATTCCAAGAATTTGCCCGCCTTCTGCCATCGGCGGCTACGGACTATTTCCTCGCCTCGGGCGTCACGCTCAGTTCCACGCGTTTCCCGTCGCGCTCGACGATCATCTTCACCGGTTGCCCGATCTTCACGGCATCGAGAGCATACGTGTAGTCGTAGATGTTCGCGATTTTCTGCGCGCCGAATTCCACGATCACATCGCCGCCCTTCATCCCGCCCTTCTCCGCCGGGCTGCCTCCGCGGACGCCGCTGAGCTTCACTCCCTTCACCTCGGTCGCGTAGTCGGGGATGCTGCCGAGATACGCGCGCATCGTGTCGCGCCCGCCGCCCTGCTCCTTGCGCTCCACGCGCGAAAAATCGGGCCGCTCGGGCGCAGTCGCGACATCCTCGACGATGGCGCGCGCAAACTTCGCGATGCGCGCGAGCCCGTCATAGTCGAGCTTGTCCGCAGTGTCGCTCGGGCGGTGGTAGTCGTCGTGCGAGCCGGTGAAGAAATTCAGCACCGGGATACGCTTCGGGTAGAAGCTCGTCACGTCCGTCGGCAGATACGGATCCTCCTGCAGCGTGAGCGCGAAGCCCGCGGCGACGTTGCGCTTCTCAAGCAGACGCGGCCACGCCTTCGACGAACCGACGGCCTGCATCGTGAGCTTGTTGTCCTTCAGCCGTCCGACCATGTCGAAATTCACGTAGGCGACGACGTTCTTGAGATCCACGGGCGGCTTCTCGACGAAGGAATTCGATCCGATGAGCCCGATCTCCTCGCCGCTCCAGAGAGCGAAAATGATCCCGCGCTTCGGCTTCGGAGCGCTCTTTGCGAGCGCCGCCGCAATCTCGATCACCGCAGCCGTCCCGCTCGCATTGTCATCCGCGCCGTGGTGGATTTTTCCCTCCTCGCCCTTGCGCGCAAGCGATGAGTTTCCTTTGCCGAGTCCGAGATGATCGTAGTGCGCGCCGACGACGATCCACTCGTCCGTCTCGCCGGGGATGCACGCGATCACATTACGATCCGTCTTGTGGATGTGCTCCACCGCCGCGGCGACTTTCACCTTCACCTTCGGCAGCACGAAGCCGCCCTCAGCGTGCGGGTTTTCGCTGTCGAGCGCCTTCTGCAAGTCCTTCAGATTTTTCCCGCCCGGCGCGAGCAATGCCGCCGCCGCATCAGCGCTGATGGATGCCGCGATGATTCCGCTCCCCGCGCTGCTGCCGTCGCCCATGAGCGGGAGAAGCTCGCCAGCATTCGGAGAGTTCGGGCCCGTCACGACGAGCACCGCCTTTGCACCACGCTCGCGCGCCATCATCGCCTTGTAGCGCAGGCCCGAATAGCGGTTGAGATGCGTGCGACGCGCAGGCTCCACATCCTCGGGCACGTAACGGAGGATAAGCACGACCTTGTCCTTCACATCCAGCCCCTCGTAGCTGTTATAACGCTGCTGCCCCGCGCCCTCGGGCACGCTCAGGCCGTAACCCGCGAACACCACCGCGCCCTCCGCCGCGCCCTCATCGCTGAACGCAAGCGTGCGGAATTCCTTGTCGAACACGAGCGGCGTCGAGTCGCCTCCGTTCGAGACATGAAGCGTATTCTTTCCAGGCACCAGCCGCTCTCCCGCGTTGAATTCGAACTCCTGGAAGTACGACTTGCTCCCCGGCAGCGGCTGCAATCCAGCCTTTGCGAAATATTCACGGAGCCACTCCGCGGCGAGCTTCGCTCCATCGCTGCCCACCGCACGGCCCGCATGTGCGTCATCCGCGAGCAGTCCTACTTCGAGCTTCAGATCGTCGGAAGAAATCTCAGATCGCAGTGACTCCCAATCCACCGTAACCGCCGACGGCAGGAGGCGGGCTGGCTTTTCCGCGCGCACCGTTCCGACTTCCGCGTTTGGATCAGCCTGCCTCGTTCCATCGGCAGCTACACGCAGCGGCGCTTCACCGATCGCCTTCAGCGCCTCCGCATCATTCCAGTCCGCGAGGAAAATCTGCGACTTCCCATCGCTCGTCCGACCGCTCGCCCAGCACAGTTTTTTCCCGTCCGCCGAAAACACCGGCAGCCCGTCGAAGCCCGGCGTGAACGTCACCCGCACCGGCTCGTGCTTGCCCTCCGCGTCCACGAGGAACAGCTCGAAATTGTCGAAGCCCAGCTTGTTCGCCGTGAAGATGAGATACTTCCCGCCCGGGTGAAAAATGGGCGCCCACGACATGCACTTGAAGTCCGTGATGCGCCGCTTGTCGCTCCCGTCCGTCGCCATCGTCCACACATCCGCGATCATCCCGCTCTCGTCGAAATGCCGCCACACGATCCGCTTCCCGTCCGGCGAAAAGAACGGCCCGCCGTCGTAGCCCGGCGCCTCCGTGAGCCGGCGGACATTCGAGCCATCAGCATTCATGATGTAAATGTCGCCCCAGTACGCCGGGTCCTTCTCGAACCGCGCGCGCTGCTCCGGCATGAGTTTTTCCAGCGGAAAAGCCGAGCGCAGCGAGCAAAAGACGATCTGCTTCCCATCCGGCGAAAACGACCCTTCCGCGTCGTAGCCCGGCGTCTTCGTGAGGTTCACGATGTCCGTCCCGTCCGCCTTCGCCGAATAAATCTCCATCGTACTGTCGTAATCCCAAGAGTAACGCCGCTGCTTCCCGCTCCCGCGCATCTCGATCTCCGCCTTCTGCTTCGCCGCCGATTCCGGATCTTCGTGCGTGCTCGCAAAGATCACCCGATCCGTCCCCGGCTGAAAAAACGCACAAGTCGTCTTGCCGGCGCCCGGCGACACGCGCCGAGAGTCCCCGCTCTCAAAATCCAGCGTGTAGATCTGGTAAAACGGATTCCCCACCTCACGCTCGCTCTGGAAAATCAGCCGCTTCCCATCCCGCGAAAAGTACCCCTCCCCGCTCCGTTTCCCCTCGTAGATGAGCTGCCTCGTGTTCTTCAAGAAGCGCGCCTCCTTGGCGGCATCACCATCTGCGGCGGTGCAAAAGACAGAACTCGCGAGGACGAACAGGAGGATGCGGCGGAACATGTTGCCGACAATGCGCAGGCCCTCGCACCCACGCAAGCCCCGGTGGAACGCGCGCTCCACCCAAATCAACTGCCGGATTTCAGCTTCCTGAGCGCGACAATGAACAGGACGTCCGTCACGAAAAGCAACATGCCGAGATTCATCGTGAGGCTGCGGAGCGGGCCGCGATCGCGCTGCGCCCACAGCAGGTCCACGACGCCCGCGCCGAAAATCGTGCCGCGTAGCCCGAAGCCAAAGCGCAGTCCGAATTTCAGGATGCGGGGATTCATGAGGGAGTCTGGCGCGCTACTTCACCCGCACGAGTTGCAGGCTTTCGGTCTGGAACCACGCCTCACCCTTTGCCGAACGAACCTCCACTACGAGGACTGCCTCTCCGCCGCCGTCGAATTCAAACGCGATCTTCTGCCACGCCGCATTACCCGTGA
>Ga0315909_10004371_pt1 | contig 16751 bp, 21 predicted proteins | sample LakEriMetagenome_11_FD_203527 | JGI IMG/M metagenome (GOLD analysis project Ga0315909, IMG submission 203527) | Freshwater fungal communities from buoy surface, Lake Erie, Ohio, United States - Buoy 2 MA125 | ecosystem: Environmental > Aquatic > Freshwater > Lake | place: USA: Lake Erie, Ohio...
CAAAGTCAGCAGCCGATACTAATGATTGCCCTGCGTTCTCAAAGCCTATTTCTTGCAACGCTAAACCAATTGGGCCGACAGTCCCTGACCCAATAGCTCCAGCGTATCCGTCCCATGCTCGACCAAAGATGTCGCTAACATTTTCAGAAAAGCCGGGAGTTGTCATCGCCCACTCTTCAGCGAGCTTCCTGACATCTTGGTTCTGCTTTAGCTTTTCTAGCTCTTGATTGTATGCTTCAGACCCGATCCCGATACGGCCAAGTTTAGCCTGCAAGAATCCAGGTGTAGTAATTCCCTTTGTCGCGGCATACTCAAGGAAGTTATCGTTAACGATAATGTCATCGATCTGCTGGCGGAAATCAGCGACAGCTTTGAATGCGGCTTCTTGCCTAGTCTTAATTGGAACCTTGGTGATCTTTCCTTCTGGCCCAGTAACCCTTTCTTCCCCTAGTCCAGCTTCCATTTCAACCTCGACGCCACCCTTTTGAGTAACCAAATTACTCAAGAAGTTCATTTGGTTTGCTTCGTGCTTCTGTTGTGCTTCCTGTAATTTCTTAAGCTCATCACGAACAGCACTTGACTTGCTCATGTATTCGGAGAATGGAAGACTAGATGTAGCTTGAAGTTCTTTAGCCTTTTCTTTGATTAGTGAACCACGGGAATCAAGTGACATCCCATCTGGACTGATAGGCTCTGGAATAACTTTACCAGTAACTCCAATAGCCTCTGCCCTTCTTACCTCGACTGGCTTGCCTTCTTTATCTTCCATGAAGGTCTTTGTTTGCCCCGGCTCCAATGCCAGAATATCTGGGCCGCCGACCATCGGCTCTCCACCCACAGGAAGACCTTCGCCTCTATTAATAGCTTGGGGGACTTGACGGAGTTGTTCAATCTTTTCTTGGTCACTACGGACTGAAGGCTCTATGTCCTTCATTCTATATTTTCTTATTGAACTAAATAAGGATTCATCTTCGGATGCTTGTGATTTTTTCCTATAAGCACCAATAGCCGCGAGTAGTTCATCTGCCATGCTTATTATTTCTTTTAATTAGAAAGTTGTTTTACTCTCTGAGCAATTTGCTCATCAGTAGCATTAGGGCCAAGCTCCATAAAGGCTTGATCAATTAATTGATCTTGTGTTTTTTTCTTAGGTCTAAATATCGCTGGAGTTCCGCCAGCATCTTCTGAGGTAGCTGGAACAATTCCAGCAATAGTTTGGATTGCTAGGTATTGACCCTTAGTAATCTTTTTATCTTTCCCATCTTTTGTTGTAACTGTGAAGATAGGATTTTGATTTCTAGGATCAGCTTTTGAGTCAGTAGCCGACCTTAAAGCGTAAATATCTTGTCCGTAATCATTGAACAATGAAGTCATTGTTTTGTCCTTCATTGTTTCAATTGCAGATTCAACATTTTGTTTCGTTCCTGCTTCTTCTGGATTTGAGCTTCTCTTTGTAAAATTTTCTCGCGCTTCTGGAGCAGTCAATTTTGATTGGCGACTAAGAAGTCCAGTTCCAGAAAGCGATGCTCCAGTTTCTTTCCATGATTCTTTTGGAACAGCAAAACCCTCAAATTCTGGCAGGTATTTTTCGAGTCCAGCAATTTTTACTACTTCGTATTGTTTTGGATTTACTTCAGCAACTCCATACGACATTGCAGCATTCCTTTGTTCATTTACAGGAAGGCTAGTTACATCTTGAAAATTCTTTTGACCAGCAAGCTGTGCTGGAGTTGCCTGTGGTTGCGCTTCTTGTTGAGGAAGATTTGCTTCGGCCTGTTGGTCTAGCATCTCTTTTTGCGCCGCCGCTTGTTGCGCCATTTGTTCTGGAGTTCCTTGAAGCGGTTGTTGTTCTGGGAGCAGTTCCCCTTCTGGCATTCCTTCTGGCTGCCCACCCTCTGCGAGAACATCTCCAGTTCCACCGAACCCATATGCGCTTGCATCTACTGCTGGCAATCCACCAGCTGTGCCTTGCCTTAATCCATATGAATACCTCAATCTAGCATCTTCTGCTGTGCTTTGTGTTAACTTCATTCCAGCATCCAAAGCTGGAAGAATGTATGGGTTTTGTGTATAGGATGGATTGCTTATTAATGGCAATAGTTTGGAATATGCCGCCGATGGATCACCTGATCCTGCATCACTCAAAGCAGCCTGCATCTGTTGTTGAATGACTGGTAGTTCTGCGGCAGCTTGCTTCTGATACTCGCGCATGGCTAGTTGCTGACCAACCTGCTGACCGAGGCGACCAAGATTCTCTGACAAGACAGACCAGCTTTGCGACTGCTGCTTGCCACCCTCCATTATCATTTCAGCGATGCTCATAAAGTTTTAAGCTCCAGTTCCCGATCCATAATCAAAGTTTCCAAAACCGGGTGACGCTCCCCCATAGGTTGCAGAACCATATGCTTTTGTATAATCAAATCCACCGGGAAACCCTCCTCCAGCACCTTTAGCAGTAGCGTATTGGCCGTATGCTCCAGCACCACTCATCGCGGCACTAGAGGCAGCTTTAGCTATATCGCCAACTCCTTTCGCGTAAGTTGTGTCTCGCGCAAAATTTGCGGCGTTTAATTCCTGCTGTCTAGCGTATTGCCTTTGACCCATTTGTTGCTGAGCCTCAGAGCCTCCGATTTGTGCGGTGTAAAGATCAGAAAGCATCTGCCTACGGGTATCAATCTTTTGCAGTCCTACATTCGCTGCACCCATTCCGTATTGATATTGTAGTGCGCCGTATTTTGTTGGGTCTGCAATATATGAACTTGCAATGTTAGTCCATTGCCCCAAAAAATTCCCAGCCTGATTAATCGCTTCTCCTGCCGTTCGACCTATAGCTCTAAGGTAATCATACTGGCCGCGTTGTTGGATAGCTCCACGGCCAGCCATCGCTGGATTAAATCCTGCTCCTTGGAGAAACGCTTGCTCGCGTCTTACGGCTCCAAGTTCAGCATCTGTTATTTGTCCAGCTAAACCTTGGCTGATATTTGCCATTGCTTGATTTCTGAGGGCTTCATATTGAGCCTCACCCCCAAATGCTTGCGCTCTCCTAAATTGAGATTCCTTTAACGCATCACGCTCCATTGCGGCATAGTCATATTGTGGAGCATTGATTGCCGCTAGGTCTTGCTCTAATAGCTTCTGGCCTTTACCTAATTTCTTAATGGCTTTCTCTCTTGCTGCAAATGCCGCTCGTTCAGCTTGCGCTGCTTTCTTTCCAGCAGCCCCTTGAGCTTTAGCAGCTTTGTCGGCAGCAGATGCCTGCATTCCAGCAGAAACCGCAGCCCCGCCAACTGCAACAACTGTAGTTCCAATAGCAACAGCAGCCATACTCATAGTTCAATCTCCTTCAAAATCTTTTTATTGTGTCTCCAAGTTTGTATCCGTGGATTGTCAATGTCAATCAATGGATTGTAATCTCTGCAAGTTACAGATTCAACTATTTCATCTGGATCAGTCAGATCAGTCACATGACAAGTAGCCCAAATAGTATCCTCATGCGCGAAAAGCATCCTGCGCGTTCCTGCTTCCGTGATCCCAGTATATGGAGCTTGGTATCTTTGGACAGGAACATCGTGATACCAAACAGAGACATCACCCTTCATTACAAAGAACGGGTGAGTAGTTAGGTGCATCAATGTAGTTAGAAGAGTATCTTTCGGCATCAAGATTTCTCTGATATACATCCCCGGCGTGAACCTGTGGATCAATGGACATTCCCGTTGCGGGAAGTCCAGCATCGCCACTTCGCATTGATTCAAGAAGTCCTCTGGGTCTTTGTAACCTTGGACGCTTTGTGCATCAATCTTCTCTTGGATCGTTAGTGTCATGGCCAACTAGGTTGAAAGAAATAGTCATCCGCACTCGGTGAGCCAAGATAATTCCCAATTAAATTTTCGGGTCGCTGGAAGTTTGCAATACGAAGTGGTGCAGCAGTTGGGATTTCGTATCCTTCCATCTCTTTCTCCTGCTCTTGCACGGCCATTGAAAGATTTGCCATGAACTCCTGCGCCTTACGATTCTCACGCGAGTTCAATGCAAGAACCGCATAGATCATAGCGTCAGCATTAAACTCTACCAGTTCCTTTGGATCGGTTAGATCAAAGTATTTCTTGGATGCGTAAAGCGTAATGCACTCACAGGTTCTTGGAGCCTTGAACCTACGGAATGTCGGGTTGGCATCGTTAGGCTGGTAGATAGCAATCAGAGTCTTTGCTTCCAATGCCGTGTCGTAGGCATATACCCGAATCCTGCCTTTAGTAATCGGCTTTGTTACTCCGCGAATTCCTTTTACAAGGAGATCGGATTTAGCCAGCGTTGGAGGATTGTCAGTAGTGACCTTAACCTTATGGTAGGTGTCATACTGGTCTTGAGCCTCAAACATCAACTCGACGCCGATGTCTTCAGTCTCCTCTGCCATCACGCCGATTTGGTATGGATGGGTAGTATAGTCTCGGAAGAGGACATGGAGTCCTCCTACCTCAACGATTCCCCTATGGCATGATTGGTCTGCGTGGAGCGCATAAGAATCGGTTGCATTGAACCATTCGTCAGCCAAAGATGCTGGCCGATTTCCAATCCACGCTAGTTTGATTTGCTCATAGCGAGATGGAAGCGTGAAGCAATCGTTCACGCAGCAGATTTGGACATATTCTTCTTGCGAAGTCCACGCCTTCTTATTCCATAAAAGTCGTCGTGCTTGGTTTACAGCTTTAACGGCTCTGTCATACGAACAGACACCGCTATCACCAACGAAGCCCTTAACGACTTCTACCATCTCTTCGAGGGTATCAGCCATTATCGTTAACGATAATTATTGAGGGCCACCGAACTGATTGACCATTTTGCCAACAGTTGGAAGTGGTTTGCTGGAGAAGGGAGTAGGCTTCTTCGCTCCGAGGTTAGGCATATTGCCCATACCTTCACGGATGGTTCCACGGGTGCTTGCGCCGCCGCTAACGAGGCGAGGGTCTGTTCCTTTAAGAGGTGTCATATTATTAGTTTAGTTTGTGTGTGTAGCTGTCCATTGTAGCTGGGTAACGGTTGCCGGATTGTCGCTAACCAGAATGGTGAAGCCTGTTGTTGTTTGCCCGGTCTGCAAAATATATTTACCAGCCGCTGCTGATGTGGCTGTTCCTATTGGAGTGATAGATACTCCGTATGTCGCGCTAGGTAGCGCGGCGAAAGCGACATTGATAGATGAAGTAATGGTATCAATCACTCCAGTCCGAACCGTAATGATCGGACGAGCGAGAAGCGCAGTAATGTTAGCCTCAATAGTAACGATGTCAGCTTGGATGTCGTTAACTTCGGTTTGGAGGTTAGATACATCAGTCGTAAGTTGCGCGATAGCCTCTGGGCTGAGATCGCTCAAGTCAGGAATGTTGACAGTTCCATTAATCAGAACTGTGTCGATAAAAGTCTGGAAGATATTGCGCCAGTCTCCAGATGGACAGAAGTCATCTGGGACATTCGGAATAATAATTTGAGGATTTGAATCTTGATTATCCATAAATACTGTAGTCCCAATATCTTTCGGGACAACAAATCTCGGCGCACTCTTGGTCGTCTTCTGGGCAATCACCAATCGGCGAGTCTTCGTTATTCTTGATGTTTGCCATTACCCGAACCCTATCGACTGTAGCCACACCAGTCAAGCTGATTTTTAGTTGGAATTCACTACCTTCCACCGCTGGGATTCCTGCGATGTCATTACACTTCGATGGGTCTGGAGTAGTAAACTTGTATCGCTTGTATTGATTCCCGCCCCTTCGTGGGGTGCAATCGTCAATCAATGTTGGTGTGCATGGTGGACATCCGAATGTGGTTGGAACCTTCAGTTCAGACCAGCATGGGTTGCTATCAGACCTAAAATCTACTTGGCTATTCACCTCTCCGGGGATGTTACTCATCCACATTTCTCCACCAGTAATCTTCTTTCTGATGAACTTATTGGTCAGTCCGCTTTTGTTGAAGTCGTATCGTCCAGTAGTAACGAAGCTCTTGATCTGACTCGTTCCTTGAGGCCCGTAGTCTTCTGACCTTTCATTCGTAATCTCGTATAGTCTATTACGCTCATCAGTATCAAAGCTGAATCCAAAGCCGCGCTTCTGCCCATCAATGATAGCAGTCAGTAATTGAATCGGGCGGAATCCAGTCCAGAGTCCGTTCCAACGGAAGGTAAGGTCAGCGTCTGGCGAGGGACTGGCGGTTTGATCCAAGTCGAGAACAACCATTCCCCTATTGTATCTGTGCAGTCCTTTTGCATTGTTCTTTTTTGTCTGTGGCGCAACTGTGCTTACCAAGTAGTTGTTGATATACATAGTCGAAGCAAACTGCCTCAACCATTTCGTATCAAGATCAACCCACTTGTTCACTTCGCGGGAGAGCTTTCGCAATGAGAAGAATCTTCCAAATTCAGATTGGCTATTAGAATAGAACGCCCAACCATCATGGGAGCGGAACCATAGCTCAGAGTTTACTAGTGCTACATTGGAACTTGTGCATCCTCGGCCAAGCAGGGAGATGCGCTGGATGTTCGATGTATTCCACAATGTTCTAGGAATGCTGACATCCATTGAGAACGCACCATTCGATGTAAGAACTACTAGCTCACCTTGGCCGCGAAGGTTTCCGCCAATATACGGCATGACCTTCATTGCGGTAATCTCACCCATCATCGCTGGAGTAGAGAACGCTCCACCCTCTGCCCAGTAGGTAATCTCTGTGAAGTTCTGGGTATTTGTCGTATCCGTGAAACCTGCTCCGAAGATAATGTCCGATGCGTAGATTTGATTGTATTTGTCCGATACGAATACTCGCCCGAAGGCATACTCCATGATCGTCCCAATCGGCATCTGCCCCTTGCCGGGGAATAGACGATAAGCAGGCATAGATACAGTCCCGCTTCCAGTTGCTGTCCCAGTTGCTGTGAACTTGATACCAACTGTATTGGATGGCGCACCGATTAAGGTGTAATCCGTTGTTCCTACTGTAACGATCTCGCAGTAGGTATTAGCTGTGATTAGTGTGGCTGAAACCGCCCCAACAACGCCTCCCCATGCTATTGCGTATTGGTAGCCATTCTGGATATACACCCGATCCTCCGCTTGGACGAACCATGCGTTCATCAAGCTGGCATCGTTCCAATCTGTCAGCCCCGGCAGGATGTATGCGTAGGCGACATTGTTGATGATGTGCAGAAAGTATATTTTCCCAGCCACAGAGATAATCAGCCCGTCTCCTATCGCGGCTTCGTTTACCTTCCTATATGGATAGACTCCTTGGAGGTTTCCCGTTTCAATATCGTTAACGATAGTCTCTGGTTGGTCATTACCAGCAACTATTCGGAGATTCCGAATACTTGGCCTAGTCTGGTTAATACCTCCGCGAAAGGTGCGGTTGACCGACTCGGCTACATAGAACTCTGGAAGATAGGATGGATGAGTATCGGCGTCTTGCGCGATGATACTTGTGAATCCATCGAATACTGATCCCTCTGTTGGCATTATGCGTTGACACTCTTGATTACGATAAAGCGCAATGTCAATGCTTCAGACAAACTTCCTGTTGTGATATTGCGGATTACGATATTGGCATTGCCTGCCGCTGGAGCCACCGCGAAGTTGTATGAACCAAGCGTTCCTCCAGATATGTGACTCACAACTACAATGTCCGTAGCCTCGATAACCGAATTGCTCAAGTTGAAGGTAACGGCAGTATCACCCGCGAGGGCCGCGTTATCGGTAACGATAACTCCAGTAGGACGATTGAGAGTAACAGCGTTTGTCTTTGCTCCTGCACCTTGAGTAACCGATCCACCAGCACCAGTATCATATCCAATTTTGGATGAGTTGCCAGTAGCAAGTATTGTGCTATTTGATGCAATTGTGCTATTCACAATCAACGCACCAGTCATCGTGTCTCCAGCTTTATTTACTTTTAACGCATCGGCAGCATCAACATATTGTTTGGTTGTCGCTTGAAGATTTGCAGTTGGATTTGCGCCCAGAGTTACGCTTGCCGCCGAAACTACTCCAGTAGCAGTTACGCTTGCCGCATTAACTGCTCCAGTAGTAGTCAATGGTTGGCTGCCGAGGTTAACTGGGCCAGATTGCAGAACACTATTGAGCGTAGCGAACTCAAGCAGTCCTGTTGAATCTTTCCTCAAGACAGTTCCGCTTGCTCCGTTTGTCCAAGTCAGATTACCAGCACCATCGGTCTTCAAGACTTGTTGGGCAACTGGACTTTGAATTGTCTTCTGACAAGCAGCAGAGTCTTCTACTACCAAGCGTTTGCCATTGGCAGTTGTTTCAAGTGGTTCACACAACAACGGGTATTCCGAGTCGCATGGTGGGCATGGTGTGCAGTAGCTCATATTAGTATTTTGTAATCCGACCTTCTTTTTTTGCTTGCTCGTATTCTTCCTTCGTTACTTTGTTTTTAGCAAGGATTTCTTTGGCTTGTTCAGTTGTCATATCCAAGGAAGTCCAATTGTTTTTGCTTCTTGACTTTGATTCAACTTTTCTTTTACTTGATTTTCAATTTCTTCTTTGTTTACCCCGTCTTCAAAACACCAACGAAGAACATCCTCTTCACTCAACTGATTAAACTCAATAAATGAATTTGATGGTAGTGGAAATTTGGTTGTTCCAGAAATATAAGAATTTTTATTTAGTTCTTCAGCTTTACATAGCCAAGAAGCTTCAACAACAACATATAAATTATTTTCAATATTATCAATTGATTTCAATGCTTCAATCTTCCAAGTAATATTTATCATATTAAATAACTCCTCTTGTGTTTAAATCTGCAATCAAAGTTCCAAGAACATCTGCAAGTTCATCTACAGTAGTTGCGTTTGCATCATAAGTTCTATCAGTTGTAACATTTGAAATTGTATATGTTCCGGTTGATGCGCCATAAGACCTTGCAACTTCAAACCATTTATTGCTAATAAAAAGTAATGTTAATGTGGAATTTGCTACTGGATTCCAATTGCTTCCATCATTAAGAACAATTGTTGAATTACTTTCAATGGTTGTATTCCCGTTTGTAAACCTACAATGGATGACTTGACCTTGAATTCCATCAGTAAAGTTTGTGACAGATGTAGAAATAGTATTTCCTATTGAAAGAACATTACCAGTATTTACTGAAATTGTTGCTGCATTATTGTTTACGATAATAATACGATTTATTCTTGGTGTAGTAGTTGTCCCAATATCTTGACCATGAAAATAAGTAGAGTTATTTGCATTTAATGGCGTGTTTGATCTAAAAATTTTCAAGCCAAAATCATAAAATGGATAAGAGTATCCGTAACCATCACGATAGTTTTGCAGATAACCCCACGCGTTAGTGGCATCACTTTGTCGCACAACAAAACCAAAAGTTCCAGTTACACCATTTATTGTATTTGTAGCTGGAGGAGTTAAAGCGTAACTTGCAAAATCCATGCAAAGATTTATAAAAGCATTTCCAGTAACTGTATTTGCAGCACCAGTAGTAGAAATATCAACCGCTATACTGCAATTTTCAATGTTTGGATTTATAAATACATTCTGTCTACACAATTGACGCAATTCTAATCCACTAACCATAGGCCCAGTTTCACCTGTCCTTATTGCTATATTTAGGTTAATAAATGTTAGTCTTTGACATCCATCCAAAAGAATATTTTTTGCCCCAGTTGTTCCAAAAAGCCATATATCACTAATGCTAAAATTTGCAGATGTAGCGGTATTAGAACCGGGTGCTGAAGATAAAATTTGCAATCCACCATCTGTGGGATCAGTATAACTACGAGCCTCTAAAAAATTCAATTCACACCCGTTATTCCAACCTCGTATTTTTACTGCAACGGGTTGATTGTTAGCATCGACTGTTAGCTTAGTTAAACCAGCAGCGTGAACAAAAGAAAATCTATTATCTAAATTACTTGTGATAACTGCTTCGGTTGGGGCTGAACCTCCAATCCATTTAATTGTTGATATACGAACGCCTTCACCACAAACAATAACGCCTTCTGGAATGTCTATATCTTGTGATACCCCATAAACACCTGCTGGTAAAAAGACTGTTCCACCTTCACCAAATGGGGCGGTAAGCGGAGGGTTTAATATAGCATAAGCTATAGCATTTTTGATTGCAACAGTATCATCAGTTACCCCATCGCCAACCGCACCAAAATCTTTCACATTCACCACATCAGCAAACCGATTAGCCAATGTCCTTGCCGTAGTCGATCCAGTAGATAAAAATGGTGTGTTTTCGTTAAAATTAGTTGCAACATCCCAAGCAGTTCCATCCCAAACATACATTGTGTCATTTGTGGAATTAAAATACAAAGCTCCAACAATTAATGGATTCCCATTATTGTCAGTAGTTGGTGCTACATCCTTTGCGCCAAGATATACTTGGCTGAATCCGTCTGAAGCATATTGAGCAATTCTTGCGTAGTATGCAGCTTTGTTGGCGATCTCGTTCATTGCTGCCTCACTTGGGCCGCATGGATTGCATTTAGAACTTCTGGAATTTCCGCAACTCATAGTTTTATCGTTAACGATAGTTAGGGGTTAAGTCAAATGTTTTATTGGGTTTTTTGAAAATGCATGGCGTCCCGAAAAATCACCGCGCCGAGGTTGATCCATCCATGCTGCGCGAAGACCTCAATTACTTGTAGAGGCATCCGTGATCTTGTAGGCCAGACTGTGTGTAGACCATTGTGATTAGCGTCTAGGTCTATTGCCGCTGCCCATGCGTGTTTGCTTGGCTCTGATCCTCCGCGCTGTGGTCGATTCACATAGCTTCCGAAGAACTTGTCAATGCCTGCCGCACTCCTTGAGTCTGGTGTCGGATAAATGTCTAGCAAGTCCTCAAAGATTTCCATGAGGCTTTCGGCGCACTTGGCGTGGATGGGAATCCCGCTGATCGTCTCTGGCCCGTCATACAGATACATCTTGTATGGAGGCTTGATTCGGACAATTGATACCTTCCCCGGCTCGCCGAAGAACTCTGTGCAGGCTTTTGTGCTAGGCTTTGGTGAGATAGGAGGATTGGGAGACATAACAGCAAGGTGCTTCTTTAGAGCAGCCATACTCTTCGGCCCCCACCACCCGTCTGGCGTAACGCCAATACGGGCTTGCATACTCTCTATCTCGGCTCTAGTCATTTGCCTTTACGAAGGACATTGATGAGTCCGACCAGCCCTAGCCCTGCGGCCAAGATTTGGTTTTGCAACTCTGGATCAAGTTTAACTCCAAGAGCAGTAGCTACTAGGATGATGCCGCGCCATGTCGAGTTCTCTGACAAGCGTTCCAATACGATGTTTACGATTTTCATTTGTCTTTTATGGTTTTAGAGAATTGCTCAAATGCATATTTTACATTCGGGTCTTCTTTCTCTGTTTCTGTTTTGTTCTGTGGTTTTACTAGCGGAATATACGATACCGCCAATTTGAGTTGGACTGAACCAAGTTTGCCTTGATCTTTTCCAATCGGCGGTATCGGTATATTTACGCAGGAGGAAAGTAGTATCGCCGCGATTATCGTTAACGATAGTTTCATTTTCTTTTATCTCTGTTCAGCTTTGCGAGCATGACATAGATCGAAACCCATGCCGCAATAATCGCACTAGCAGAAGCCAAGATTCGGAACCAAATATCTAACTCAGGCAACATAGAAATCATTACTGCAAACACGCTGTAGATCGTGCCAATATATCCTGTCCCAGTTGATAATCCGCTGTCAGAGTTCATAGGTTGATAATCATACGATGGTGAGAGTTGAGTTTGAGTAATCGTAGGTGCCAGTTTTCCCGCCCGCATTGGTAAGGCTAATCGTCAGCCCTGTGGTGGCAGTCGAGCCGGGCAAGAAGCGGTAGGCCGCGCCGCTCGTAGGGGTCACATTTGCAAAATCAACGGTCAAAGAAGTCGGCGAGTAAGTGGCCGTTCCCGTGATGCCGCCAACTGCTTTGGCGACTTGGATCAATCCTGCCGAAATAGCTGTCGCCCCAGTGAAAGTATTTGCCCCATTAAGAACCAGCGTGCCAGAGCCTTGTTTCGTTAGCCCGCCGCTACCGCTGATCACGCCGGAGAGGGTTTGGTTGGCGTTCGCCCCGAAGATGAAGGTGCCGTTATTGGTGATGGCTCCGGCATAGGTCCCCCCGCCGAGGAGACCAGCCGCACCGATCTCCAGCGTTCCCGCATTGATGGTGGTCGCTCCCGTGTAGGTGTTGTTGCCGGTGAGGGTCAGAGTGCCGTTGCCGACTTTTGTAAATGCCAGCGTTCCTCCGAAAGTGTTATTTAATAGGATGCCACTGAAGGTGGAGTTTGTGCCCAGCGCTCCGACTTCGAGGGTGGTGTTAGTATTTGCAGCACTCACCTTGCCGTTGCCGCTCAATTCGCCGTATTTGACAAGACTCGCGGTGGTATAAACGAAGCTATTCGCATTTTGGTTGTTTACGACCCACTTGGCCGAGGAGCCGTCAAAAGTAGAGCCGGAGTTTGGATTGATTTGATAGAAGATATTATTGAAACCCGTATCCATGGTAACGGTGCCGTTGAACCCAGACATACTTACCGGCCTGAAAACGGGAACCGTGGTCACTCCTGCATTCGCCGCAGTGAGGTTCACCGTGCCATTTCCGGTGAGGTTGTTTGTGAATGTGAAAGCGAATGCACCATAATTGATCGTGAGCGCGCCCCCATTCACAGCGACGGTGCCAGTGCCAAGTCCGGTGGCTATGCTCGTCGTGACTATGCCATTATTGATCGTCGTGCCGCCGGAGTATGTGTTGGCGGCAGAAAGGTTCAGGGTGCCAAGGCCGTTCTTTATGAGTTCCGCGCCGGATGTGTCGGTAAATAATGGAGTTGTCCCAAGGTAGGCTTTTATGTATGTGGACATTATTGCTTGATGAAATAAATTGTATTTGCGTCCTTAACCGGAATAGCATCGTATTCAGCTTGCGTCAAAGCACGAATAAAATTGACTACAGGGTTGTCAGTTGGGTTGTTTTGAACGACATTTGACGGGACAGAACCCGTTGCGCCAGTAGCCCCTTGAGTTCCAATTCCTGTTGCCCCTGTAGCCCCAATATTCCCGACCAATCCGGTTGCTCCTGTTGATCCCACATCTCCCTGTATACCTGTAGCCCCTGTGCTGCCTTGTGATCCAATAAGACCTGTGGCTCCAGTTGATCCTTCTGGGCCTTGAATTCCTTGGACTCCTTGTGGGCCAGTTGCTCCGATTATACCTTGAGTTCCTGTTGCTCCAGTCGCACCACTTGCACCTTCAACGCCAGTAGCTCCAGCATTACCTGTTGCACCTGTAGCTCCAAGACCTGTGGCTCCTTGTTCTCCAGTTGCGCCTGTAGCTCCTATGGGGCCGCCAGACGGGCCTGTAGCTCCTGTAGCTCCAAAACCAGAATTTCCAGTATAATCGAATTTTCCTGTAAATGGATTGAATGTTAGCCCCATAAATTTAATTTATTAGTTTCTGTTTATATGGCAAGCTCATTATATGCTTCTGTTACAGTCTCGTTAAATCCAAATGGAGCATATCCCCAATCAGCTTTAGGTTCTGCGTTATTCACATACTCTGCAAGAATTTGGTTTGTCCACGCTTTAACTGCGTTTAGTTTAGCAGATGATTTTCCTGCCGCTTGAAGTTGTGCCGTGAGGTCAAGTAGTGTGACTAATTGAGTTGGCCCATACCCTTCTTTTTCAAGCCAAGCATTTGCAGTATATGTTGGAGGAGGAGGAATAATCCAATATCCCGGCCCCCAAATTGCATCTGGTTCGGGTTGTGGTGGAGTAAGTGTATATTCACCAAGTTTAGGGTTGTCTGTAGATACCCAAAGATCAATCAATTCTTGGTCAATATCCTTACGATCAAATGTAGTATTGTTGAAATAATTAGGCATATACTCTTGGGTGGGTTGCTACAGTTGCGCCGTTGTTGTTGGTAATGGTCAATCCGCCTTTTGCATCGATGAGGTTGCGGACGAGGGGTGCGTAGAAGACGAGATTCTGCGGGCGGATTTTGTCGCAGGTCATGCCTTTGGCAAGGGAGGCAACTTCAACGGCGGTGAGTGCGGCGTTCCAGATACCGACTTCGGCGAGGCGGCCATCCAAATAACCTGATGGAGTGTTTGTCGCGTTGAAATATATACCAATGCCTATTCTGTTGAATGTTGCCGTTGATGAGTTGTTTACAGTATTTGTCGCTGAATTTCCTCCATCCAAATATACTGTCCTAAAATTATTTGCTGCAAATACAGCGGCCCCGTGTTGCCATTGTCCTGTTACATATCCAGCAGTTGTGCGGGCTGCGTTAAATGTGTTTCCGCGAAAATCTGACGCAGCAACAGGATCGCCAGCGTCTACTCCTCGCGCATCTAAAGCAAGTGTTGCTCCTGAGTTTCCGCTGGAAAGATTAACTAACGCATGAACACCATTCAAACTGTCGGGGTAAAACCACGCACAAATAGACAGCGGGAAAGAGCTTGTTGGGATTGAGGTCGTGTAAAGATACTGCGTAGTGCCGTTAAATTCGCAAGCCATAATCAAGCAACTTGTTGAACCTCGACGGCAATCAACTCGGCATCGCCTGTCATGGTGTCGTTTGCATTGTTAGCATCACGATTGATCTTTAGTCTGAAACCATCTCCTGCCGTAAGAGAATCAATCGTTGTAAGAGTAATTGTAGAATAATTTGGCACTCCACTTGTAGCATTTGTTGTTGCTGTTACGCTTGCTGCTGTATCAAAGCTATCTGTGTCAATATCTGTGGTCATGCGCTCAAGCGAGGCATCCCACACACAAGCTCCAGATGTAGCAGTTGAAGCTGTCCAGATTAATGTAATTGAAAGACCACTTGCGAGGTTTGCACCTTGTGGGCATACGGAAACAAAAATTGCAGACTCATCTGTAGTGTCGTCAAAATCCAATACAGCAATACTATTGCGGGTATCCAGAGTTGCAAAATTTGTGGCAGGAGGTTGGTTGTCTTTTGGTGCTGTAAAGCGAACAAGGGATTTTGTTAATGGGCCAGTAGCACCAGTAGCTCCGGTTGCTCCGGTTGCTCCGGTTGCTCCAACGCCAGTAGCACCTTGGATGCCAGTAGCACCTTGAGGCCCAAGTTGGTTATACATCACTTGCATTACTGAAATAATTACAGATGGAATATTTGGTGCTGGAGCAACCGCTACCCCGTGATCAATGCTGATGTTCGTATTATCAGTTGACCACATGATCTGGAAATTATCTCCAGCGGCAAAATTGTCCATGAAATCCCATGCCGCTACCGAATACGGAGTATTTGTTGGGACGGCAATTCTTGTTGCAGAATCTGGAATATCAGTTCCATTTTTACGGAACCAAATTTGGACTGTATTGCCAGAACCTCCACCACCATTGTTATGCAATTGAGCGGAGAATTGGATGTCGTATGTCCCCGTGCTTGTAAAAGTAATTTGCGATCCACTAACAACAGAAATGCCATTTTCTCCGATGACATTATTTACTGTCATTGCATATGCAGTATTGGTCGCGGCAGCAGTTTGATCTACATTGCTGAAATATGATCCGTAAAATCCAGAAGCTCCACCAGCACCAGTCAATCCTGTTGCTCCTTGCGGGCCTGTAGCTCCCGTAGCACCGCTTGCGCCTATACCAGTAGCACCTGTAGCACCGTCAACACCAACAATTCCGGTAGCCCCAGTTGCGCCTTCAACGCCAGCAGTTCCTGTAGCTCCTGTAGCACCTGTGGAGCCTTCGTTGCCTTGCAAGCCAGTAGCACCAGTGCTTCCTTGACTACCTGCAACGCCTGTCGCGCCAGTTGATCCAACTCCTGTAGCTCCTGTCGAGCCAGTAACACCTGTTGCCCCGCTTGCTCCTTGAATTCCAGTAGCTCCTGTCGCACCGACCTCACCAGTTAGTCCAGTTGCGCCGATTTCACCATTTAAACCAGTCGCGCCTGTGTCTCCCGTTAAACCTGTAGCTCCAACATCACCAGATAAACCTGTAGCTCCTGTTGAGCCTTGCAAACCTGTATCACCAGTCGATCCGGTTAATCCTTGAATTCCTTGAATTCCTTGGACTCCTTGCAATCCTGTTGCTCCAGCATTTCCAGTAACTCCTGTTGCTCCAGTAGCACCAACATCACCTTGGATGCCCGTTGCTCCAGTGGCTCCCTCTCCTGTTGCTCCAACAACTCCTGTGGCTCCCGTGCTTCCAGTTAATCCAATTATTCCAGTTGATCCTGTCGCGCCAATTCCCGTTGATCCTTGCAATCCGGTTGCGCCTTGAATACCAGTCGCTCCTGTAGAACCAAAGCCTGTAGCTCCTTGTTCTCCAGTTGCTCCAGTAGAACCTGTAGCTCCTACTGGGCCGCCAGATGGGCCTGTAGCTCCTGTGGCTCCTAAACCAGCACTGGCTCCAATATCAATATCAAGTTTACCAGTAAATGGATTGAACTTAAATGCCATATTTTATGGATATGCTATAGATACAGTTGTCAGATTTGCGTCATTGGCAATTGGAGGCTGAACAGCATAGGTCAGAGTCAAAGTTGCAACGGGATTTCCGCCATTCAAATATTGAACTGTGGCAATATTGTTTGTTGCTCCGTAATATGTGATGTCGATCTGGTCATATTCTGGAACTTGAAATCCTTGGAGATTAGCTATGGCACTATAAATGTCATAGTTTTGCTGGTCTTCGGTAAGGTCTGTAAAACAGGATTGAGAAATAGTAG
>Ga0315909_10004373_pt1 | contig 16746 bp, 26 predicted proteins | sample LakEriMetagenome_11_FD_203527 | JGI IMG/M metagenome (GOLD analysis project Ga0315909, IMG submission 203527) | Freshwater fungal communities from buoy surface, Lake Erie, Ohio, United States - Buoy 2 MA125 | ecosystem: Environmental > Aquatic > Freshwater > Lake | place: USA: Lake Erie, Ohio...
TAGACGAAAACAACCAACAACGAAAAATCTCAGATATACCAAATGGATATCAAAATTTTCACATTACAGTAGGGGACCATTCTGGGGGGGTATTTGTTATTCATCGTGATTTATTTTATAAAATGAATGGATTTAATCCCTATTATGTAGGATGGGGGAAAGAAGATGATGATACTAGAGATAGATTGCGTTTATTAGGATATAAATGGAAACGCAACACAGATGGAACTTTCTTAGGGTTATATCATACTGATAACAAACCAGCTGATAATGATAATGATTTTATTAATAATCATTACCTATTGGCAAATTTAAAAAATACATTAGATTTAGGATACAAACAAGTAACTGCAGAGGTAAATGAATATGATGCAGATGGGGTACGTTGGCTAAAAATTAAAAATTTTAAATATGAAAATAGAAGTATCTATAGGTGAGATTGTTGATAAACTTACAATACTTGCACTTAAAAAAAAGTATATTGATGATCAATTGAAGCTTGAAAATATTCAAAAGGAATATTCATATTTGCTAGATATTGTATTTAATGAATTAAAAATATCTCTAACTGATTACGATGAATTATTACATATAAATCAGTTGTTATGGGAAATTGAAGATGATATCCGAGTAAAAGAAAAAAATGCAGAATTTGATAATCAATTCATCGAATTAGCTCGGTTAGTTTATATCACAAATGATAAACGAGCGGATACTAAAAAACAAATTAATGAAAAGTACGGTTCTGAGTTTAGAGAAGAAAAGAGCTATGCAAAATACTAAATGTTTAGTAATTACCTATGGTTATTTTGGTGATATTATGTTTTCCACCTCATTAGCCCCTAAATTAGCCAACCAATATAATCAGGTAGATTATTTAATTGGTTTTCCTCAAATGAAAGCATTATTAGAGAATGATCCCTCAATTCATAAGGTATTTGTTTCCGACACCCCAAGTCCAAACCCCACCAGTCAACACTTACAGGAGGAGTATTCACGTGTAATACAATTGCAACCCTTAAATTATCTTGTAACTCCCTGTGAAGAATATCAACAATTTGCAGGATTTACGGATACAACCGCAGAGTATAAAATATATACTTTACCCCAATATGATTTAATAGCTAAAGAATATGTTGAACAATTAAAAAAAGAACATAACAAACCTGTTATTGGGGTAATGACTAATTGGGAACCCAAAACATATCTATTCACCCCAGACCAATATAAAAAAGGTATTGATGTTCCTAATCTAGGATATGGAGGGAGCCATCGAAATGTGCAGTATATTGTAAATGAACTAATTAATCATTTTACATTGGTGCCAATTGGTATGGGTAACTTATCACAATATCAAACTTCAAATATTAGTGATGATGATTCTAAATCATTAACATTTGAAGCTTCATTGCTTAAAGCATGTGACGCTTTTATTGGCACTGAAGGTGGATTGGCAAATTTAGCTGCGGGAGTAGGATGCAAAACGATATTAACAGGTGATTTTATTCATCAATTGTATGGGTGGAATGGGGTATTGAAAAAAATAAAGGAACCTAAATTAGGCCCTATTTATTATTTTCCCCATGATGGGCACATTGTGTTAGATCCATATTTAACAGATAATGAAATTATTAGTAAAATAATAAATTTGAGGCAATGATTAAGTTAGTTATATTTGATCTTGATGGTGTATTAGTTGAAGCAAAAAATATACATTATGAGTCATTAAACAAAGCTCTTGACCCACAGTTTGCCATTAATTGGGATGAACACTTATTAACATATGATGGGCTCAAAACCAATCAGAAGCTAGAAATGTTACATATCAAAAAAGGACTACCTCAAGAACTTTTTAAACAAGTATGGGATAAAAAACAATATTACACATTAAAATCCTTAAAAGAATTAAAACCATCCCCACAACTGCAAGTATGTATGGATTTGTTAATTCAAAGTGGGTATAAGTTAGCAGTATGTTCTAATAGCATTCGTAAAACAGTCTTAACTGTTTTATCAAGATTGGATATTATTGATCGCTTTGATTTGATATTATCTAATGAGGATGTCCAAAACAGTAAACCCCACCCCGAAATATATTGGAAAGCTATTTCAATGATGGGGTGTTTACCTGAAGAAACATTAATAATTGAAGATTCACCATTTGGGTTATTAGCAGCAAATAGATCAAAATCTCACGTAATGAGGGTTGAATCCCCGAAAGATATTACATATAATAACATTTACAAATACTTAAATAATCAAATAAATATGACTCCTAAATGGAAAAATGAAAAATTAAATGTTTTAATCCCTATGGCTGGGGCGGGAAGTCGTTTTGAGCAAGCTGGCTATACTTTTCCTAAACCATTAATTGAAGTAAATGGTAAGCCCATGATTCAAGTAGTAATTGAAAATCTAAATTTAGATGCTAATTACATTTATGTAGTTCAAAAATCACATCGGGAAAAATACAATCTAGATACCCTTTTAAATTTACTAACCCCAGGATGTAAAATAGTTGAAACTAATGAATTAACTGAGGGAGCTGCTTGTACTGCATTATTATCTAAAAAATATATTGATTCAGATGCTCCTTTATTTTTTGCTAATTCAGACCAATTTGTAGAATGGGATTCAAATGAATTTATGTATAAAATGCAAGAAACAAATTCTGATGGAGGAATTGTTTCTTTTCCAGCTACACACCCAAAATGGAGTTTTGCTAAAGTGGATGAAAATGGATTGGTGACTGAAGTGGCTGAAAAGAAACCAATATCAAATATTGCAACTGTTGGATTTTATTATTGGAAACATGGTTCTGATTTTGTAAAATATGCAGAGCAAATGATTGAAAAAAATATTAGAGTAAATAATGAATTTTATGTTTGTCCTGTGTTTAATGAAGCTATTAAAGATAAAAAACATATTAGAACGTTTAATGTTTCTAAAATGTGGGGATTAGGTACTCCTGAAGATTTAAAATATTACTTAGAAAATTACAAATCATGATAAAAATAGACAATTTAGAAATTTCCCAAACATCACAAGTTATTTTTGATAGCTTTAATTCTTTCATATTAAGTGAGGATAGACGAGTTTTTAATAAACTAATAGCTCGAACATTACTTTACAATCAAACTCAAGATATTCCTGGAGATATTGTTGAATGTGGGGTATTTAAAGGAACAGGATTATATACCTTTTTAAAATTAAAAAATATTTTTAATCCTAATAGTTCAAAAAAAGTAATTGGTTTTGATTTCTTCAATACTGATACTTTAATATCTTCTATAAAAGATAAAATTGATAAAGAAGCAATGGGAGTATTATTTGAAGGTAGAAATTTTAAACACAATGAATCATCTGCAGATGTGCTACATAATCAAATTATATCACATGGTTTCCAAAAATCTGAATTTGAATTAATTCAAGGGGATATATCAATAACTAGTAAACATTTTTCCGAAAACAATCCTGGATTTAAGATATCTTTACTGTATATGGATTTAGATTTGGAACAACCAACATATGATACTTTAAATAATTTATGGGATAATGTAACAAAAGGGGGAATTATTGTGTTTGATGAATATGGTTATCACAAATGGAGTGAATCCCGGGGAGTTGATAGATTTATAGAGGAAAAAAATTTACAAATAAAATCCTTAAATTATCATTGTCCTACAGCCTATATAATAAAGTAAATTTAAATCACACCTAATGAAAGTAGCACTATGTCTATCAGGACAAGCTAGATTTTTAGAAACATGTTACTATGAATCTATGAAACCCAATCTAATAGATGATTTAAATCCTGATGTGTTTATACATACTTGGGACACATCAACTATGGTGGGCCAACATTTTAAAAGTGGAGGTGGGGGGATAATGGGAGATAAAATCCCATCTAATCTAATGGAAACTATGGTTAATCTATACCAACCCAAGAAATATATAATAGAGCCCCAAAAATATTTTGAATCCGATAAATGGGGTAGTAGATTAATGTTAGGTATTAAAAGTGATCATTTATGCAGTATGTTTTATTCAATACATGAATCTAATAAACTTAAAAAACAATACGAATACGAAAATAATTTTATATATGATTGGGTTATTAGAATTAGATTTGATATGGCAATTCCTAGTGGACCATTAAATTTAAATGAATTGGATAATAATCATTTATGGGTAGCTACAGGATGTTTTGATAATGTAAATGGATACTTAGATTCATTGGGGTACTCAAGCTCCCAAATTATGGATATATACTCAGACACATTTAACCATATAGATTATATAATTGGTAATAATCCAAATATGGGGATTTGCGGAGAATATGTTTTACGAAAACATATAGATAAAAATAACATTTCAGTAATGGAAATTGGAAATCATAAAGCATATAGATGATATTAATATCACATAGAGGAAATATAAATGGAAAAATAGAGGAATATGAAAACTATCCTCCATACATTGATTCTGCTATCAAATTAGGATATGATGTTGAAATTGATATGTGGTGTGTCGATGGTAGAACATACTTAGGACACGATGCGCCTCACTATGAAATAGATGATAAATGGCTAAGCACCAGAGCTGATAAGTTATGGATACATTGCAAAAATGTAGAACTATTAAATTGGATTAGAAGTACAATATTACATTACTTTTGGCATGAAGATGATACACTTACATTAACATCTAAACAATATATGTGGGTGTATCCGGGCAAACAACCAATTAAAGGGAGTATTGCTGTAATGCCTGAAGTTTACAATGATGATGTTTCTAAATGCCTAGGAATTTGTAGTGATTATATAAAAAAATATAAAAAATGAAAATAATATATAGAATATCAGACACAGGTTATAATAAAGTAAAACCTGAGTATGTTAATAATGAAAATTGTTTGAAAAATGCTACCCAAATATTTAAAGATGCCGATTGGTTAGTAATAGCAGATAATGTTTCAAAAGAAACAGAAAGAATAATTTTAAAGTATCAGTCCAACGTACAACAAGTAAATGTTGGACATGGAGCCGGAACTTTTAATTTGGCTTTAGATGAAGCTCTAAAGTTAGAAGATAACGAAATTGTTTATTTTTTAGAAAATGATTACTTGCACAAACCTAATTCCTATTCTATCTTAAATGAAGGATTTGAGATAGGGGCAAGCTACGTGTCTTTATATGATCATCCTGATAAGTATATTGATGGAGGAAATCCTTTTGTAGAGAATGGAGGAGAAATTACTAGAGTATTTCTATCTAACAATTGTCACTGGAAATTAACTAATTCTACTACTATGACTTTTGCTTCCAAAGTTAAAACCTTACGATCAGATGAAGGAATTCTTAGAAAATATACATCTGGAACTCACCCATATGATTTTCAAATGTTCTTGGAACTTCGAGATAAAGGTCGTACATTGATAACACCACTTCCAGGATATTCAACACATGGAGAAACAAAATGGTTAACCCCTTTAATTAATTGGAATGATATCTGTAATTATCCCCTCGTATAGAAATCCAAAATGTTTGGATATATGTTTAGAATCAGTTTTAAAAACTCAATCTAACACTAATGAAATTATTGTTGTATTAGATGGTTTTGCTGAAGAATCTTCTTATGTTGTTGAGAAATATAAGAATAAGGTCTATTTCCTACCTTTAAGTCAAAATATGGGAATGCAGTATTCCTTAAATATTGGAGTATATAATGCTTCTAGTGAATGGATTTTAGTAGTAAACGATGATAATGTTTTCCCTATGAATTGGGATTCTATTTTATCCCAAGATAAAACAGACAAATTAGTTATTTCCCCCAATCAAATAGAAAAATCCCCCAGTATATTTAATTTCATAACTAAAAATTTTGGAGGAGTAAATGATTTTAAATTAGATGAATATCTATTAACTGAACCAAAATTTAGAAAGGAAGAATTAACTGAAAATGGTGAAATATTTCCATTTTTTATGCAAAAAAAATATTATATGGCTGTTGGAGGATTTGATACTTGGTATCCATCCCCATTTATATGTGATTGGGATTTCTTTTTAAAATTAGAAATGATTGATATAAAATTTATAAGATCGCAAAAATTAGCATTTTATCATTTTGGTAGTATGGCTACTAAAAATGGCAATGAAAAGGAAAAATTTACCCAAAGTGAACAAACTGCAGCTGAAATGTTTGAATATAAGTGGGGGTTTGGGCCTATTAGACATCAAAATAATTCACATAAACCAAATAATACAAATATAAAAGGAATAAAATATGAATAAAGTATTAATTACAGGGGTGGCAGGATTACTTGGAAGTAGACTTGCGGATTGGTTAATTGAAAATCACCCAAAAATTAAAGTGGTAGGTATAGATGATTTGAGTGGTGGGTATAAAGAAAATATAAATCCAAAGGTAGAATTCTGGCAGATGAATTTGGTTAGCCATCCAATTGAAAATTGTTTTGAAATTCATAAATTTGATTATGTATTCCATTTTGCAGCATATGCTGCAGAAGGATTATCACCCTTTATTAGACAATATAATTATGAAAATAATTTAGTAGCAACTGCAAGAATTATAAATCAATGTATTAAGCATGATGTTAAACGATTAATGTTTACATCAACACTTGCGGTATATGGTCATGGATATGGTGGAATATTTGATGAAGATCAAATCCCAAAACCAATTGATCCATATGGGGTTGCAAAATATGGTTGTGAGATGGATATTCAAATCGCTGGGGAACAGCATGGTTTAGATTGGACAATCATCAGACCACACAATGTTTATGGTATTAAACAAAATATTTGGGATAAATACCGAAATGTATTAGGTATTTGGATGTATCAACATTTGAATGGAGAACCAATGACTATTTTTGGTGATGGAGAACAAACTCGTGCATTTTCATTCATTGATGATTCATTAGAACCACTTTGGAATGCAGCAATTAGACCTGAAGCATCAAAACAAATTATTAACTTGGGGGGTATTGAAGAAATTTCAATTAAATATGCTTCAGAGATTTTAAGAGAAGTTATGGGGGCAGGTGAAATTATTCATTTAGAAGGAAGACATGAAGTAAAACATTCAATTCCAACTTTCCAAAAATCGATTGATATACTTGGATTTAAACATCAAACTAATTTAAAAGAAGGTTTAATTAAAATGTGGGATTGGGCAAAACAACAACCAATTAGGGGAAGATTTGTTTGGCCAACTTACGAATTAGATAAAGGAATATATTCTTTTTGGAAAGTATAATCTAAAAATTTTTAATACGAGTTTGATTCCTGAATTCTATTTCATATATTTATAAAGTATTTTAAAAGGTTATAAATTATGAATTTAAAAATTAAAAAATTAAAAAACGTGGAAATGATTCCTTGCTCTAAGTGTGGTAAAGATATGCCTGAACTTAGAAAAATTAAATTTGGCTACGATTTCTGTATTCACTGCTCAGACCAATATGGTTTGATTGGGAAAAAAAGAGCAATTACTGTTCAAATGGGAGAAGGTGACCATACCTGGAATGAAACTATTATCATGAGTGAAAAAGATTTTCTAGAGTATGAAAAACAAGAAGAATTAACTTTACAACTAATAGGAAAAAAGAAAGCTCACAAAGCAGAATTCCATTCTTTTGACGAAGAAAATACTGTTTCTGAAAGACTAGTTATTAATCCCAAAGAAGACTAAAAGTGCCTCAACCTAAACCATTAAGCAAAGCTATGATTGTAGCTGCGCATGCTAAAACTCAATCTAATTTAGCGGCCGCAAGATATTTGCATGTTTCGTATCAACATTATAGAAAATTCGCTAAAATATACGTTGATGAGGTAACAGGCAAAAGCTTGTTTGAACTTCATAAAAACCAATGTGGTAAAGGTATTCCCAAATTTCTTAAACATACCAAAAAAGAACCTGCTCTATTAGATATTATAGAGGGAAGAGTTGCCGCTTCTCACTTTCAACCTGCTAAACTAAAGTATAGAATGATAGAGCAGGGATATTTATCAGAGGAATGTGTTCAATGTAAATTTAAAGAGCGTAGAGTTTTAGACTATAAAATGCCTTTACTCTTGCACTTTAAAGATGGAAACAATTCTAATTGGTCTTTGGATAATATAGAGTTGCTTTGTTACAATCACTATTTCCTATTAGTTGGGGATATATTTAACGAAAAAGATCTTAAATATATTGAATCACACCAGGAACAGTATGGAATTTCAGATGCTGTAAACTGGGAAGTAGATGATTATCATCTCCAGAGATTAAAAGAATTAGGTCTTCATGACGATGAAGATGATGTTAACCAATACATTTCAAGAATATGAGTTTAGAGGAATTTGAAGGTTTAAATGACAAGCATAAAAAAATTAGGGATAATTATAAAGAAATAAAGTCAACACATTTAGAAAAATTAGGAAGTAAGATATTGAAAAACGAAGAAAAGTTTCGTAAATTAAAAGACAAAAAAATTAACAACAACTTTCTTAAACACTTCTGATATGAAATTTAAACATCATTTAGTTTACGATAATTCTGAAAACATTGGGTATATGTTAGAAGGGGGAGATTATAATCTATCCTGTTTAGTAGTAGATACTACCCTTGAAAACCTTCAAACTAAAAAGAAAGTTATACCTATTGTCTCTATTTATGCCCAAGAAGAAGATATGGTTTGGGACCTTACATTAGATAGAGAAGACATGGAAGAAACCCTCAGTAAGAATCTTGAAATCATGGAAAAGTTTGAAGACTATGAAAGGTGTCAAGAAATAGTTAATGGTATAAAGTTTATTCAAAGTAAAAACAAAAATGGCAACAAAACAAAAAACAAAACAGGCAGTTAGCTCGTTTGCACCTAAAAGAACCAAAGTTTCAAGACCTGGAGTACACGCTAAGACTAAAAATTCTAGTACTAAGCACAATAAAAATTACGCCAAAGTTTATAGAGGGCAAGGAAAATAATACTTTAAGTATTTTTTTGTTTTCTTTACAATTTTTTAATAATCTTTTTGCAGAAAGCCTCTCGCGAAATGGTAGGCTTTCTGCTTTTCTGTTCGTAAATTTACATTGTTGAAAGATTAAGAAATATGAAAAACAAGAACCAATCAATTTACAGAGCAATAGAGGAATTGCGCAAAATGAGTAATGCCGGATTAATAGGGGAAGATGATTTTCTTCCGTTGTTTTTCAAACTAAAGGATCAACTTCTTCCTGAAGCATCACTTCCATCATCCTTAACTTTATCAGATTTGGAATGTTATGATTTCCAATACTATGTTGGTCATATTGCGGATATGGATGGAAATGAATGGGTTAACCAAGAAACAGCAGAATTAGTTTTACTAGAATATAATGCAGGTGTAAGATGATAAAATATAAACACACACATCCCGTATTACCTCCATTTTTATTTACTTCCCATATTGATGGAAAAAAGTATATAGTACCAGGGTGGAAAGAAGTACACCCAAATACTACCTTTAGTGATATTGAATGGGTAAGAGAGAAAATAGAGGTTAAAAAAGCAGATATCCAATCATTTGAGTTTAAATCTTCAAGTGGTAGTGAGATTTATATAACTAAAAAATATACTAACATTGATGGATCTGTTAGATACAACTGTTCATGCCCTGGGGTATGGAGAACAAGAGGTAACTGTAAACATATTAAAGAAATAAGAGATGGCAAGATCAAGTGAAAGACTTAAATCATCAGTTGGGGTAGTATTTACAACCTCTACTCAAGCAAACCCTACACATAAAATTAAGGTATTTAAGAACAAAACAGTAGATGAATTACTAGATTGCAATTTTGAAACCCCAGGTATCCCACTTAAAGCAGATATTAAAGAAGTGGTAATTGGAGATAAACTTATAAGCAATCTCATAACAAAGTATAAGATTAAGACAACTTAAGTATATTTATAAGTAAAATGTTTGTCTCCACTTTACTTTCAATCGTGTGTCTTGTAGTAGTAATAGCTATCTTGAAAAAAAGACAAGAAAAACGAATCAATTGGTAATACTTTCAAAAATTCGTTAAACTACTTACAGAAAGCCTCACGCTAAAAATTTGGAGACCCGAGTCCCTCAGCGTAGATTTACATTGTTGATTTAAAACGAATATAAAAACAAAAAAATAATGGTTATGGAAAAGCAATTACTACACACCTGTCTTTACAAGGCAAAACAATCTTTCAAATTGGGAAATGAAGAAGAAGCTCGTGATTTTTGCGACTTGGGAATCGCTTATATTGCTGATAAAAGATTAGACGGATACGAACCTGAAGATTTAATTGAAGGTATTAAGGTAGATCTATGGTTGGAGAGATTTTGGATGTTTTTAGAAAATAAAAATTTGTTGATGTAATGGGGGAAAAACGAGGTAATACCGGAAAATTAGAAAACCCGTACAACGATAATGGTATTTTAGAAGTATACCATGATGAAATTGGAAAGTGGATTAGAGTAACATCTCGTGAATTTAGATCTTGGGGTGGTAAAAGGAAAATAACAGAATATAGGTATCCTTACAGACAACCTACTGAAGAAGTAACTTATGAGTATATTGGACCTGTGTATGAATACCTTACAAATACAATAGTAAAAAATCCAATTAATGGTGCAAATGGTTCTCGTCCTAAATCTCAGTCTACGTATAGCGAAAGAATTTAAACCATATATAAAATGAAACTTAGAATGTTAGAATCAGACACCAGAATGCGTTTCCTATTAGGAAGCAATCCTATTGGTGAGTTAGTAAAAGTAGTATCAAACGGATGTAAATTAAGAAAAAATGAAGTTAGAATCAAAAATCGAAGTTCAAAATCGTAAATCTGCATTTGTAGAATTAAAAGATTATTGTGTTAACTCTATGGGAACAGAAGATAATCACGATTTTCTGGAGGTTACAGAGTGGTCTAATGGTGAAGGATATGATCTCCACATTTCAGATTCTCTAGGAGAGAGACATATTGAACTTACTTGGGGGCAATATAAGGCTCTAAAAAAATGTATTAAAGCGATTGATAAATCTGAAAAATAAAATGATAGGAGGGGTACAACCAAAACTGTTAGTTTATCTTGATGAAAATGAAAATATAGTTATGGATCAAAATCAAGCTGAACTATTAGGTGTAATAGAAACCAAGTTTAATTGGAAGTTAGTTCGTGAACGAGACGGTATAACTAAGCAATCTGAAAAGATATTGTGGCTTGAATGGAATGAAGATCGTAGATTTAAATCAAAACATGATGAACCTGCTATTGATAGAAGTTTAATTATGTCTCCATTTAATGATTTCTTTACTTGGCAAACCACTCCCATTACTGAAATCTTAGAACAACAAAAAGGATATTTAAAATTTAAAACCGAAAACTCAATTTACGAACTATTTAAGTTATGAGCACAAAATTTGAATTTAAAGATACTAGACCATTTAAAGAAAAGGCATTTGATTTTTCTCAAAGTCTTCTATTTTGGAGAGGTAGAAAAAAAGGTAGGGTTTGGACAAGAGATATTGATATGGGTGATATTAGAGAAATATTTTTTCCTCAAACATTTGAAGAAAAATACAGTTATTTAGGTTCAGTACCTTACAATGAAGATAGTGAGCTATTTAAAGCAATGTATCCGCTTATTTTGGCTATGGATTATGAGGCAAGACCTAAATGGTGTCCAAGATGGTTTCTTCGTTTTCTACACACTTTTGGTAGTGATAAATCAGTTGTAAGAGTTAGAAACTTTAGATTACATAACTTAGAAAAAAAACTAACCAAAGGTATTTTCATATGGGATTATAAAACCAAATGGGAATGGTATGATTTAAGAATAACAGTTTCAGCACCAAAACATTTACAGGAACTGGCGAGTGCAATTGAAAACGATTTCTATTCTAGAGGTAGACAACAAGATATTGCTGAAATGATTTTAAAATTAGATCCTGAAGCTAAAATTGTATGGGGCAGCGTAGATAGACTCATCAAGCAATATAATGAGCTTGTAGAGAAGAAGTCAGAGCAGAGGGAGATTCTAAAGCAGATGATAAAAGATGATGAAGATTTGGGTTTGTATAATGACTAAGAAAATAATATGAAAAAGATACTAGAATTTATAGAATGGAATTTCTTGCCTGCTATTATGTGCATGGCAATAGTTATTGCTTTTAAAGCACCAACTATACCCCTAACAGCAAGTGATATTGTAATTGGAGTACTTTTAGGATATTACTCAGGGTTAGTAGTGTTTAAATTTAAATCTAAAGGGTGATATTACTCTTAGTTTAAACTACTTAATAATCTCATAATATGTGTTTGAATGTTTAAAATATCTACATTGGTAGTTATCAGTGAACTAACTTAAACACTTTTATGAGATTATTTTTATTATTTTTATTACTACCAACTTTAACATTCGGGCAAGTAACAATAAAGGGTAACACTAAGTCTAAATCCGAAGACATATATTTTGCTCATATAACTTTTAAAGACATAGACGGTAATACATTTACTACTATTTCAAACGAAAATTCGGAGTATAAGATTGAACTCAAATCAGGTACCTACCAAGTAAAAGCAACTTATATTGGATACAATGATTTTGCTGCAGATATAAGTCTAACCACAGACACAACTTTAGACATAGTATTTGAAGAAAGCAGTACTGAATTATCAGAAGTTACTGTACAAGCAATATCTCAAAAAACCACTGACATTTTAGTTGTAAAGACAATAAGAGACAATAGTGTTGTATCTGATGGAATATCAACTGAATTTATTAAAAAAACACCTGATAGAAATGCGGGTGATGCTTTAAAACGAGTAAGTGGGGTAACAATTCAAAATGATAAATTTGTATTAGTAAGAGGATTAGCAGACAGATATAATTCAGCTTTATTAAACAAAACTTTATTACCATCAACCGAACCCGATAGAAGAGCATTTTCATTTGATATAATTCCTACTTCATTAATTGATAACATTATAGTATCTAAATCTGCAGCTGCTAATCTACCAGGTGATTGGAGTGGGGGGCTAGTTCAAATAACAACAAAAGAAGTATCAGATAATTTTTTGAATATATCTTGGGGGAGTGGATGGGGTTCAGTTTCAACTTTTAGAGATTTTAAGTTAGTTCAAGCTACTAAATTCCCATCCCTCTTCCCATCTACCTACAAATATAGAATTAGCAGTAATGGGGATAAAAGAGCATATACTAAGTTATTTGATAATCCTACAGAAACAAACTTAGACGCAATGCCTAATTTAAACAGTGGTATTTCATTTGGCTACACGAAAAACAAATTCAATGCTTTATACAGCGCCACAACCCGAAATACGTATATACTAAACCATATTGATCGTAAAGATTACCAATCATCAACCGAATTAGCTTATAATTATAAAGATGTTCTATACACACAACGATTTTCAACAAGCAATTTATTAAACTTAACTTACTTAGGCCAAAACAAATATAGTTGGAAAACATTAGTAAACTATCAAAAAGAAAACACTTATTTAACTCGTAGTGGAGACAACTTTGATAACGTGCAAAATGTTTTAAGTACTGCTTCAAACCACATTAACAATGTTGTAATCAATTCTCAAATAGAAGGTAAAATTAAAACCCTGGATTTTAACTTAGGGTACAATTATATTTTTAGAGAACAACCTGATTATAGAATAAATCCGATAACAAAGTCTTTGGGAGTGGAAGAGCCATTTCAAACAGCTTGGAGAGATACGTATCGGTTTTGGAGTGTGATGGATGAAAATAGTCTTAGTGGCAACATTAATAAAGAGTTGGGTAAAGTAAAAGTAGGAGGAGGTTATTTAAAAAAGCTAAGAGGCTTTAACGCTAGAGTATTCAGATATCAATCAGTTGATATGATGGATGAAATAACGAATAATACCGATAGATACACCGCGGATTTCGATTTGGGAAGTTTATACACCATGTATGAGAATGATTGGAGGAAATGGAAAATTAACACGGGTTTACGTGGAGAATACAATTTATTTGATGTAGCAACAGCAGATTTTAGTGGAGCTAAAGTAAATGTAAGTAGAGAGTATTTAGATGTGCTTCCGTCATTTAACTTGTCATATAATGAGGAGAAAACAAAATATAGATTTTCTTTAAGCAAAACTTTGGCAAGACCTGAATTTAGAGAAGTAGCTAACTTTGCTTATTACGATTTTGTGAGAAATGCTCAAATACTAGGAAATTCTGACTTGGAGAAAACAGATGTGTACAACTTGGATTTGAAATATGAATTTTATCCAACAATAGGGGAAAACATTTCATTTTCTATATTTGGTAAGAATTTTATTAGACCTATAGAGCAGGTTGTAGCAGATGGTTCAGTTCCTTCAAATTTATTGTTAACTTATACAAACCCTGAATCGGCTGTGTTGTATGGAACAGAATTAGAGTTTAGAAAAAAAGTAACAGGATGGATTGATGTTTATACTAACGTTTCAGTAATGAATTCTGAGGTTAATGTAAATGGGGAAAAGAGACAATTGCAAGGTCAATCTAATTATGTTTTGAATACTGGAATAAACATAAATAAAAAGAATGAAACGCTTAATATAACTTACAATAGGGTTGGAGACAGAATATCAGCAGTTGGATTTCAGGGCTATCCAGATATTTTTGAAAATAGTAGAGATGTTTTGGATATAACTTTTTTACATAAGTTAGAAAATGGTGAAATAAAGTTAGCAATAGGAGATATATTTTCACAACCGTCTGTTTATTATCAAAAATTACAAAATAGAAACTTAATTAGAACAAATAACGAACAAACAATTTCATTAACCTTAAATTTAAACCTATGAAAAAATTATTATCAATTGTCTTAATACTAGGACTATTTAGCTGTGAAACAGAATTAGGAGGAATAGAAGGACCAATCGGGGTTCCAAGTACAACAGTTTTATCTGGTAACATTAATACTACTACAACCTTAACTTCTGATAAAGTTTGGACTTTAAAAGGGTATGTTTACGTAACTGATGGAGCTAAGTTAATTATTCAACCTGGAACTACAATTATTTCGGATGTTGCTGAAAAAGGAGCATTATGTATTGAAAGAGGAGCACAAATCATAGCAGAAGGAACAGCTACTAAACCAATTATATTCACTTCAGGTAAAGCTGTTGGAGAACGAGCTCCTGGGGATTGGGGTGGAATTATTATATTAGGTAGAGCAAAAACTAATCGTTCTTCTGAACCTACAATCGAAGGTGGAATTGGTAGAGCATTTGGTGGAACAAATGATGCAGATAATAGTGGTGTTTTAAAATATGTAAGAATTGAATATGCCGGAATAGCTGCTATGCCAAACTCTGAAATTAATGCTTTAACATTAGGTGGGGTTGGATCTGGAACTATTATTGAAAATGTTCAAACTATTTATGCTAATGACGATGCGTTTGAATTTTTTGGCGGAACAGTAAATGCTAAAAATTTATATGCTTATGCTACAGCAGATGATGATTTTGACTTTGACTTTGGCTACACAGGAACTATTACTAATGGGGTAGCTAAAAGAGATCCTCAATTTGTAGATAGTGGAGATGCAGGAAATGGTGTTGAATGTGATAACGATGGGACAGGTTCGTCTGCTCAACCCGTAACTCATCCTAAGTTGTTTAATATGATTTTAGTTGGCCCTAACACATCTTCTGCTTTATCTAATCACAATTTAGGATTAAGATTTAGAAGAGCAACTCAATTTACTATGAAAAATAGTGTTGTATGGGGTTGGATGAAAGGTGGATTAAGTTTAGAAAGTAATGAAACTGCAGGATTTGTTAAAGACGGAGTATCAGCATTTGAAGGTAATTCAGTTGGAACATTTAATCCTACTCTAAACTTTATCAGTAAAGCCACTACAATTTTAACAAGTGAGCAGTTAAAAACGCTAGCACTTTCAAAAAATAACAAAGAAGTTAATGTTGTAATACCTGAATTAGATAAACCGATTTGGATAAATGGGTGGACAAGATTTCCATCTAAAGGAAACTAAAAAAAGAGGAGCTATTTAGCTCCTTTTTTGTTGAGACATTTGGAGAAGCAAAAATTCATTCATATATTTATGAAAAGTTAAAAATGATATGAACGATCTAGATAAACAATACCAAAATCTCTTAGCAGATATTTTGATTAGTGGGAGAAATAAAAAAGATAGAACTGGTACTGGAACTCGTTCAGTATTTGGTAGACAAATTCGTCACGATATGAGAGATGGATTTCCATTATTAACTACTAAAAAAATGGCTTGGAAAACTATGGTAACTGAATTACTATGGTTTCTAAGAGGTGATACTAACATTAAGTATTTGGTAGATAATGCTTGTCACATTTGGGATGGAGATGCTTATAAGAACTATTGTAATCAAATTCCTAAGTATAGTAAGCAATTTACTATGTCTAAAGAAGAGTATATTGAAAAAATAAAAACTGATGATGAGTTTGCAAAGAAGTGGGGTGAGTTAGGACCAATCTATGGTAAACAATGGAGAAGTTGGGAAACGAATGATACTAATGCTCCTAGATACGAACATTACACAAAAGACATAGACCAAATCACAAACCTAATTAACGAACTCAAAACAAATCCCGATAGTAGAAGATTGATGGTATCTGCTTGGAATGTGGGTGAGTTAAACGAAATGGTTCTTCCACCTTGTCATTATGGATTTCAAG
>Ga0315909_10004374_pt1 | contig 16746 bp, 17 predicted proteins | sample LakEriMetagenome_11_FD_203527 | JGI IMG/M metagenome (GOLD analysis project Ga0315909, IMG submission 203527) | Freshwater fungal communities from buoy surface, Lake Erie, Ohio, United States - Buoy 2 MA125 | ecosystem: Environmental > Aquatic > Freshwater > Lake | place: USA: Lake Erie, Ohio...
GCATTTGAGTTTTGATAGTATTCAGGGAACTGCGCTTGGTTGTAGCTCATATAGGTGATGAAGCGGTCAGTATAGTACTGAGCAATGTTGCGCTCCTTCTCAACCAAAAAGTCAACCTCGTTCTTTTCTACGCTTGTTGAATTCTCGCTTGTGTGCTTGTATACACCGCCATTGGCGATTGTGTACGCAGCAAAAGGCAAGTACTCCACCATCGCATAGTGAATCAGCATCGGCTGAAGATAATCATTCACCAACGCCAAGTAGGGATTCGCAAGCGTTCCTGCAATGATGTCGTTGCTAATCTTGTCGTAGAGCTTCGTGCCTGTGTAGTTTTGGATGTGGATTTCTTGGGCAATCTTGATGAACTGAATAAACTTATCCGTGTCCACGTTACCACCCAATGCGGTCTGCCGCACCAAATCCTCTCGCTTAATCCAAAGTGCCGTTGCCATTTTTCTATTTGTATTTTAATGAACCACGTGAAGGCGTATCAATAGGGCGAGTTTGAGCCTGCTCCCAAGCATTTGGGTTCAACTTGCTTGATGGCACTCCTGCCTTGATTGCTGCTTCCGTAGATACAACCTTGTCATTCTCCAATCCTTCGTTCGGTAGGAACTTTCCTCCAGCACGCTTTCGGAAGTATACCAAACGCCTCCAAGCGTGGTGGCAGAATGCTCCGCCCTTCCACTTCCAAATGGAGTAGACGCTTTGTCCTTCGGGAGCGAACTGCCCATTGACACCGCTGAAGCTCATCATATCAATGTCCTCCTTTCGGAATACTACTCCTCCGTTTGCTGCTGCTACCATTTCTTGGCAGAACTCACGGCTATTGGCCGACAAGTTGCGGGTGTAGGCATAGCGAATCTTATACAAGCCACTATCAGCATTGCTCTTTTCATCGGCATTGCTAAAGTCCTCTACGGCAAAGTTGTACTGCGTGGCGAGGTGGGTGTCCTCATTGTCGGGGTCGCTGACTACCTCATCAGAGATGAGTTCCCATTCGTTTAAGTCAACGACCTCACCCTTTCCCCGCAGAGCCTCAATCCACTTGTGTTCTTCTTCGTGGGTGAACTCAGGTACTTCTTGCTTGAATTTGTGTGACTTCATCTGAGCAATGATAGTAGAGGAGTTGCCAGCAAATAGGGCTTTAGCAACTTGCGGGTCAAACTGAAGCATCTGCACAAGGAACGTAATGGCTTGGTCTATCGTTAGGACACCATCTTTTACGCCCTGCATAATCTGAAGTGAGCTTGCAATCTGCGCTCCGTTGTACGAAGCCTCCTTCTGGATAAGCTCCTCTTGAGCCTCTGCAGGAACGCCACCAACAGGCTGCGCTTCGCTAACCTTGATTCCCGTTTCTTCTTCTACCACTTCGGCATCCTCTACAACAAGATTGCTGAATTCAAGAGGCTGAAGCGTCTTAAAGTAGATGTTCAAGCGAAGGTCATTGTATGAGAGAATCTTATTGATGCCATCCAAGATGGTTTCTTGCATCGGCTTGATAACGATATTCTCAAACAGGATAGAGGCTGTTTTAAGCTCGTCTGCGTTGTTTCCTAAGCCCGTGTTATCCTTGATGCCCATCAGCATCGGAGAAGTGATGCGGTGAGCCACCATCAACTTCTGCATTGCCTCGTTGGACAGGAACTGATATTGGTTGTGAGCATCGCTCAGTTGTACTGTATCAAGTGTTGCTTTTGATTCAGCATTGTCGTTGAACGCCAAGATGAACTTCCCTGCGTTATTCGTGCCGCTAAACTTGTTTGCAATTTGCATCTCAATAGCTCTACGCTCCTCCTCGCTCGGTACTCCGTTGTTGAAGTTGATGAGCATTGAAGGGTTTAGGCCGTTCTGGATGTTGTTGATGTGGAAGTTTGCAATCTCCTCCTCAAGTTCTGCGTAAGGTAATCCGCCTTGATAGTCTACGGGTGAGTAGTAGTAGAATCCTGCTCGGTAGGGTTTGATGTACAATACCTCAAGACCCTCACGGCTCGTTCCAAAAGCAGGGATGCGTACAGGCGTTTCTTTGCGTGAAGCAACATCCGACCAACTCTTGGCGTAGTAGTAGCCCTTAATCTCGCCATCCTCATCGCACTTCTCTGCACGAAGGCTCTCAATAGGGATATGCTCAGTTTCTACGATGGTATTGTGGTCTTGCGAGTAGATGACTTGGATAGCGCATTGACCCATCATCTTGTAGTCAGCAACAAGCTTGTGTACGGTTTCCTTGCTGAACAGGCCACGCATTGCAGCGTAGTCAGCAGGCTTCTTAGCAGAATCCGTAGCATCCAATCCCTCACCATAGATAAAGTCCACCACGCCATTGATTAGTGCGTTGTTGGTTGGTGAGCCGTTGTATCGGTCAATCAGGTATTGGAAGTAGTTATTGTCATCGCCATACTGCACCCAATCCTTTCCCTGCACCTCGCTAATGTTAGGGGTGGTGTAGGAACTCAAATTGACTACGTGTACTTTAGATGATGATGTACTCGTTGTCGTAGCTTGTTTCTTCGGTGTAGACATTTTGGTTTACCGTGTATTTGTCATATTCAGTTTGAGCCGTGCAGAACAATCGGTCTTGGTAGCATAGCGTGTTGCCGTTATTTGAGAACGCCTTAAAGTAGTAGAAGCGACCCTCAACAGGGAACTTACCATTCTTAAACGTCAAAAATAACGTAGTGAATCCATTTGAATATGAACCCGACTGATTTAGAATATCAGATGAGATGTCTTTGTTTCGGCTCTCATCTATAATCTGAACAACAGGAGATGCTATCGCAACTCTTGGGATGAACTGAATAGTTTGTGTTTGAGTGGGGCGTATAATATGCATCTCAACTAAATAACCTCGCCTTCAGTTTTTGTATAAAAAAAGAGGGGCTTTCGCCCCCCTCTCCATCCATTTGCGCCATTCCGTTCAATAGCACAAGACAAATATAAGTTACGAATTCGTACCTACAACAATCGTGTCGTTAGCAGAAGCAAGTCCAGCAAACGGATTAGCAGTCGTAGCACCTGCGATAAAGTTAGCAGGAAGTTGCTCCTGAGCCTCCATTACAAGCGTGTAGCCAGAAAGGTCACCCATAGCAGCACCCGTTACGATAGTGCCGCCCGTAACCTCTGCTCCGTAGTTCTTACCCATCAAGAAGGCATTGCCGTTGTAGTCCTGTACGATAACGTAGGGACGTCCGTAGGCCAAGAGCTTAAGCTCCTTGTTATCTTCTTTGGTAAGCTTGGTCAAGGTCAGGTTCAGCGTCTGCGTGAAGAAGGTAGTACCATTTTCACGGCTTGAGTTGAATGCCTGCTCAAAAGATGAGTTACCTTTTACCAAGTACTGGTATGCAGAGAACGTACCGCTGATGTCGGTAACCTCATCGTTGGTGAGGGTGATAGTACCCAAGTCACCAAAGTCTACAAAGTAAACGGCATAAATACCGCCTACTACGTCTTTACACGGAACTTTCCGCCCTTTAGTTAAATCGCAAGCCATTGTGTTTATTTGGAATTAAAAAAGGGGGCGGGGCAGAACCCACACCCCCTCGTGGTTTAATCTATGTACTCGGATTAAGAGTAGAGAACTACGTCAGTTCCGATGCCGTATTGTACACCTGCGAAGAAGCGCAAGATAACACGGATGTTGTCAGAGCCATCAAGGTCAGCCATATCAAGGACACGAACCTCGTTACGCTCGTTCAGCAGACCCGTACCGAAGAACAGGTTAGAAGCTTGAGCAGCAACCATCTTGTTAGAAGGAAGACCATTAGCCATAGCTACTTTGATACCATCAAAGAACAGGGGCTGGTCGCCGTACCACATCGTGCCTTTGTTCTCAACACCGTTAGCACCTACACCAGCAGCAGCGAAGCCACCCAAAGCACGAACGTAAGCCTTAGCAACGTTTTGCGGAACGTAGATGGTCAAGTCCTCCTTGCCGTAAAGGGCAGCAGGGATAGCGTCTACAACCTTACCAAGCTCGGTGATTACGTTAGAAGCCGTTACAGTGGTAGCGGTTACGTCAACTACATCAGCGTCAGCGGTCATCAAAGACAGGAAGCCAGAGAATTCACCAGCAGAAGCAGCGTTGCCATTCCAGATGTTCTGCTCAATCTTCTGGGCAGTCTTGGCAGCAACGTGGGCGATAAGGAAGTCAGCGAACGAAGCGGGGATGCTGTCGTAGGCAGAAAAGCCCATCTGACCGCCAATCCACGAATCGTAGTAGTCCTTCTTGCAGAGCTGCAGGTTAACTTGGAATGGTTCAACCTCAAGAACTCGGTCAGTCAAGGTCAGCGTAGACGTAGCGTCAAAGTCGCAAGTTGCGTCACGAACGATAGAGTCGGTGTTAACCTTTTGCAGGGTGGTTTTGAAGTTTACGTTGGGAAGGATTTCAATGAGTCCTTTGTCCAGCGTGTCTGCGCTCAACAGAGCAGCAGAGATGTACTTGGAGGCAAATTGTCCAGCGTACGAAGTAGTGATTGAAGTGGTCGTAGCCATTTTCGGGTTTTATTATTTGTTAAGACGTGCAAGGACTCGGTCAATCGCCTTTGAGGGGCGGTTAAATTCTACCTTGTTGACTTGCTTTTTCTCGGGGTTGTGTTTGATGGGCTTAGCAGCAGGTGCGGCAGACAGCTCGGCTTTAACCGCAGCCATCTCCTCCTTCTTGGCGTAGCCGCCCATCTCCTCACGCATTGCTTTCATCTCCTCACGCATCATTGCAATCTCCTCAAGGACTTTCTCCACGATGGCTGCAACGGCAGGAGCTTCTTCTTTTACTTCAACTTCAGCAAGCTCGGTAGCAGGTTCTTCAACTGAAGCCTCAACTTCAATCTCTACCTTCTCCTCTACTTCTTCAGCCTTCTCTTTGATTTCAGCGATTACACCTTCTTCAGCGATAACCAATACACGGCCATCAGCAAGAAGATGCTCACCAACAGGAGCGGGAACACGGTCTTCGCCACTTACGACAAATACCTCGTTTCCTGCTTCAAATACTTCAGCCTCAAGAACGGCACCGTTCTCAAGAGTCATTTGCTCAAACTTAACCTCACGGATGGAGCTAAGTTCGGCAAGGATGCGGTTAAGGATATTATTTGCTTTCATATCTAACTAAATAAAAGAGGGTTGGTTATTTGTAACATTTTATGGATTGAGTTCTACATCACCTTGACCAGTCAATGAGCCTATGCCCTGAGCGGGAAGAGAGCCATCGCAGCATTTACGTGAGTAGGTGTTATCCTTACAGAGGCATCCTCTGTTGCCGCCTCGTGGTGAGGCTACGGGTAGCTTTTGTGGTCGTATCATAGTTTGCCCAATTCTTTAAGTTTAGATTCAGCCCAACGCTTTGCAGCAAGTCCTCCCCACAAGAGGTAGCTAATAGTGCCGCAAGCGTTGGTGTCGTTCTCATCGTAGTATTCTTCGGCTCTTGACAGGTACGAGTACATACGGGTGATGGTTTCTACGCTCACGGGTTTACCTTGCGCCAACTGCTGCGCTCTTACCTTACCAACAGGCGTAGCGCACTTGTTTCCGTTCTTCTCGTTCAGCACGATACCACGCTTGGCGTTAGAGCGTACCGCTTGTGGGTAGTCCGAGTAGGATTCCAATTCCATACGCTTACCTGACTTCTTGCGACCATCCTTCTTGATGATGGCTACGATTTGCGATAGCAGCAGAGCCGCCTCTTGCTCCTCAATACGCTCCATCTCCTGCTTGGCGAAGTTCATCTTGTCAACGAAGTAACCCTCAATAGAGAAGCCCTTGACCTTGCCCGTCTTTACGAAGCCATCCCAAATCTCTGGGTTGTTGACCTTCATAGAAACCATCCACGTACCAACAGGCAAATCAAATCCGTACTTCTTGCTCTTATCGTGAACCTCATCCTCAATAATCCAACTCTCTACAACCGTGAGTCCGTTGATTTCTACTTCGTGTTCAAGTGTAGCGTTGTTCTGGTTTGCCTTCTGAAAAAACATCTCACTCGCTTTGCGGATGGTGTCTTGGCTGAAGTAAACGTAGAACTCCTCCTCACCATTTACTCGGTAGATGGGTTTGTTGGGAACGAGTGCTGCTCCCATTAAGATACGCTTCTCGTTATCCTGTGCAGCGAACTCTACACGCTCGGATTTGAGTGCAATAAAGTCCTCCTCAATAGCAGGATGCTCTACGAGGCTGATGGCATCAATCCCAGTGAGTGCCATCGTTTCATCTAAGATTAGTTCAATAAGTTTCATTATCCGAATGTTGCGGTTCTTACTCGTTGGCGTTGCAGTTGTTGTGCGGTAGTCACATCTTGTCCCACCACATACGCACGGATGGGTTGGTTAAATTGGCTTCCTATGCTTTGTGCAAGCTGGTTCGTTCCACTCTGTCCAACGATGTTAAACTGAGGAGCAGGAATTGATGCACCACCGCCTGCGGCAGCTGATGATATTGATGGAGCAGTAGGCTCCTTGTCAGTCCATTGGAATTTTGTTGCAGAAATTGCTGCTACACGAGCAAGACCGCCTGCAATAGCTACTGCCGCAGCAATTTGACCACGAACAACTGATGTTGGGTCACCAATGATGAGTTGTGAGGTGTATGCCTTTTGTGCTGCTGCATAAGTAGAAACAATCGTTTCAGCAATGCTTAACGCTTTGTTACGATTGAATGCTCGCTCTGATGCCTCTTTATTTGTTTGGTCGTAGATGCCATTCAATTCCTTTAGTGCACCGATAGTGCCGAGCGCAGAGTCAACGGCAAGGTCTTGTAGTTGTTGGCGGAAGGCTCTCTCTTTATCTACCTCGTCTTTACGTGCTTTATCTGCTGCATCAGATTCTGCCTTTCTTGCTCTTGCTTGGCGAATCATTCGTTCTTCTGCTGCCCAAGTGTCTTCATCGTCAAGCTGCTGAAGCTGGTCTTGGTAGAACTCAAGCTGCTGAACGCTGAATTGGCCTCTTGCACGTACTGCCTCATTGCCCTTGTCTACGGCCTTCTGAAGCTCGTCTGCCCAATAGTTATTGCTGACGATGATTGCGTTCAGTCGGTTAAACTCCTCCTGACGCTCACGCTCTCGGTCTTCCTTTGCTTGTTTTGCGGCTGCTGCTTTTGCATCACGCACACGCTTGTCCTCTGCTAAGTCAAGCGCGCGGAGTGCAGACTGCTTGTCAAGGATGTCCTGAGAGATTTGCTTTTGAGCCTCTGCATCATCGTATAAGAATGCCTGACGAGCAATTAGGTCTTGAAGCTCTGAATTGAGCAACTCCTTGCGCTTTGCATATATTGTTTCGGATGCTGCTCCAGATGCTTCCAATTCAGCGACTTCACGCTTGATTTCATTTGATGCACCATCACGAGCCTTGCGCTCCTTGTCAAGAGCATCAGCAGCTTGGCGAGTGGTGTCTATATATTGTTTTTTAGCCTCATCAGCCTTCTTCAGAGCCTCTGCTTCTTCCTCTGCTGAAGTGGTAAGCTCGCCATATAACTCAACGAGGCTCTGGATTACAAGGATAGCAACACCAAAAGCAGCGGTCTTAAGAGCAAGGTCAAGCCCTTTTACACCAACCGTTGCTGCCTTGACCGACTGATACGCCTGAAAGAACGCATCTGACATTCCGCCAGTAAGGTCATTAATAAGACCTTTGATTGGCTGAAGCGTCCTCTTTAATGTTTCAACGTCTTGGGTGCCCTGCTTGATTTTGCTATCGCCTTGAGCAGGTTGGTCAAAGGCTTCGGAAAGCTCATCCTTGACCTCTTTGGCCTTTCTCTTTACGCCATCAAGTTCCTTCGTGATTTTGTCAGCGGCAGGAGCAGCATTCGTGGTGATGCTTATATTAATGTTTACTTCTTCAGCCATTGCCTTCTGATTATCTTTTTAGCGTCTTGCCAGTTGCTGGGTATGTGGTATTTGCCTTTTGCGATTTCAACATTCTCACTAACTCCAACCCAATCGTCCGACTGAAGTACGTCTACTAAATAACCTATAAATCCTTTCTTCATACTACGTTAAGGAGTTCAAATGTTGCTTTTCCCGTAGTCAAACCCACCTGCACGGAATTGACAATATACTTGTTGTTGTTCCAGATTACTGCATTTTGCAGGTTCATAGATAGCATAGCACCAAGTGGTAGAACTGCATCTACTTGAAAGACTCTGCGCTTAGCATTATAAAGGTCGGTGATATAGTCAACCCACTCCGTATTGTATAAACTACGGCTTACGCTTTGCAAATGGTATGGGTCAATATCTGCACCAAAGCACGTGGAGTACGATGCTCCTGCGCTTGTTGGTAGATTGGATGTATTAGCATACCAACAATAGTCCACCTGTCTGCTGCTTGTATTGTCCGAGTTAACAAAAGCAACGGGGTTGGAACTGATGTTGTAATCACCATACGAAGCGTAAAAAACAACAGGCGCACCTAAGTATTTGTTAAATGTGCCATCCTCGTTTGTATTCTCCGTGATGCTCTTGTAGACAAGTACGTTGGTTAATACTCCCGTGTCTAAATCGGTAAGCCTCTCAAACAATGGACACTCAAACGGAACTTCAATGATGAACTCCTCACCATCAAATGCAAAGAAGTTGCGAAGGTCACCAAACCCTGTATTGTTAACCTTTTGGTATTGGAAGCCGAGTATCTGCTCCGTGTCTTGGTATTTGAACTCAATCTCCCTAAATAGCGGAGGTCGGTTTACCGAGTACTCCGTAATGTCAAAGTATTGTTGGTAGTCCTTGTCGCTTCCTGCTGCGTACCAATCATCCAACGGCTGAAGCAAGAAGGAGGTAGATGTAGTCGGTACGATTACCATATTGTACATCTTAAGAATACCAGCAAGGAAATCCTTGACCTTGATTTCAGGCATCAAGTCAGAAACAACCACATTGAAGGTGTACACCGCAGCAAGCGTTTGGTCTACCGAGAACTCAACACCAGCTAAAGAGTTAATGCCTGAATAGTCGGTGCATTGATAGTTCATCTGTGCTGCTACCTGTGGTCGGATGAATAACTGAATGGCATCACCTTCCGTGTATAGCAGATTCTCCATCGTACTTGTAACCGATGAAGCAGGATGTGCATCTACCAAAATAGAATAGTCAAACACACCATTGCGGAACACGCCAAGTTCGTATGGCTGGTCTACGTTAGCCATCGTGATGTCAAGGTCGTACTCCTTGCTCTCTGGTACTGTCCACGTTTCGGTAGTCAGATTGAATTGGCTACCGCTGCCTGTGTTTCGGTTGAAATTAATGAGCCTCCATTCAATGTCATTGCCACTTGAGAACATATAACCCTCAAAGCGGTGAAGCCATAGCGATAGGTCTACGAATGGGTTGGCCGACAAGAATGAACCCGTAAAGGTGATTCCGTATTTTGCTTCTATCGCATCCAATATAGCGTATGCCTTCATCGCAGGCTTCAACTCGTAGTAGTGAATTCCGTGCGCTTCGCTTAGGTTATGCCAAGCTATATTTGAATCATCGTGACTGCTGTTACTTGAATTGTAAAACCAATTCTTTACAGGACTCATCAGCGGATAAAAGAACGCATTGTCGTATTCGGTAGTGAATCGGTCAAAGATTGCATTATCCGTATAAGCGTGGTCGTATGCGCTGAAGTTGAGGTCGTATAGGTAGTCATCACCAAATAAGTCGGTGAGGTTTACCAAGCCTCCATAGAACGTAATATTGTATGCGTATGGTTCAGTACCATTTAGTTGCACTCCTTCAAGCTCTACTGAGCCAGAGCGAAACGGCAACGAGTTAATCTCAATAAACGCAGATTGGCGCAGGCGGCCATCAAAAGTGCCGCTTACATCGGTGCGGTAGTAGTGTCCGAATATGGCGTTATTCGTTGGCGTAGCAGGAATGGTGAACCCTTGCGTGAAGTCGGTGAATACCTTGCTGATGTCCTGAACATTCTGCACCGAGATGTTGAGGTTTATCTCCTCATCTTGGAATACATCAAGCCGTTGACCATTGACATAAATATCAACCTTATTCATCGTACAAGCATCCGTTGGTCAAACGCATAGGTGAAGCTCATTGTGTAATTGATGGTCTTGTCGTTGATGGACTTCTGGTAGTCAATAGTTCCACGATTTGGAACGATAGCAACCCATTGCCCATCCTCGTATACGGCTACCTTCTCGCTCATCAGAATCTCCTCCATAATAGCACCATACGATTCATCCACGAATCCCGTGTTGAGCGTTAGCGTGTTGCGAGAATTGATATTAAACGATTGGTATTTGCCGTTCAAGTAGTTAACATCCGTATAAGCATCCGCATAGATGCTCTTTTGGTATTGGTCTTGCGTGAAGTTACCCTGCTCGGTTGACTTCTTGAAGAACGTGAGGTAGTCAGATACTCCGTACTTGTTTACGAACTGAATTAGGTATGGGTCATACTTAGGCTCACATACCACCTCAAAGTCGTAGGCTACCTTGTCATCGTTGCCGCCAAGAGCGTCTACCGCTTCGCATAGGCAGTTAAATCCTTCTACAACTCCGCCATCTGACTTTACTCGGTCATTGTAGCTGACGCATTCGTTGTTGACAAGCAGATTGATGGTATAGTCATCGGTGGGTGTTACGCCCAAGAATGTTGCTACGTTGGTTACCCCACTCGGAATGTAAATGACCATCTGCGTAGATGTCGTGGTTGTGTTAGCCCATCCGAGTTCATCCTTGAGCGAGAACCAGTACTCTACTCCGTTGATTTCAATCGTAAAGCCGTTAACGCCTGAGTAGGTATTGTACGATACGGCAAGGCTCTGTGAGTTGCCTGCAAGCACTTGGAATGGTCGTGAGGTTACAAGTCCTGCTTGAGTGACTCCTGCGTTTTGGAGTTCTCCTAAAGATTTGTAGCCATCAAGAGCCAAAAAGTAAATTGTACCAATTACTCCGCTTTCGGGTGCTGCTCCGTTATTAGAATAAGTCCAGTCACCCGTTCTGCGTACCCATACCGCTTCGCCTGTTTCGGATGCGCTTGGTTCGGTGATGAATGCCTTGCCGAATGGATGCTGGAACTTCTCACGAACCAAGTCGGAAATCTCAAAGTTGATGACCTCGTTGATGGAGTAGTTCTTAGATAGCGTGTAGGTCGTTGGGCTTACTACGGGCGTTTGTGTTCCCGTGTACGAGCTAATGTTCACGCTCATCGCATCCAGCGAGTCGTTGGGTAGCGTGTTATTCTTGCCCGTGATGAAGATGGGGCTGCGAGCCGTAGCAATAGATGCTGGTGTCGCTGATACAGGTGTACTCATTGTTGTGGTTTCTGTTGCAACGTGAATCGTAAGAAGTCAGCAACCTCAAGCGCATAAGCCTGCGCAATTTCGGTGGGAAGTTGCTCAAAATTCAATTGAAATGGTTTGGTAAAGAAGCTCGTGGTGCGGATGCCCTTATTGTAGATGCTTCTGGTAATTAGGAATGCCGTAGCATCATAGCTCAAGAACTGACCTTTCGTTCCTTTCTCACGGCTCTGGAATTGGAATCTCCTGCTGCGCACCCATTGGTTGATAGCACGAGTCAATCCACCTTTCATACCGCTACTACCCGTCCCGAATCGGAATGGACTATTGGGAGCTTTATTAGATGACGTTTTACCTTTTACACCATAGTCCTGAAACTTCCAATAAGGAGCAAGCTCATCCATCTTCCATCGTAGGTAGATAGAGTTTGCCCCGACCTCAATCTCATACTGAAGCGAGTTAGCAAGCGTTCCAGTTACGTTTTTATTCTCACGAGCAAGATTGGCCTTTGCCTGTTCTACAACGCCATTAGCAAACTTCTCAAGGCTTGCCTTCACCATATCCTGCCGAAGTTGCATTAGCAGACGCTGATTTCGGTGTTAGAAAGAAGAACATCAAACGTAGCAGTCCAACCAGCAAGCAGGTTTTCAAAACGCTCCGTGAACGGAAGGCACGTTGGGTTGCCGTCAAGTTGGTACAAGTCAGAGTACAACTGCCCTCTGCGCAATTCTTGCACCACGTCGTTGATTACTGCGAGTTGGGTGTTGAGTATGTCTTGCACGTTAGAAGTGCCGTAGAACGGCTCTGCTTGGCTTCGTGGGTCTTCTTTTGTTTCGTCTACCACGTCCATACAAATGAGGCTTATACTCATACGCACTACCTGTCCCTCAAAAGAGGCTTGGTTGACCATAATATGAGACAATGGGAATATCGTCTGCTTGTTTAGGTCTACATCGTATACATCGCCTGTTGTTACCACATTGACTTGGCTATGCGCTTGAAGCGTGTCCTTGAGCTTGGTGGTGATATCGTAAAACTGCCTCATCGTTTCAGTTGTTTTTCTAATAGTCTATTTTCGGTTTCTATGCGGTCTTTTTCAAATGTCAGATAGGTAAATGCGAATGCTGCTGACATCTGTGCTACTTCTTCAAACTTGAGTGGGTTGCCTCCTGAGAGTTGGTAGTATATTGGTATCCACCCCCATTTTTTAGAAAACTGCGAAGTGGGGCTAAATTCATCCCCTCCTCCTTCTCCAAAGATTTCAGGGTAGCCTGCGATAAATCGTTTCCTAAAGTCCAAAAAAAAAGCATCGCACCGATAGCAATGTCAAGGCTTATGCCCTTCATTTTGTCAGCATACTTGTCAGAGCCTTCGTACTTCTCTATGTCGTATCGGTTTCCGAATTTTGCCGTAATTGGTCGGTATAGCACCGCCATAGCATTGTGCATCTTTGACCAGTCTGAGATGTATGTATCAACGTCATTCAGCTCTCCTACCGTGATTTCTTCCAGCGATGGGATAAACCCAAACTCTTGCTTGTCTATGAAGAACCGCTGCTTTAATGGTGGTCGCTCCGCAAACGACTTCATCAGCACATCGTTGACCTTGTTGAGTGAGGATGACTTCATCTGAAGGATGACATCCATAGATAGGCCGCAGAAGATTTCAAGTGCTTTGCGTGATAGAAATTCATCATCGCCTTCCAATCGCACAAAGCGTTGGTAGTCCGCCAAGCGGATTTCGTTCATCTGGTTTGGAACAATGAGCTTCATCAATAAAATAACCTTTAGAATTTAACGTATAGCATAGCGGCCGTAGTTCGGCTTGGATAGCTTGTTGTATGTTGCGTAGCGCATTGCATCTATGGCGTGGTTGAATGCATCAATGGGTTTGTTTAAGAGGTTTCCGTTCTTGTCCTCTACCCATTTGTAGTTCTGCATCTCTTTGATTAGGTTGCTGCTTCGTGGGGTCACGAATAGCTTGTGTCGCTTCAGTACGTCAATACCTACTATGACGCTATCTGCGCCCTTCTGCGTGGGTTTTACATTCCATCCCATACGATGCAGCTCCTCAATGGATTTGGGTTCAGCAGAGTCAGCGTATACCTCTGTGCGTCTGTCAAGGTTTAGGTCTTTTAGCCTGTTGCTGATATCGGGGTTGGTAAGCCCCGTTTGGTAGATGAGTTCATCAGCGTACAACGTGTCCCCCGACTTGTACACCGCAACAAGCGAGGTGGGGTCGTTGGTGTACCCGAAGTCCATACCATAGGCAAGCAAGGTTGCATCAGCAGGTATCTCGTTCATCCCAAATTGGAAGATGGTGGCACGGCTCATACCACGCTCACCTAATCCGTAGATACGCCAGTAGTCATCATCCGTTTCCTTGAGTCGTTCAATCTCTGCCTTTACCCCAGCGTCAAGGAATGGGTTGTCCAAGTACGTGGTCTGGTAGAAGTCGCAGTCATCACGTGGTACAACCTTATCGTATATCCAATGGAACGCATCAGATGGGTTATAGTCAAGGATTGCCCTGCCTTCGGTACGCAGGATGAGCTGCTGCCAATCCTCATACGTTAGCTCATTGGCCTCGTTGATGTAAAGTAGGTCACGCTTGCGGCCTCGTATCTTCTGCGGTTGGTCAAGGCTTATGAACTCTACGAGGTTACCATTGAGGTAGTATTCGTGGTTTGACTTGTTGTGGTACTCCTCTCGGTACAGGTCGTGGCTACGCAGGATATCAAAGAAGTCACGCATCACCGAAGCACGCAACGATGGGAACGTCTTACGGCAGATGGTGATGGTCTTATCCGTATGCTGGTCGGTATAATAGAAAATCACCCAGAGCAGGATGTTATATGTCTTCCCACTCCGAGTACCGCCCTGCTCAACGACTATCTTCTTGTCGCTGCGCTTGAGGTGGTTGAATACCTTATTGGTCTGAATCTTCCCCAAGCACCTCTATTTGGAACATCTTGCCTGATGCTACCTCTACCTCTTGGCGTTCTATGTATCCACGCTTCTTGCCCTTTGTTTTAAGAAAGAAGATGGTGGCGGTTGAGTTGCCTTCCTTTATCTGTTTGTGCAGTTGGCTTTCTGCAAAGTCAAGGGCAACGTCTGATAGTGCTTCAACTGCTGCTTTGTAGTCAGCATCCTCACGCATCCATCGGTAGTGCGTTTCTCGTGAGATGTCAACTGTCTTGCAAGCAGAGGTAACAACGCCTAAAGATTTCTCCAAAGCCTCAAGCATTGCCTTTTTAGTGATGTCATTATTTGCCATATGGCTTGCCGTTTATTTTTATTTCAAGTGATGGGTCAAGTTTGTGCATTCTGTCTACAATCACTTGGCAGTACTTTGGGTCAAGTTCCATACCATAGCACTTGCGGTTGAGTTGGTGTGCTGCTACCATTGTGGTTCCCGTTCCAATGAATTGGTCTAAAACAATATCACCTTGATTTGTGAATTGCATTGCCCATTCAGGTAGGTCTATTGGGAATGTTGCTGCGTGGACTGATGAAAATTCATTATTTCGTTGAGGTTTTCCACGATATATGTTTGGGACATTTCCTCTAAACTTTGCATTTGGTATTGCCCGTGATGCATTTTCTTTTGATGAAATAAAGAACATATACTCCCAAGCAGAGTTCATAACACTTTCCGCCATTTGAGGCGCACCGTGACCTTTATCCCATATTGCAACGTCAATAAAATTGTTTCGGTATTCGTACAGGTATTCTATAAGCGCAATCTTATTACCTGCCAAACTTTGAATGTTGCAGATTAGATATTCTGAATTTAAGATGGCGTTATTTGTGAATCCAATCAAAAGGTCAAGATATTCTGATTTGCTTTGATTGTCATTGTACTCGTTGTATTTGTTGTCGCCCGTATGAGTGTTGCCACTTAAAGCCTCGCTTTTTCCTGCATTGTATGGCGGACTTGTGAAAGCCATCGCTGCACGATTTCCGTTCATCAATTTTGCAATCGCATCTGAATCCGTAGAGTCCCCACACAACAGTCGGTGGTGGCCTATCTCTATCAGGTCACCTAATACGATGTCCGTTTGTATTTCGCTTGGTGCTTCGTAGTCATCCTCCTCCGCTTCAAGTACAGGCGTATTGTCAAACGGAAGCTCAAGACCCCAATCCTCTAACGCCTCTACATCCCATTGGTTGGCGAGTAAGTCCCAATCCCATTCTCCGAATCCTACGTTGTCTTTGATGATGAATTCCGCCTGTTGCTGCTCGGTAAGGTTGTCCGCTACGATGATGGGTACTTCTTTGAGTCCTGCTGCGATGCAAGCCTTCAGGCGCATATTCCCTCCAAGCACCACCATATTGCTATCCACTACGATTGGGCGCAGCTCAAGCATCTGCGGAAACTCCTCAATGGACTTAACAAGCTTTTTAAACTTGTCATCCTTGATTATGCGTGGATTGGTGGGGTTAGGAATAACCTGCGAGATGGGTACTCGTTTCATAATTAAATAACTCTTTTAGAAAGGTGGTGGTTGTGGACTGCCTTGAGCATATCCTTATGCTGCTTTAGGTCTCCGAATGCGTTGTGGCATTTGCGGCATAGAGCCATTAGGTTCTCTATGGTGTCCGCCTCTTTGCTCCCTCCCATACCACGTGCTTCTATGTGATGGATGTCTACGGCTTGGGATTGACATACCTCGCAAGGAATCCAATCAGTCGTGTCATAACCCATTCCCTTTAGGTAGACTTTGGTGTGGTTCTTCATCGCAGGGCGTTGTAGTAACAAAGGTACGAATCCACGCAGATGAGTGTGCCTTGTCGGGCGGCAGCAGAAGCAAATAGACCATCGGCTTCGTAGATATTCTCAAAGCGAAGCTTGGGCAAGTGGTAAGGCTTGAACATAAAGCAAGCGGTGTCTATGTTCCCGATTGTTGGTTGGTCGGTAGGGCGTAGCCTTCCCTCTTGTCCCCACGTTACGATTGAGGAGTCAAGGTTATGCAGGTTTGACCATTGCTCGTTGAACTTCGGGTGTAGGATGTTATCATCATCCAAGTAGTATACCCAGTCATCTTGCGTGAATTGGTCTTGGTAGAGGTCAAGGAACTCATTGCGTAGGGGATGTCCCCAATGTCCTGTCTTCTTTGAGTAGTGGGTTACGTTTGCGCCTGTTGCTTCCTTGAAGTCGGTAGAGGCATCCATCATCACCACCCACGTAGCCCATTCAGGGATGTACTGCTTGATGCGTTTGAGGTTCTGAGGACGTGAGCAAGGGGTTACAATGTAAAGCATCGCAGTTCGTTTATTTTGTCCATCGTGAAATCCTGAACGTACTCGTATAACGAATCCGATAGGTCTTGGACTTGGTTGGGGTTTTCGTTTAGCCTCTTGATTGCTCCTGCCCATTCGCTTGGATGATTGATAGCAATGCAATTGTCTTTGGTGATATAGGGTTCATAAGGGTGCGTGTTGCTCACAATAAGAGCGCACTTGCTGAATCCTGCCTCAAGCATCTTTAGGTGTGATTTGCACTTAGCAAACTCGCTT
>Ga0315909_10004376_pt1 | contig 16743 bp, 28 predicted proteins | sample LakEriMetagenome_11_FD_203527 | JGI IMG/M metagenome (GOLD analysis project Ga0315909, IMG submission 203527) | Freshwater fungal communities from buoy surface, Lake Erie, Ohio, United States - Buoy 2 MA125 | ecosystem: Environmental > Aquatic > Freshwater > Lake | place: USA: Lake Erie, Ohio...
CTGATGCCAGTAGGAAGAGTTCCCCCACTGGAGACCGAAAACTGGACTGCCGTGCCTTCGGACAAAGTCTTGGTCAGCGTTACCACGGTCGGAGAAGCCACGGTAAAGGTGACCGTCCCGCCAAGGGTGTTGAGGTTTACACCACGGGCAGACAGACCGGATGTGGCATCCCAGTAATACATCCCGCCACCGCGAGGGCCATAGATCAGATCCTCGCCGTAGTTGTTCTGGCTCCAGATTCTGATGGTGGTCTGGGTGGCTGACGATGTGTAGCCCCAAGTCCCGCTACTCCATGTCCCAATGCCCCAGCCAGTTGCTGCGGTTGATACAGAAGAACCGACATTCAATTGATACGCCGCCACAACCGCAGCCCCGCCGCCCGGAGAGCCTGCAATTGCCGTGGCATTGGGGGTGACCGACAGTTGAATGGTGTAGGTGTTGGCGTTTACAACCGTGACCTGAAACTCTTGGTTTAGAACTGCCGCAGTGACGTTTGTGCCGCCACCGCCGATGTCCACAGCCCCGCTGAAAGTCACAAAATCCCCAGTCACGCATCCGTGATTGGTGTCCGTCACCGTGACCGTCGTTGAACTGGTCAAGGCAAACGGGTTGTTGTTGATGGTTGAGGATTCCCGAATCGGGGTAATGTCGTAGTATGTGAAATCCTTCTCAATATAAAACTTGAGATTTGTTCCAATACCAAGCAGGTTGGCTCCTAGAAGGGTTACCCAATTCCACAAAGACCGGCAAACACCCTTAAATGTATTAATTGAAAGGGGAATCCACCCGCCAATGGTTTCGGGATTACCCTGACGAAACCGGATCTTGTCGCTCTCGTACCAGCCGCCCTCGGTGGTGTAGCGGGTGTTTTCTCTGTTTACACCGGGCTTGAACAGTATCTTTTGAAGCGGCATGACCGTATTCTCGTGTCAAGACAAGAAAAGGGCAATCTCGGCTTCCCGGCGTTTGACCAAACCGGGCAGCACCTTACCCGCTGCGGTGACATGGTTCCTGAAGGCTTCCGCCGCACTCTCCCATTCGCCCCGGTTGGCCCTCATCCTGATCTGGCTGCGCTGCAAGCCGCCTAGCCCACAGTTATAGGAAAAAGATACCAGAGCGTCAAAGCGGCCTTGATGCCCAGCCACACCGGGAACAAGTCGAAGAACACCGCGTTCAAAAGTTGCGACATCAGCGAGGAATAGTTCGTCAATCTCGGTCTTCGTCCAGACACGGTTGTCCTCCGGCTTGAGCGGCATTTCTTTGCGGATCATTCCCTCGTAGCCTTCCTTGCGGACTGCCGGGAGACTGATCTGGTTCTGGTACAGGACATGACCGTAGCCAATCGTCCAGATGAAAGCAGGGCAAAGGTAGGGCTTGGAGCGGAACCCCTCCCACCTGTGCATCAGAGCCTCGCCCTGCTTGCTGAGTTTCACTTCTTACTCCACTGGCGGCTTCCGAACCAAAATCCGATGATTCCCCCGAGCATTGCCATCTCGTCGTCCGAGAAGATCAGGGAGGAATACTTCAAGACATCGTCGATGTTCTGGATCAGCCCGGGTTGGTTCCACAGGTAAAACGCCATGAAGGCATTGATTGCGACCAACTCAAAGACGAAGATGTAGGTCACGGTTGGGCGCACAGTCCCGACATAGGACGCCACCCACTTGGATGCCTTGTCCAACACCTTCTGGTCGTGGGACAGAGCCGCCTCGGTCATCCGGGCGTCCGTCTCCATCGCCACCTGTTCAGACCGAATCTCCTCAATACGCTCCTGAGCCGCAAACCCTTGGGCAGCAAGCGCCAACTCCCGCTCCATCTGCATTTGCATCAGGCGCAACTCATGGGCTTGGTCGGCCTTGTTCTGGAAGAAGTCGAGGAGTTTGGGCAGACCGCTGATGAGCAGACCGCCAAGGGTTGAGAAAAGAGAAAGCATGGTTACTCCCTGTTGGCGGTGACTGAGTCGTCACCCTTGGTTACCGTGACCTTGTCGCCTTGAACGGTCACCCGCATGGGTTGCTCGGGCTTGTCGAGCCGATCCAACTTGTCGATCAGGCTCTTGATGACCACAAACTCGGGCTTCTCTTCCTTCACACTGGCCCCGGCAATCCCGTTGAGCATGGAGATCAGAGCGGTCAGCGCAGCACCGAGAAGGCCCATCACGGCGGCGATCTTCTCGTTTTCAAGGACGATGGAAGCGCCCACCCCGATCACCACGATGGCGGTGATGTAGGCCAGTCCGTGCTTGCCGATGGCTTTGCCCGCCACATCCTTGGCGGTGCTGTTGGCCTCAAGGCGGTTGAGTTCCGCCTTGGCTTGCTCCCGCAGCAGAGCAATCTTTTGGTTCAGGTCATTCATTTTTACCAAGCCCAAATGAACGCCGCACCATCGCCACCCCTACCGCCTCCGGTCAGAGCGTCCTCTCCAGCGCCGCCACCGCCACAACCAATACCACCTTGACCACCATTCCCACCGGCTGACTCAGTCGTTGCGCCGCCGCCTCCCGCTCTACCCACCAGAACAGGCTGAGTAAAGAAGAAGCCATCTTGCCCGGGGTTTGTACTATTGGCGGTGGCAGCAACGGATGTTGGATAACCAAAATTCACGGCCACTGTGGGGCCTGCTGTTCCTTGAACCCCCGATCCACCGGCACCGCCAGACAAGAATGTGGTTGCTGAAGCCGTTGACGAAATATTTTGATTGGCACCGTCCTGACCCGCAATACTGCTGTACAAACCCGAAGAACTAAAAGGTGTTGCAGCAGACGCGGCACCTGCTGTAGCGCTTGCCGCCCCGTTGGCGGTCAGCAAGGTGTAGCCCGTTCCATCCTTCTGTTGATAAATGACAGTGGTGTTCCCACCCGCAGCGGCGGCAGCGCCACCTGCACCCACGGTAATTCGCAGGACATCAGGAATGAACATGGCAGGGCCAAGCCATTGCGTGACTGCGCCTGATCCACCACCCGCCCCACCCGCCGATACGCCTCCGTTTCTCCCGCCCGCACCCGCGCCAATCAGCATGATCCTGACCATGCTTGCCCCACGGGGCTTGACCCAATTAAATACGGTCGGGGTTAGCAAAACACCGCTGCCAAAAAATTCTTGGTAGTTGGCGTTTTGTGGGGTCGGGGTATTGAATAGGTCAAGCATGGCGTTACCAAGAAATGATTACCGCAAGACCGGGGCCACCCGGTAAACCGTACCTTGTTGTGGCGGAAGATGTAAAGGCACCATTTCCACCACATCCAAACCCTGCATACTGTGCCAACGCATTGCTTACAGTAGAGGCACCGCTAAGTGATCTGTTCGTTCTACTGTTAATTATTGGGCTAATAATGTCGTACCCTTGACCATTTGATCCGGCAGGATACCCATAGTGCCCCGTAACTATGGCACCAGACCCCCCATTGCCTCCAATCACAAATATGTCTGTTGGTAAAGTCTGTGCAGTATTCCCTGTCGCTCCGGCTTGCCCTGTAGTTCCGTTTGAGAGCCCCAAGGCTCGAAACGCAGCACCCACCGTACCGCCCGCGCCGCCTACAGCATCAACACTAACTCCGGGGGTAACAACAGTGGCGGTATCCCCCACAATTCCACCACCTGCCGAGAGCAAGGTGTAACCTGTCCCGTCTTTCTGTTGATAAATGACTTCAGTACTAGCCCCGTTAGTCCCCTGCCTGCGACCCCCCACAGCCACCTGCAATTGATCAGGAATAAAAAACGCAGGCACCAGACAATTCAGCACCGACCCACTACCACCACCTCCGCCTGCTGCGCCCGCTGTTCCATCACTCGTTGCATCACCCCCAGAACCCCCTGCGCCTACCAGTGAGAAAAAGACAAAAGAAGCGCCTTGAGGTTTAGTCCAAGTTTCTTTTTGTGTGGCAGAAGTTGTGGCATTGGCGTAAAACATTTGCACATTTGCGCCTTGGGGGGTGGGGTAATTAATTGGGTAACTCATACTCCACCTTTACCAAGATGCAATAACTACAAGACCGGGGCCACCCGTACCAGTACGCCCGCCGCCGCACCCTAAGCCTCCATTACCCGCCGCGCTTCCTCCAAGACCGACCATTATTGGTTGCATAAAGAAGTTGCCATTGCCCCCCGAGGCTGTTATATATCCGTAATTAGCGGTTACCGTATCTCCGGTGGTATCCGCGCCGCCACTTAAAAATGTGAATGTTGACGCCGTCACATTATTGCTGCTGCCGTTTTGTCCTGCAACAGATGAAAAGAGCCCGGCTGCACCAAAGAAATTATTTGATGATGCCGTACCGCCAGTAACTGTAGACGCACCGTTTGCGGTAAGTATGGCTACAAGTCCGCCAGTGCCACGGTAATTAACTGTGGTGTTGGATGCGTTTCCTGTGGAAACCGACACGACCAGACTGTCAGGCACATGTTGCGCCGCGCCCCACCAAGTCGTTACTGCCCCAGAGCCGCCCCCTTGGTTTCCGGCATTTCCGTTTCCGCCCCCGCCAATCAGGAGCATATAGACCTGACTGCATCCACGAGGTTTCACCCAAGTGGAGTCTCTGTAAAACATCTGCACATTGGCATTTGTTTTACTGGGGAGGTTGAAGACATCAAGCATGGTTTAGGCCCAAGCAGGAGCGGGGGCATTCGCGTCGATACAGGTGTACTCGACCTTCTCCTCAGGGCTAACCAGAGTGCCGTCATCACGGAACACACCAACGCACATCATCTCATCGGACATCTTTTGAAAGCCAAAAGAGCCATCCACAAATTCAATCCTGAACCATGTAAACATCAGTAGTCTCCCGCAATGGCAACCACGCTGTAGCCCGTACCGGCAGAACCCGTCGAGGTTCCGAAGGTCACATACAACAGGTAGTTGGCTTCAATGGCGAAGTTCAGGGGCAACTCAAACACCGAGGTCGCTGCCGCTTGGTTCAACGTCACCGCAGGCAGGGTGATTTCGTCATACAGCCAAGTGTTGGTTGCGTTGGTCGTGGTGCTGGTGGAGATGAACACCCGGCAAACCGTGGCAGCGGGAGAACCCACCGGACGGAACCGGATTTTCTGGATGTACGAACCGTTGGCTCCAGCCGTGAACAACTTGTACAGCGTTCCTGAGCCATCCTGAGCCGTGTTGGCGGTTGGGCCAACAATCAGTCCAGAATTGTTTGCGGCGACTGAATCGGTCGCCCCAGTGATCGAATAAATCGGAGAGGTATTTGCGGGCATGATTGCTCCTTAAGGAAGAATGCAGTTGGTTGCGATGGCCCTGACAAGGCCGATGGAGGTGGTGGAAGAGGCGGCGATTGTGATTGACCCTGTGCCGTTGGTGATTGTGATCCCGGTGCCTGCGGTCAGGGTCGCTTTTGTCAAAGTGTTGCCAGTGGTGTTACCAATCAGCAATTGACCGTTGGTGTAGGACGATTGCCCCGTTCCGCCGTTGGCAACCGCCAAAACCCCACTTGATGTGATTTTGATGAAGTCGCTGCCATTCCATGCCACAAGCGCCTTTTCCCCCGAGGACAAAGTCACCCCAGTGGTCGGGCCTGCTCCAACAATCTTCACATCCTGATTGGTCGATGTGGCATTGATGACCACATAAACCTTGCTTGTTGCCGGAGCCGTAACCGTCAACATGCTTGCCGGGTTGCCGGTGCAGTTGATGATCATGTATTGGGCTGAACCCGTAGACCCCGAACCGGCTTGGCTCAAAGTCGAACCTGTGGTCGTGGACAGGGTTACCGCAGTCTGGCTCCCGCTGATGGTCTGAGCGCCGGCCACGGATGCGTCCACATACTTTGTGATGTAGTCGTTTACCGTGTCGCCCCAAGTTCCATTGAGTTCCCCGGTTGCCGGAAGGGCAAACCCGAGGAGGGAGGTATAGGTGGTGGGCATTTAATGCTCCTATGTCGTCGGAATGGTTGTCCAGTTTGCCGATTGGGTGTTGGTTATGGTCGTCCAGCCGGCATTTTGGGCATCATTGATATTCTGCCAATTAGCCGTCTGCGTGTCATCAATAATTTCCCAGAGCCTGCGAGCCGCAATCTCGTCAGTTCCCGTTGCCAATTCTGAAATCGAGGCGAAGAATCTGGCCTCCGCCGTTGCAGTTTCTGACCCCGTTGCGGTTTCCAGAACAACCGGATTTAACTCAAGGGAGGCAGAAACCTGCTCCGCTCCCGTGGCCGTCTCTGCCACCGACGCGCCAAGTTCCAACTGCCCGCTGACCGTGTCTGCCCCGGTGGCCGTCTCATCCACACTGCTGTAGAACGCAAACGCCGCAGCCGTCGTATCTGCACCAGACGCCGTCTCGCTGATGTTTGAGTTCGGGTTGAACAGCGCCAAGATGGCATCCAAACCCGTGGCAGTTTCGCTGACCGCTGCCCCATACTCAGGGTTTGCACTAATCGCATCAGACCCTGACGCCGTATTGTTGACGGCACTGTTGAGTTCCGCAGAGGCAGAAACCACATCTGATCCGGTGGCAGTCTCCGCTACCGCCCCGTAGATCTCAACTACTCCAGAAACGGAATCAGACCCCGTGGCCGTTTCAGACACCGCCGCTGCGGGTTTAAACAATGCGGCAATTGAATCTGCACCGGACGCCGTCTCCGCTACGGCGGCTTCTGGCTTGAACAGGGCGGAGATTGAATCAGCGCCTGTGGCGGACTCAAGCACAACGCACTCAATTGCCCCGGCTCCAATGTCTGCCGAGATCGAGTCAGCGCCGGTCGAGGATTCACCAATGCTGCGGTCATAGACCGACATCCCCCACCCGGCTTGGCCCCAAGTGCCGGAACTCCACCCGCCTTCACCCGCCGTGGATGCCGGAGCGCCTGTGGCACCGAATGCTGCCCCTGCAAATGGAGCAATTCCAAACACGGTTTAGGCCCACCCACCGATATTGGTGTCGCTGCCGGAAGCCCCGATTGGGTAGAAGGTGCAATAGGAGCCGATCTGGGTGGTGTAGGCACCGCCCGGCGCAGCACTCAAGGTGTACTGGGGAATGAATGTCCCACCTGCGTTGATGCTGACGGTTCCCCGGGCCTGAACATCGTAAAGCAGCACCGCTATAGCCGCCGCTCCAGACGCAGTCACATTGGTCGTGACGGTGGCAATGTTTGCTTGGTAGTTGGTAGACGCCATGAACGTGTTGACGCTACCGGCAAAGAACAAACCACGGATGTGGTTGATGATGTTGTTCACCGTGGCCGTACCACCAAAACTAAAACCTATGGTGTGGCTTGTAGTCCCTGCCGTCTTAAGAAACGTGGCGCGAATCTCAAATGCGTAGACTGTGTTGCTCGCCAGAGTAACGCCCACACCAAAGATTTTTTGAGCGGTATTGACGTTGGCCCCAACAACTGCACTGTTGAGCCTGTAGACATACGGCATCGGCACCAAGCCCGTATTGGTGCTTGGCAGACCAGCGTAGATGTAGCCGGTGTCAGACTCAAGGACTGACCTGCTCGCGGGGGAGGTACAGAAGACGTTCTTCGTGCCTGCGCTGAAATTTACGGCGCTGCCCCCGTTACTGGACGAGATGATCGTCGTGCGGCTCAGGGTCGTGCCACTGGCCGTGTAGGTGCCAATACCCACCTCCCACTCCGCCGCAGCAGTGTTTGAGATGGTGTAGTAGGTCGAGTTCCCGTCACCAACGGCTGAGAAACCCTGAAACCCGGACACCGGCCCCGCTAGAGTGATGGTGCCTGTGCCCGTGGTTGTGGTCGTCTCCTGAACCCGATCTGCCAGTACGAACGCCATCTTGCGCCCCTAGGATCAGGCAGACAGGCTGAAGGTGTAGGTCACATTCAGAATGTCGCCGCTGACAACCGACCGATCACCGGGGGACTGGAAGTCAGCCGCCGAGAACAGCGTACCCGTTGATCCGCCCTTGGTGTTGTTGTTCACCAAAAACGCTCCACCCACAGTCGTCGTGGCGTTGATCGAGAACACAGCCTTGCTTGCGGTGTTGGTCACCACAGAAGGGTTGGCGTTGGTCGCCGCAGCAAAGGTGGCAGCAGGGCGGTTTGCCTCGCTGTAGTCCGTGACTTCCGTCCACCCGCCGTGGGTAGCCATCGTGTCACCGGCAGCGGGGTTGTTGGAGGAAGCAGCGCCATACAGGCCCAGATACCAAGTGGTGCTTTGCGCAGTAGAGGTCAGCGCAACACCTGCCATGTATTGAAGCCCGACGTTGACCACGAGGTTGGGCGTCTCGGCAACCCACTTCAGATTGCCGTCTTTGTCGAAGCACTCGACAACATACTTGCCGGTGGCCTTGGCACCTTCGGAGGCACCCGTGTTGGCAACCAGACCGCTTGCGGCGATGTCGGTGGCCTTGGCTTTTTCAATGGACATGATGACTCCTATTCGATGCGAATGATCGCGCTAGTGTTGTTGGGAGTTGGGAATTGCACCTCAAACGATGTGGTGCAGGTCTTGTCTGCCCCAAAGTCCAAGATGCAAACGGATGGGTTTGTTGAGCCGTCGTACTTGTAGATGATCGCACCCCGGCATGTAAACGCGGCAGGGTTCCAAGTCGTGTTGCTGAATGACAGATAGGCAATCGTGTCTGACGGCACATTCCCGGTGGTCGGAGCAACGTCCACCGTCAGGGTGTTCCCGCCCGCCACATACCCAGTCCCCGTGATTTCGTTGAGGGTGGTGTACGCCCCGGTGGTGGGGCCAATGTCGGCAGCACCAGAATACAGCGCAATCTTGAATGTGTCAGTGCCAAAGTTGAACGTGCCGGTGGCAAGCCCAACCTTGAACGCATTTGTAGCCCCCTGCTGAATCGGCATGTCAGGTCACCTCGATCCGAACCTGACCCGACCTGTAGGCATCCTGACGCTCCATACCGTCGCCCAAACGCTTGGCAAGTTTCAAGGCTTCGTTGTACTTCCCGTTATACAGCGCCATCATGTCGGTCTCACCCTTCATGTAGGTGTACGCCTCAACCAGAGAGCCGTAGAGCAGGACAGAATCAAAGTTGTCTCCCAACCAAGTTCTGCCACTGGCTGCCGTGGTGATCGACTCCGGGTAGTAGTAATAGTGCAATTCAACGGTGTACTGGGCGTCCGGGGTCGGGCCAAGGATGAAACTCAATTCCTTTTCGTCATCCGACCTCGGCCCAAACAGGGCGTAATACCGGGGAATTGCCTTGTCCTCGCTTGGATTGGGATACGACTGACGGATGAAATTGACATCCTTATTCAACAAATACTCATACGCCCCTGTCGCATCTATTGCCGCCATTGAATATACGGCAAGGAAATCTGTCGGGCATTGGAGGTATTTGTTATTGGCCGTCGTCAATCCAGTAACGTTTTTCCGCAGGGATGGAAACTGTACCGAGTTGTAAATGCGCTGCTCCGCCTGACGGACAAATACAGGAATCTCCGTCGCAAAGGACGAATCCTGATTTTCCGTGTAGGCGACAATTGCCGCTTGCAACTCGGTGTAGTTCACGCCATCGGCCCCCGAGCCATCGTGCCCTTGGTGGCACAACCATTACCACGGGTCTTGATCCCCGAGGTCTTGGGTTGGGGGTCATACCCGTCCCGGTTGATGTTGCCCACAGACATGTTTACACGGTTGGCCTTGGTAGGCTCTGCCGTGTAGCCATTGCCCAGAGCAACCTTGCCGCCAGTCATGGTGTGCGGCTCGGCATAGACCTCGGCAGAGCCGACTTCTTTGCCCATAACCTTTTTGCTGAACTTTGGCATGTCAGATCCCCGTGGCACGGACTTTCCGCACCGACTTCTTCTGGTTGGCAACCTTGGCGAGGTTGCGGCCCAACTTACGCATCTGCTCGTTGGTCTTGCCACCCTTGGCAAAGGTGGGCTTTTCGCCCGGGTGCATACGCTGCTCGTGCTTACGAACCGCCTTTTTCGCGTCCATGTTTTGCTCCTATGTCGCCACAATCGTTACTGTACCGATTTGCACGTTTAATACCAAGTAGTTTGGCGTCAAACCTGCATCATTTGCCCTAGAACCTCCAACAGGATTCCAACCCCACTGGAAATCTCGGCTGCCCTCAGAAGGCAATCCAACCCCGTCCTTGGTTGTTGCGGTGGTATTGGTCAACTGCAACCCGGTATTCCCTGACTGGGTATAACTCCTGTCCGGGCGGGGATCTCTCAAACCTTGAGGATCATCAACCGGGTACATCCCCAACTGCAACTGCGGGTGATCAGGATCCCAACACTGGGGGCAGACCAAGAGGTTGTAGTTCTTGGTCTTGATGATCTCCTTGCGGAGTTGCTTGAGTTTGAATCGGAAGTCACAGCGGTCGCACTGGGCAATCGCGTTCTTGCCTGATGCGAACCTGTTTCCCATCAGCCCACCCCGCTACCGCCGCCCAAGAACATGGGCCTAGGCACAAGCCGGATAGCCGCCTTCTCCCGATCCTCCGCCGCCGCCAACTCCCAAGCCTCGTCATACTGCTGCTTGAGGATGGGAAGCCGCTCCTCCGACCCCTTGATCTTGAGGGCCAAGTAATACGCCAACCCTGCCGCCAGACAGGGCAGGAACCGGAACGGCACATCAAAGTTCTTGATGCCCGAGTTGGTCGCATCCTGCATCCGGCGCAGCCTCCAGTACACAAACTGGTAGGTTTGACCGGGATTCGGGGTGGGCCAGACCGTGATGGAGTTCTTCTGGGTCAGGTAGATCGGATCATTGGTCGAATGCGACGCCGCAGTCGTCCCACCCTGCCCACGGGCGCAGTTCAGGAGATAAGCCGGGTTACCCCCAGATGCCTCCTGATACTCGTTGAAGAAGATCAACTCCGACCCGATGGTCACAAAACCCGCATTTGGTACACCAGACAGGGAGGTAATTGGGATGCTCGTGGCTGCGGAGTTGAACGTTGCCTGCACCTGCCCGGGAAGAAGGGAGTTCTGCCCCGACAGGCGTTGGATGTAAACCTGAATCGGACGCCCTTGGATCAACTTGTTGGGGATCGTGGCGTAAGTAGAAACACTGATCCGGGTGATGGTCAGGTCGGCCTGATTGTTGGTCTGCCCCGGATTCGTGCGGATCACATGCTCCAACAGGTCTACCGTGTCATCCGGTAGAGCATATGTCGGCTGACCTGTAGCAAGAGTGATAAGGTCTTGCTCAAAAGTCCACATATTGATACCACGATTAGCCCAATCAGCAAACAGCAGATTGAGACTACGACGAGCAGTCCGTAAATCGTAGCCAGTGCGAAGTTCAGAACCGGCACGTTCAAACGCCTCCTCGACGATCTCGTTGAGATCGAGGTTGAAATTGGCTACGCCAGATGTGGTCATCTAAATCTCGCAGTCTTCTTGGCAATGCCCTTGGGCTGCGCTACGAATTGCTTTCCGGCTTTTTTCCCAGCACGCTTTGCACGCGTTGTCGCAGCGTACTCAGAAGGGCTGAGACTTTTGATCGCAGCCTCTGGAAGGTATCTTTCACCCGTGTCAGAAGATCGTTTACCACTCTTCGTCCTCCATTTCTGGGCAGTCCAGTCTTTGAGCGACTGCTGCGGGTTTTTCATTTGTAGCCCCCGCCGCGCTCCTTGTACTTCTTTGCAAGAAGTTGCGCCTTGCGGGCCGACCACTGGCCTGCCGCAGTGCCCTGCACCGCCTGAGACTTGATGGACTCAAACAGGGATTTACGCATCCCGGGTTTGGTGTAAACACCTGCCTCGTTTACACGGGATTTGGTCTGCCCGCCCTCGGCGTATTGGCTGAAGTCCGTGTTGTCACGGCGCTTCTTGACCTTGGCCTTGGGCATCTTAGAGGGGTTGATGGCCCCCATCCCGCGACTTGCCATCATGTCAGTACATCTTTCCCCGGGTTTTCCCACGGACGGCGCAACCATCGGCACGAGACGAAGCGGATCCACCTTTTGCAAGACGAATTGCGCCGGAATCATCCGTCTTTTGACGAATTCCGCGCCTTACATCTTTGCTCCTTCTTTCGGCCCTTTCCTCTCGCTTTGCCTCCAATTCCTTGCGCTTAAATGCCCCGGGAGATTCAATCATCCTGCGGCCTTCGCCAATTTGTTTTGCACCGCTAGGAGCATTTTTTGCAGCCTCACGCGCTCGCATCACATTGGCCAAACCACGAGCGCCGGCTTGAAGAAATCTGGTAGCGCCCATTCCAAACGGAATGCCGGCTGTCAATTTTTCAAAATTCGACATCCCAGATGTTGATTCTCCAGTGCTTTTAGGCGCTTTTGCTGCTTGTTCAGATGGTATTTCTGCTTTGCTTGGCTTTTGATCGGCGTAATACTTTGCCATTTCAGCCGCAGTCGGGCCGCCCCTTCCGGCGCTGCGCCCGCTGCCGGTTGCAGCCTTGACCTTGGGAGCGGCTTTAGCGGGTTCTGTTTTAACGGGGGTTTTGTCCGTGTAATACGTTTCCCCGGTTTCGGTGTTCCGCCTTATGCCCTTAGCCTCATCTCCAAGTTCGCTGTAGATAGGCTCAGAGCCTTCTGACGAGCGCGCCTCTTGCATTTCACGAATCTCTTTTGAGAGATCCCTTTCTTTTGCTTTGGCAAGTTCGTCAGGATCAAAGTCCTGAACGCCGTCGCCGGGGACTATCCCGCCATCGTCGTAACGTGTTTTACGCCGTCCCATGATCAGCACCCTTTGTAGCCGCCACCTGCCATCTTGACTTGCATAGCCTTGGTCTTGCCCTTCTTGGCAATTCCATCGGCCTGCTTGTGGCCGGCAGCCAGACCACCACCAGCCATCTTGACTTCCATGCCACGGGTCTTGCCCTTTTTAGCAATACCGTCAGCCTGCTTGTGACCTGCCGCAAGGCCACCTTTCCTCATGCCGCGCTCACTGGGAGGGCGGGTGTCGGTAAAGTCACCCATACCGCCGGGGCCAATGTTCGGGCCGCCTGCGCCAAGCCCAAGACCGCCGGGACGACCACCCATATTGCCGGGTCGGGAACCCACGCCGGGACGGCTGCCGGGAGGCAACTTGTTGTCAGGACGGGTGCCGGGGGGCAACTTGTTTGTCACACCCGTGCTAAAGCCACCGGGCTTGGCGGGCATATAGGGCATGTTGGAAATGCCACCCTTGCTTGGCACTTTACTAAACGTGTCAAGATTAGTAAAACCACCCGTGTCACGGGCCGGCATACTGGAGATGCCACCCATCGCCATCTTCTTGCCCTTCATCTCGGCCATCTCATGCTTGAGCATGGACTTGGGAGCGCCCTTCTTCTTCATAAAGGCAATCTCTTTACCCATCATTTTCTTGGATTCAGCCATTTCGCCACCTTCTTTAAATTTGCGGCCCTTGTCGGCCTTTAGGAAATCCTCCCCCACAGACCGAGGCACTCCTGCCTTCTTGGCAAACTTGGGGTTGTTTGCCACAGCCGCCATGAAATTGTGCTGTTTTTTGCTAGTTGAGGGCACTGCGCTGCTCCTTCATAAAGGCATCCAGTTTTTCGTCAAGCCGGTCTAGCCGGGTAAGCACACGGTTGATGTCGTTGTGCACGTCGCCACGGGTGACGTACTTTTCCGAATGCTCCTCCCGCGTGCGGCTGATGAGGATGCCAACACGCTTGAGTTCGTCGTGAGTGGACTTGATCCACAGCAGCGCTGCTGCGGACACAAACGACAAAACGATGTTCCAAATCATCAATTCCATGATCAACGCATCTTGCACTTGGTTTTGCCCCGCTGGGCGATGCCATCGCCACGCTTGGAGGCTGAAGACGCCATGCCGCCTTTGGCCATTTTCATTGCCGGCCTTCGTGCCGCTTCAAATTTCTCTTTTGCTGCTTTCTTTGCAGCACGTGCCGCAGCATCTTGCTGTTGGCCAATAGCAATGTAATCAGTGGCAGGGTTGTAAGTCCCCGCAGTGTAGGTTCCTACTGAGACATCCTTACGCGGAAGAAGCGAACCGCCACCCATTGCGTCTTTATACTTCTGCTGCTCCATGCGATAGAACGCAAGATAGTTACCGTATTCAGGGCTGGTAGACCCGTACTGTCTGCGAGCAAGCCCCAACGGTTGAAACGCCTGTGCGTTAGCGCGTATCGTTGCCGCATCGGGGTGCTCAGCAATTCTGCGCGCTTGGCCCCTAAGAACAGGCGGCGTCGATGTCGTTTCACTCATGCCGCCATCGGCCATCTTCTTTCTCATTTTGACTTTGCCCCCATGCCTGTATCCCTGCTCATAGGGATCGTATGGATTTCCCATAGAGGGCAAGCCCATGTCCTGCCCGGTTGGATTGATAACAGACGGGCCAAACGGGTTCTGGGGCTGCTCGTCCCCGTAGTTTGGCAAGTACCCGCCGGCAGCAAATTTGCGCTTCTTCATGTCAACAGTTCCAAGCCCGCAGGCTCTTGTTGATCCGACTGTTTGGATCGTTGGCTGTCTTGGCGCTGGTCAACTTCTTCTTCATGCCCTTCATGCGGGCGCAGAAGGAGTCTCGGCGTGGGCCTCCCTCGGGCTGCGGGGCTTTCAGTCCCGGCTTGCCCGGATTGGCAGCGTTGTAGGAGGCTCGCCCCTTGGCGTTTAAACCGCCCTTGGGGTTCTTGCCTTCCGCTCGTTGCCATGCCGGGGTCTTAGCCATAGAACACCACAGCCGTAGTGCCCGTGCCAGTCACAGTCACATGGATGTTGGTGGCGCAGATGACGCCCTCTCCGGGGATAACCACGGAGAAAGGAGTTCCATCCTGCACGGTGGCGGTCGAAATGACCGTCGTTCCGGTTGCCCCGCCATCACGGACAACCACCGTTCCGGTGGCGGTTCCGGGCGTTACAAACAGCCCTTTGAGGCGGGTTCGGTCATTAAACACGGTATCCGTGCTGCTGACATAGCCCGCCTTGACATCAGTTTGCATCATGGTGATGCACTCCTATTACCAAACTGCGTTGGCGACGGGGAGATAGTAGGTGGTGCCGTTTTGCCCGACGATGGCGATATAGGCGTCAGCCGAGAAACTGGCCGGGGTTGCCGCTGCCGTGGGGGTTGCGGTCGTCAGGGTGCCAGCAGCGCCCAGATTGACACTGCCAGAAACGTTGCCGGTGAGATCGCCTTGAAAACCGTTGTCAGAGACAACTGGGCCAGAAAATCGAGTTTGTGCCATTACAAGGTTCCTTTTAAATGCTCATATTTGATCGCCAATTTTCGGGTCGAACTTGTGTCTTTTCCTAAACGTCTGGCGCGTTCCGCATAGGACAGTTCTGGATTGTCAAGAATGAATTTCAAGTTGGCAACAAATTTCGGGTCTGAGTGAAAGCGTGCCATTTGCGCCTTTGACAACGTTGCTCTGTACTCTGGACTACGGAAATCAAATGTACTGGCTCTGCGCCCCAATCGTATGCGTTCTTTGGTTTCTTCGCTATGGGTTTTTCCCCGCATTGGGGCTTTGGCAAAGTCGGCAATGTTGTAAACCTTAGGAGTGTCGAACCATGCTTTGCCCTGAAGAAAACTCTCTTCTAAGCGATCCAATTCCTCATGGTCGTCACACTCAATCTCAATCTCGCCGTAGAACGCATCGGCACCATATTTGTTGTAGGCGTTCTGAAGGTGTGGGTTGGTGTGCTTGTTTTGTCGAAGAAGTCGGAAATGCTCCTTGATCCGCTTCTTCGCCCTCTGCGATTGCCCCACATAACACTGGCCCGTTACCCGGTTGACCAGTTTGTAGACCCCACATACATCAATTTTGTATGGCATAAACCACTCCTGTTGGTGTAGTGTGCGCCATTTTGTGGGAAAAGAAAAGGGGGGTAACCCATTTCTGAATTACCCCCCAAGTGACATAGCCCTCTCGCTACATCAATTTAAGACGCACCGGGCGATCCGTAGATTCCCAGCGGGTCAGACACGCCAAACGAATAACGCTCGCGGGCCTTGTACCGCACGTTGCCCGTGTCGAAGTCACCGTCCATCGAGTTGGACAGCGGCATACGCACGAAGTGCTTCAGACCGTTGGGAACGTCCGTGGTCAGGAACCAAGCGTTCGTGTCGGTCAAGAAGTGGTTCACCGTGTAGCCCTCGGGGATCGAACCGTTGTTCTTGATGGCGTTGATGTCGTTGTCGGCAGTCGCCACCCGGAGTTCAGTCTCCAGCAGACGGGTTGCCACGAACATCAGAGCCGGCGGAACAATCAGTTTCCGGGGCTTGGCGGCGATCAGCAGGCCACGCTCGTCCGTCCATCCGGCGATCTGAATGACGGCGTTTTCCAACGACGTTTCGTTCAGGTCAGCGGCAACGGCAGGGCGGTTGCTGTTGGTTCCACCAGAGATCAGGGGGTGAGCGGTCGAGAACAGGCTCACACCGTCGCCATAGGTGACGCCGGAGTTGAAGCCTTGGTTCAGGACAGCAGCCGCCTTGACCTGCTTGGTGTACGCCATAGCACGAGCCAGCGCCTTGGTATAACGAGCCGAGAGGCTGTCATACAGGTTGTCCTCAATCGCCTCTTCGGTGATCGAGAAACCCATAGCGATGGTTTCGTGGTTGTAGCGAGCCGTCCAAGCCTCTTGGGCGTTGTCATAAGCAATCGCCTGACCTTCGGGTTTGACGGGCGCTGCGGAGAAACCAGCAAGTTTGGTTTCTTCTTCAAACGAACGCTCAGAGGTCTCCGTTTCGTAGATCTCTTTGTGCTCTTCGCCGTAGCGTGCGTACTCCAAACCAAACAGGGCGTTAAGACCCGGCAGGAGTTCTTTCAGTAGTTGGGCACGAGAAATTGCCATTTTTGATTACTCCTTAGATGCCGGTTGCAAAGGCATACGAGTGGTAACCCTGATTCCACTTGACCAGAACTTCGGG
>Ga0315909_10004377_pt1 | contig 16742 bp, 14 predicted proteins | sample LakEriMetagenome_11_FD_203527 | JGI IMG/M metagenome (GOLD analysis project Ga0315909, IMG submission 203527) | Freshwater fungal communities from buoy surface, Lake Erie, Ohio, United States - Buoy 2 MA125 | ecosystem: Environmental > Aquatic > Freshwater > Lake | place: USA: Lake Erie, Ohio...
ATTAGAGGAAGAGATGAAAGAAAATGCATGGATATCAACGAATATGGACGCTAACTATTTGTTTAAGTTCTCTTCACATGCTGTTTGGAAAAATATGCTAAAGGATAAAAGAAAACATTATCCACCCCTTGCTGATATCCCTGAGAATTTTTCCTGGAACTAATGATTTAATTCAGTAGTGCTATTATACCTTCCTTTTCTTTATTAAACGATGGAATTTCCTCTTTAGGAAGTGGTTCGGGAGGAGGGAAAGATAGTCTTAGATGATTAACTTGTTGTCCGTTTTTCCAAAACCTAAAACATACATGTGGACCTGTGGCCAAGCCGGTAGATCCCACAAAACCAATGGTTTGACCCTGTTGAACCTGAGCTCCACTTCTTATTCCAGGTCCAATGCGCGACATGTGTAAATATTGTGTAGTATGCTGTTTATCGTGTCTTATTTTTACATAATTTCCATTTCCTCCAGAATATCTTGCTTCTAATACTACGCCATTTCCTACAGACATAATAGGCGTCCCATGAGGCGCAGCATAATCAGTACCGAAATGTGGTCTGACCCTTCTTAAAATGGGATGTAATCTTGAAGTATTAAAATAGGAACTAATGCGTGAAAACCGTAAGGGAGATCGTAAAAATCCTTTATTCAATGGTCTTCCTTCAAGGTCATAATATCCTTTGAAAGCTGGTTTACTATAATAGATAGCATTTATAGTGTTCTTCTCCATTTCGTATTTTGCAGCTAATACAAGACCAGCACCTATCTCTTTACCTTCAATATTATGGCTTTCATATACAATTTTAAATTTTTCTCCCTTTTGCAAATGATAAAAATCTATAGACCACTGCAAAGCATCTTCTAACTTAGCAATCAATTCAGGACTTGATCCTTGTTGAGCCATTGCATTCCAAATGGAACTTTCGATGGTACCTGATGTTGTTTTTATTTTCTTTGTTACGGGTCTTTCTATTTTTTTAATGCCTATAGAATCAATAAAATTAAAAATAAAGTAATGATAAACATTGGGTTCGTAAACCAAATATTCTAATTCTTTACCGTCTATACTTTTAAATAAGGTATATTTTTCACCTACTCTGAAGTTACTCGGTTTAAAAATATGTTGATTATCACTCATTATATTATGAATGATTTGAGCATCTACTCCATTATTATTTAATATATTACCTATGACCTCACCGTTTTTAATCGTCTTTTCAGTCATAGAAAAGGTATCAATAGCAAAACCATATTTAATGGTAGGAATTACTAAGGGTAAATAACCAAGTTTTGAGAGATTTGGCTTCTCCTTTCTTAATAATCCGCTGAAAGGTAATTCATTAGAAAATATAATCAGGATGATTAAACCGGTAATCGATAATAGAGGTAAATAAAATCTTTTAAGATATTTCATCGTCAGAAAAATAGGGGGTAAAATTATAAATTCAAATATAATGCTTTTATGAATTAAACCATATTTGATTTCTAAAAATTACTTTTACCTTTATAGCTTAATATTTACTATGAACACAGGAGGTAATTACGAGAAAAGAGGCGTTTCTTCTTCTAAAGAAGAAGTTCATGATGCTATCAAAAATTTAGATAAGGGTTTATTTCCTAATGCTTTTTGTAAAATTATACCCGATGTTGCCTCTGGGGATGCAGATTATTGCAATATAATGCATGCTGATACGGCTGGAACCAAAACAAGTTTGGCCTATTTATATTGGAGGGAAACTAACGATATTTCTGTTTGGAATAATATTGTTCAGGATGCTATTGTTATGAATATAGACGATATGGCCTGCGCGGGTTGTTATGATCATTTTATTCTTTCATCTACCATTGGCAGGAATAAAAAGCTTATTCCAGGGCAGGTATTATCCGCTATTATTCAGGGAACCTCAAACTTTGCAGATTTTTTAAAGAGTATGGACTTTAATATTCATCTGGCGGGTGGTGAAACTGCTGATGTGGGTGATATCGTCAGGGTTGCAGATATTGGATATACTGCCTTTGCCAGAATGAGAAAGCAAGATGTTTTTGATATTGATATAAAGGAGGGCGCTGAATTAGTCGTTTTATCCTCATCGGGCATGTCAACCTATGAAAAGAATTATAATTCTGGTATAGGTTGCAATGGTCTGACTTCAGCTAGACACGATGTTTTAGAACATAGTTATGCGTCTAAATATCCTGAATCTTTCGATCCTTCAATAGACGAAAATTATGTGTATGCAGGTTCTAAAAAATTAACCGACAGTCTTTTGATAGAGGGTGAATCTCATACTATTGGTTCATTACTTCTTTCTCCTACAAGAACCTATTTACCTTTCATTCGTTCTCTTTTTGAAACTTACAGGCATCAACTACAAGGTTTAATTCATTGTACAGGTGGGGGACAAACGAAGGTTTTAAAATTTCTTAATAAGAAGAGAATTGTAAAAAACAATTTATTACCCATTCCGCCTATTTTCAATTTGATTCAATCAGAGAGTAATACAGAATGGTCTGAAATGTACACGGTTTTTAATATGGGACAACGTTTAGAAGTTTATGTTGACAAAGGGATGGGAAATGAGATCGTTACATTAGCTAAATCATTTAACATTGACGCTTGCGTTGCTGGTTATGTTGAAAATGCGGAACAAAACGAAGTTCGTTTAGAAAGTGGTCATGGAACCTTTATTTACAGGTAAAAAATGGCGGTCTCCCGCAAGGAAAGCAAAGGAAATTGCTGTTTTTTTAGAACAGCTATATCCGGAAACGCCTATTCCACTAGATCATAAAGATCCATACACCTTGTTAATTTCCGTTCTTTTATCAGCTCAATGTACCGATGAACGTGTTAATAAGGTTACGCCTTTTCTTTTTGCATTGGCAGATAATCCCTTGGATATGTCAAAAGTTCCCGTAGCTAAAATAAAGGAGATTATTAGACCTTGTGGTTTATCGCCTAAGAAATCAGAGGCTATTTCAGGGTTATCCAATATTTTGATAGATAAATATCATGGACAGGTTCCTGAAACTTTTGAAGATCTGGAAAGTTTACCCGGCGTTGGACATAAAACGGCTTCGGTGGTAATGAGTCAGGCCTTTGGCGTTCCTGCATTTCCTGTTGATACGCATATCCACAGATTAGCTACCCGCTGGGGATTAACCTCCGGAAAAAATGTGGAGGAAACGGAAAGGGATTTAAAACAGCTTTTTCCTAAAAAGATTTGGAATAAACTTCACTTGCAGATTATCTTTTATGGCCGTTCCTACTGTCCCGCCAGGGGACACATTATTGAAAAATGCCCAATCTGCAGCCGATTTGGAGTTTAACTTATTTTTTATCGAAAATTTCATGATAATTCATACCAATCATGTCAAAGGATACTTTTAGATGTGTATCGAGGGAATCATTCTGATTAAAAATTTGAGTTTTTGATACGAATTGTGAATTATAAGTGATAAAAAATTGTTCATTTTCTTCAGAAAATGATAAATATCCTAAAATACAAATACTGGATAGTTTTTCTAATATTTGATAGAAATCTTTTCCTGGTTCTTTAAATGGGATTAAGTAGGTACAAATTAAGCGCATGACAAATTTATCTTCCAATGTTTGATATAGTAGATTAATGGGAAATATTTTATCATTTATCTTTTTCTTAAAAACAATTAAATTTTCACCAGGAATTATTTGATCATTATAATCAGTGATTTCTAACTTTTTTAACTGTTCGTAAATTATATTATTTAATGATTTGTTCATAAAAATATATTATAGTTTCATATCAAGTTTAAACCTATTTACACTTTGCGTAAATTGAATTTTATCAGAATCACCAACTTTATATACATTTGAATCTTTGTATTTATCTATCATATAACCTCTGATTACATAATCGTCATGTTTTGTTAATAACATTTCTGTCAACATATCAAGCCTTTCATTTGCTGAAATATGTTTTCTATTAGAAGCTACTTGAATTGCCTCTCTTGTTTTGTCGAAAAAATAATTAGATGCCGTAGGATCTAAATTATTAATATCTGCCTCTTCTATTTTATCGAAATTAATAGCTCCCTTCTTAATTAAATCAGCTATAATTATTTCTTTCTGAGGGAGTTTGAAAAAATTAAAAAAGCGTGTAGTTAGACTTTTTTCATCAGTAACTTCTTTTTTTATACTAAGTATGGTTAATCTTTCTAGCTTTAAAAAAGTGGCAACATTATCTCTAGTAATTTCTTCTTTCCCTAAACTAAAATCGTTTACCTGTTTAATCTTTTTATCCAGATTTATTTCTTCATCAATAATTGCTTGCTTATTTTTATCTCTGTCTTGTTCTAAATTTTCTAATTTTGAAAGAGATTGTAGTGCATCAATAAATCCAAGCCTTTCAGATTTTTCTTCAATTTTATCGGCTTTTAATTTTTCCACATCTACGTCCCCAATTCTTTCAGACCTTTTTAATTCCTGGTTGTCTTTATAACTCATGTATTGTTTACACGCAAACTTAAATAAATTTATAGAAGCATGCAATACTGCAATACCTACTTGTGCTGGTGGAAAGATCATTGCAATTGATTCGGCAGCATTTAAAATAAAATCTACGCCAATTTCACCTAATTTCCATTTTATGGCAGTCCTATATTTTTCTAGAACTTCAATATTTTCGGGAGTTAGATGGCCAGATTTTTCTAATAATTCATTTATACCAATCAGTTTTAAAGTAGTTTGGTAACCTTCGACCCCATTTTTAAATGCACCCAATCCAGCTTTAATTCCGGGCAACAAAGTAACCGCCGTGGATAGTCCTTGTCCAATTAATTCACCTCCCATGTATGTATTAATCGTATCAACAACACCAGTAGTGAATTTTCCAACAGTTAATCCTAATAAAGCTAAATCAGCAGGTTTTTTTTCGCTGTTGTAAAAATTTCCTGCGGTAGATAACAATTCACAAGTATCTGCTAAATTCCCTAAAAAAGCTCCTTTAGTTACGTTGTTTTCTAATAATTCTCTGTTTTCTGAACCAGCTTTCAATCCTTTTGCTACTGTATCCATTGTTTTTCCTGGTACTGCGGCTAATTCTAAAATATTTCCTACGAAACTATCTGAACCTAAATATTCATCTACTTTTAATTTGGCCGTTTCTGCTTCTTTTTCTGCATCATTTATAGCTTTTAGTGTTGTGTTTTCGGCTGCAATTCTTGTTGCTTCTGCAGCTTCGGCTGCGACTCTTGCTGCTTCAGCTTCGGCTATGATTCTTGCTGCTTCCGCTTCTGCTGCGACTCTTGCCGTTTCTGCCGCTTTTTCAGACACAGTTTTTTTTGCTTCGGATGCTGCTAATTGAAGCCTTTGTTGTATTTTATTTTGTTCAGCACTTTTGGCTACTAAAAGTGTAAGTTTTTTTATTGCATCTTCAGCATTAGTAGCAGCTTTTGCAGCTTTGTTGAGTACTTCTTCTGCTTCAGCTTTTTTTCCTTCTTCTTCTTTTTTTGCTTTAAATGTTTTAACGTTTTTTGACAAAGCTGTAATTAAAGTAGTAATATTTTCTATCTTTTTGGTAGGTGTTTCCTTTTCTGGTTGAGATGACATTGGATTATCATTCTGAATAACATCATCATTCACAAAAATTTCATTCAATTCAGGTTCTAATTCCTCTTGGTCTAGTTTATTAGCCGGAGCTTTACTATCAAAACTTGATATTAATTCTCCAACTGTTTTTTCAGGTTTTTCTTTTTCAGGATATTCAAAATTAGGCTCTCTTTGTATTATCTCTTTTCTTTGAAATGAATTTTCCGTCTTATAATCCAAAAGAGAAAATGTTTTCATTTGCAAAGCCCTTGCCCCCATAACATCAGCTTCTTTTTCTAAACCTATGTCGTCATTTAAAGGAATACCTGCTTTTAACTGAGTTGTTGGTTTAACTCGGCCTTGTTTTTGCTGAACTACATGCCAAGCTTCATGTGGCAGATGTTTTTCTTGTCCTTTAGCCAAATGTATATCTGTACCTTGTGCATAGGCATGTGCTTGTAATTGTGCTGGCTTATCGGAATTATGATGTACCTTAACGTCTCCCATTGAAATTCCTGACAATTGTTCAATTCCTGATTTTAATTGGAATGGTAATTCATTATCAAGCGTTTTTATTCCTACTTCAGAATTTGTATTATTTACATCTGTTGTTTTTAATTGTGAAATTTTATTGGAAGGTGAGGTAATTGCTATATTATTAATAGAAGTGGACTCCGCTTTCTTGTTAAGCGTTTGATTTAAGCCAATTGCTCTTTGACTTTTAGTACTATCAGATATTTTCAACATCAAAAATGGTTATTTCAATTAAATATAATCATTATTATTAAGTAGTTAAAGAAATTAAAAAAGTATATTCCATAGCTGTTTCCTTGTGTTGAGCAAATCTACCTGTCGCACCTGAGTGTCCCGTTTCCATGTTTGTTCTCAAAAGGAGTACATTTTGATCTGTTTTATACGCTCGTAGTTTAGCCACCCATTTGGCTGGTTCCCAATATTGTACCTGAGAATCATGCAAACCGGTAGTAACAAGGATAGCGGGATAATCCATTTTTCTGACATTATCTATCGGAGAATACGATTTCATGTAGTGATAATAAACCGGATCATTGGGATTTCCCCACTCATCATATTCAAAGGTAGTTAGCGGGATTGTGTCGTCCAGCATAGTAGTTACTACATCGACAAATGGAACTGCTGCTATGACTCCCTTCCAAAGGTGAGGAGCCATATTTAAAATGGCACCCATTAATAATCCACCTGCACTGCCACCCATTGCGAAACATTTTTCTGGTGAGGTATAATTTTTTGAAATTAACCATTCAGCACAGGAAATAAAATCGAAAAAAGTATTCTTTTTATTTAGCAGCTTACCATTATTGTACCAATGTCGGCCAAGTTCCTCACCACCTCTGATATGGGCAATAACATACACAAATCCTCTGTCCAATAAGCTGAGTCTGGATGAACTAAAATATGGATCTAAGCTTATACCATAAGAGCCATAAGCGTATAGTAAAAGTGGATGGTTATTTGGTACGCCTATATCTTTTCTATACACCAAAGACATTGGAATTTGTGTTCCATCCTTTCCTGGAACGAATATCCTTTCAGAATGATAGTTTTCAGATTTGAAATCTCCAACTACCGTTTGTTGCTTTCTGAAATTTAATTTTTTTCCTTTCCAATCGTAGTCATAAACTGTAGAAGGAGTACTCATCGATTGGTATTGTATCCTGACAGAAGGTAAACTATGGCTAGGATTCATACCTAAAGAAGCCATATAGGCATTTTCAGGGAATTCCAACAAATGCGACTCACCATCCAAATTGGATATAATCTTTATTTGTGTTAACCCATTTTGCCTTTGAGCTAACACAAGACAATCATCAAAATGAAGGAATTGTTCCAGTAAGATAGAAGAATCAGTAGGAATAACCATTTTCCATCTTTCCATTGTTGTATTTCCCTCCTCACAGGACATAAGGCAAAAATTTTCCGCCTTATAATTTGTCAGAATATAAAAAGTATCCTTAAAATGATCTATTTGATATTCAATGTTAGATTGTCTTCCTGAAAAAACTTTTGGTAATTCAAGTGGTGTATCTAAGGACAAATACAAATCTTCATTTGATATGGTTTGAGAAGAATGTATGATTAAAAATTTATTAGAACGCGATTTTGAAATGCTAACATAAAAGGTATCATCTGATTCGTTGTATATTTCTACATCTTCACTGTCGGAAGTACCCACTTTATGCCTGCAAACGCTATAATCTCTCAGCGTGTCAATATCTTTTTTAACATAAAAGAAATAGATATTGTCTGTTGACCAGATGCATTCTCCATTCGTATTTTTTATTTTATCGGCTTGTAAAACACCAGATTCAATATCTAATAATTTAAGATCATAAAGGCGACGGCTTACAGTGTCTTCTGAATAAACCAAATACTGATTACAATTACTTGGATTAAAAGAAGATAGTTGATAATATGAATGTCCTTCTGCCAATTTATTTTGGTCTAATAACAAAGTTTCAGTACTAAAATCTTCCCATTTACTTCTGTATAAAAAAGGATATTGCAGATTTTCTGCAAAGCGAATCTGGTAGAAATAATCGTTCAGGTAAAATGGAACAGAGGAATCATTCTGTTGAATTCTGGCAATTATTTCCTCATAAATCTCATTTTGCAATGAATCATGAGGTGCCAGGACCTGCTTTGTATAGTCATTTTCTGCCTCTAGATAATCTATGACCTCTTTATCCGTTCGATCATTTAACCAAAAGTAAGAATCAATTCTTTCATCTCCGTGAGCAACTAAAACGGAAGGTTTTGCATGTGCAACGGGAGGAACTAAATGGGATATTTTCATGTATTATTTTAATAGGGCTAAAACACGTGCCATTCTGGCAACAGCTTCTTTTAATTCAGCTTCAGAGGCTGCATAAGAAATTCTAAAACATTCATCGGCACCAAATGCTGCACCTGAAACTACGGCAACGAAAGCTTCCTGCAGAATATAATCACAGAAATCATTCGCATTATTGATTTCCATAGTATCTGATTTTTTTCCAAAATAGGCACTTATATCTGGAAAAATATAGAATGCACCAAGAGGTAGATTCACTTTAACGCCTGGAATTTCCTGAAGTAATTGAAGAACCATATCTCTTCTTTTTAAGAAAGCTGTTTTCATTATTTCAGTTTCAGGCAATTTTGTTTGAAGAGCAAAGGTAGCTGCTTTCTGGCTGAACGAATTTGCACCTGAGGTAATTTGTCCCTGAACTTTATTGCAGGCATCAGATAACCATTGAGGACCTCCCATGTATCCTAATCTCCAACCTGTCATGGCATATCCCTTTGAAAATCCATTTACCGTCACTGTCTGATCTTTTACCTCTGGGAAAGAACCAATACTGATGTGTTTGCCAGTAAAATTTATGTATTCATAAATCTCATCTGCTACAATAATTATTCCGGGATGTTTTCCAATGACCTGTGCAATAGCTTTTAACTCAGATTCAAGATAAACGGAACCTGTTGGATTACAAGGAGATGAAAATAATAAAGCTTTTGTTTTTGGGGTTATAGCTTTTTCAATAACTTCTGCCCTAACCTTGAAATCACTTTCTATACCCGCTTTTAGTAAAACGGTTTTACCCTCTGCCAGTTTAATAATTTCTGAATAAGAAACCCAGTAAGGTGCAAGAACGATTACTTCGTCATCCTGGTCTAGGATAGAAAGAAAAATATTCGCCAGCGTTTGTTTAGCCCCGTTAGAAACAACAATTTGACTAGCCTTATAGTCTAAATTATTCTCATCTTTAAATTTCTTACTAATGGCTTCTCTTAATTCAGGAATACCTGGAACGGGGGTATATTTTGTGAAACCTGCGTCGAGGGCATCTTTAGCCACTTGTTTAATGGCGTCTGGGGTATCAAAATCAGGCTCACCAATGCTTAAATTTATAACTTCGTGTCCTTTAGCTTTAAGTTCTCTTGCCATCTGCGACATTTTAAGTGTTTCAGATTCGGCCATTCTTAAAACTCGCTGTGATAATAGATTACTTGACATTGTTTTGGGTTTTTTTAAAATAATTTCAAAAATAATATAAACTACCCTGTTTTTAGGTAGTATAAACCTTATTTTTATGACATACTTTTAATGAAGCTAATTAATCAATAATGAACGGAAGTAAATCTTTAGAAGAACGCATTCAAATAGCTCATTTAGGTGGGGGGCAAAAAAGGATAGATGATCAACATAAAAAAGGAAAATTAACCGCAAGAGAAAGGATTCATTTTCTGCTTGATAGTGGTAGCTTCGAGGAAATTGGTCAATTAGTTACTCACAGATGTACCGATTTTGGTATGCAGGATCAAATATATTATGGTGACGGTGTCATAACGGGCTATGGTAGTATTCATGGGCGTTTAGTTTATGTCTATGCCCAGGATTTTACTGTTTTTGGTGGTTCGTTGTCAGAGACTCACGCAGAAAAAATAGTGAAAATTATGGAACTTGCTATGAATAATGGTGCACCTATTATCGGTTTGAATGATTCAGGTGGTGCAAGAATTCAGGAAGGGGTAGTTTCGTTAGGAGGATATGCTGATATATTTTACAAAAATGTATGTGCCAGTGGTGTTATTCCTCAAATTTCAGCTATCATGGGTCCTTGTGCCGGAGGGGCTGTTTACTCCCCGGCAATGACCGATTTTACCATTATGGTAGAGGAAAGTTCCTATATGTTTGTCACAGGACCAAATGTGGTCAAAACGGTTACCAATGAAACGGTTACGTCAGAGGAATTAGGGGGAGCATTAACTCATGCTTCCAAATCGGGGGTAACTCATTTTACAGCAGAAAATGATGTCGATTGTCTGAGGAAAATAAAAGGATTATTATCTTATTTGCCCCAAAATTGTTGGGAAAAACCCGTTGATTTACCCTATACGCTTGGTACAGAAGTTGCTTCAACATTAAACAGCATAATTCCTGAAAATGCAAACCAGCCTTACAATATGAAAGATGTTGTGAAGGGTATTGTTGATGAAAATTCATTTTTTGAGGTTCAAGAACTATTTGCTGAAAATATTATTGTTGGTTTTGCTCGTATTGCGGGTATGTCTATAGGCATTGTGGGAAACCAACCTATGGTATTGGCCGGCGTGCTAAATACTGATGCATCAAGAAAAGCTGCCAGATTTGTTAGAACCTGCGATGCTTTTCAAATTCCATTACTGGTATTAGTTGATGTACCTGGCTTTTTACCGGGCACTGATCAGGAATGGAATGGAATAATCATTCATGGTGCAAAATTACTCTACGCCTTCAGCGAGGCTACTGTTCCCAGAATTACTGTAATAACCAGAAAAGCTTATGGTGGTGCTTATGATGTTATGAATTCAAAACATATTGGCGCCGATATGAATTTTGCCTGGCCTACGGCTGAAATTGCTGTTATGGGCGCAAAAGGGGCCGCAGAAATTATTTTTAAAAAAGAAATTGCCTCAGCAGAAAATCCTGAAGCAATGACTATCCAAAAAGAACAAGAGTATAAAATTGCCTTTGCTCATCCATTTCAAGCCGCACAAAGGGGTTTTATTGATGAAGTTATTCAACCAGATAAAACCAGAATTAAACTGATAAAAGCATTTAGCATGCTTAAGAATAAAAAAGTGTCGGCTCCTAACAGAAAGCATGGAAATATTCCACTTTAAAATGTAAATGGTTTAGTATTGCCATTTATCGAGGTGGTGAACAAATAAAACGGCTAAATTTTCAGCATCGGGTAATGCCCGGTGCTGATTGCCTTCAAACTCATATCCATCTATTTCTAATGCATGGGGCAATCCTACAGATCTTTTGAGTTTCTTAAAATCTAAATATTGTCGTTTTAAATTTATATGGTTATCTGTCCATTCAGACGCAATATGATGAAGTTTACAATCTTGTATAAACATTTTTTTATCAAAATGTCCCCATGAACAAAGCATGTAATCTTCTTCAATGTTTACCCAATCTAAAAATCGCTCTATAACCACTGGAAATAAGGGCGCTTTATTAGTTTCCTGAGTAGTTATATTGGTAAGCTCCTGGCAAAAAATAGATAGATCAGGGTATAATGTTGGCTTTATTAATGAGGAAAAAGTATCTTGTATTTCTCCAAAATTATTTAAACTGAGCGCACCAATTTCTATAATTTCCTGAGGTCGCAGCTTAAATGCATCCTGGTTCCAGCAAGTAGCCTCCAAATCATATATTATAAAATTCATATATTTATTCGTCCTGGTTTAATCCACTTTTCTAAACCATACCCAGTTAATCTGTTATGATAAAAATAAAGGAGATAAAAATTTTCACTAATGACTTCTCCTGATTTATTCTTTTTTAATGGTTTCTTGATGTGAAAAGTTCCTAAATGTTTGATTCCATCTGCTATTAATTCATCAATTGATGATTTAATTTCAGGAGATAAGATGAGCTTTCCCTTCTCAGCATATATAATTAGTGTTTTTTGTAATTGATTTACCGTTGCTGATAGTACGTTATAATCAAATATATAGTCATCGGTTGGTAATCTTAAAATACCAAAAAGATCTAATTTTGGATTTTCATTACAAATCATTTCAAATGCAGCAAAAGCCAAAAGGTGACTACTTAAAACAATATTGTCAGAATGAAATCGCTTGATAATATTTTCTGCTAATAAACCAGTGTATTCAGTTTCTCGTTGTATATCGGTATTAACCTTACCTTCAGAAATAAAATAATCTGCCATATTTATGGTATTTCCATACTTATCTTTACTATTTCCTTCCTGGTCCACTGGATTTCCAATAACATCCATTGCTTTTCCGAAAGAAAGGGTAATTTCATTGCCTTCAGATAGTATTTTCCAAATAAAGCGAATAATTCCTGAAAGGCCGGAATAATCTTTTCCCTCTTTAAAATATCTTGATTTGCCTTGTTGTTTTAAATATTGATCAATTAGAGATTGTCCATCCAATACAAAATGATAACTTAAAATAAGGGGAACTATATAAATTTTGGTGTTTTCATTTCTCTGAATCATGGCTCTTTGCGCTTCAACCACCGTTCCGAGTAATCCCATTTTTAACTTATTTTCTATAGCACCAGATCTTGAGCGAGTGCCTCCAGGAAAGAAAATACTATTAGTACCTCTTTGAATGGATAGACTCGACATAGATTTTAAGGTTTCCAAGTATATTTTATTTTTCTTCCTTCTATCTACTCTATAGGCTCCCAATCGATTCATGAAATAGGCTGTATAACCTGTATTATACAGATTTAAGCCTGCTCCATAAGAGAATGCAGGCAAACCGGTAACAGCATCAAGGACATAACCTATAAGAATCGAATCTAAATTTGAAAAATGAGTGGGTACTATTATTAATGTTCCCTTTTGGGCTAAACTTCTAACATGGTCGATGTCACCTTTAACTAACAGTTTTTGAACCAGTCTTTTTTTTCCGCCCTTCAATCTGATTTTCCAAAAACTTGCTTGAAGTAATTGATTGAAAAACCAGGTTAGAAATTTTCTTGCGAAAAGGAAAGTATTAATTCTAAAAGTTCCTACAATTTCAAGCGCGTACCTGTGAATAATTTGTTTTAAAAGGTAGGTATTATTCTGCGCACTTATGCTTTCATCTTTATCGACGGAATATTTAACCAACCTTTTCTTAATTCTGGACCAAAATTGTCTTTCATTGGGTGGGTCAACCTTCCATGGTTCCTCTTTGATTCTTATTTTCTCTAAATAAATAGTTTCCGCTAATAAGTCAGTCAAATTTTCTTTGTGAAAATGTTCCACTTTATCAAGCGTGAAATGCTCTAATTCTTCAGTGAATGTTTTTCTGTCTTCACTTAATTTAAAAATAGGCCAATCGTTTATGTCCGGTAAAATAGGGGGATAAGTACCTGGAAGTGTTTTTTTTTCCATAATCAATAGGCTTGTTCATATTGTTTTACAAGCTGTTCTATATAGTTTATGATGTTTTCTTTTCCCGATGATGTCTTTGCGGAACTTGGAAACTGCAAAGGCAATTCATTCCAGGTTTCGGACAGAGCATCTTTAAATGCCTGGGTATTTCTTTCATATTCTTCTGTACTTAGTTTATCTGTTTTAGTATAAACAATAACAAAAGGAATTCTTGCCTCACCCAACCAATTTAATAAATCTATATCCAGTTGCTGTGGCGGAATCCTGCTGTCTATCAGCACAAATGTGCAATAAAGATTATCTCGCTTACTTAAATAAGTTCTGATCATTTTTTCCCATTCCTTCCTCATGGCTTTGGAAGTAATGGCATAACCATAGCCAGGTAAATCTACAAGAAACCATTTATTGTTAATGTGAAAATAATTTAGCATTCGGGTTTTCCCTGGTTTACCAGAGGTTAAAGCCAATTCATCCTTACTACAAATCATATTAATTAACGAAGATTTTCCCACGTTGGATCTTCCTATGAAGGCAAATTCAGGCTGATTTGTTTCCGGGCATAATTGTAAATCTGGAAAACTACCTTTGAATTCAGCTATTATATTTTTCATTCTTTCCATTTTTACTTTACACCAAAAGTAACATTTTTTCTTATACCTTCGTTATGGTTGCATATTTATTTGGATTGGATTGTTTACGTTAAAAATTAATTTTATGAAAAAGTACCTTTTTTTATTTCTGTGTTTTGCCATTCTAACTCCCTTTACTATGCTGAATGCTCAATTTATTAGCGGTGGGTTTAGGTTGGGACTAAATAACTCTATGGATATTGACGACTTGAAATTAGCCATTGCCGACAAACAATCTTTTTCCCTGGCTTTGAATAATTCCAATTTTGGCTACCATTTTGCTGGTCTGGTCAGAGTTAAATTAGGTCCATTGTTTTTACAGCCAGAATTGGTTTTTAACTCCAATTCATTTGATGTTTCCTGGAAAGAAGTGGGAAAATCAGTCGTTAATGTTGGAAAACAAAAATTTCAATATCTTGAAATACCTGTTTTGGCAGGTTTAAAATTAGGACCTTTGAGGGTCAATGCGGGACCTGCTGGTCACTTGTTTTTAAATAAAACTGGAGATCTTTTTAAAATTAATAATTACGACGTCAATTTTTCTGGACTAACCCTTGGATATACGGCAGGCGTTGGCTTGGATATTGGTAAATTAATGGTTGATGTTCGTTATGATGGAAATTTCTCTACCGCTGATGGTACGGTTAATTTTATAAAAGATTTTAATATATCTACCCGTCCCCCTAAATTAGTGGCAAGTGTGGGTTTTCGTTTCTAAAATAAAAATATTGTTTTTAAGAATAAAAAAACCTTTCGACGTACAACCTCGAAAGGTTTTTTTGTTTCTTTGAAATTAATGTAGCACCTCTGATGTATTGTTTTCATGGAAGAGCAGAAACTTATTGCCGCTTGTAAGGCAAACGACAGACTGGCGCAACAGTTACTTTATAATCGATATGCAAATGCTATGTTTACTATTTCATATAGAATAACAAAGGATAGGGAATTAGCTGCCGATGTTCTTCAGGAGGCATTCGTTCGTGTATTCCATTATATTTATACTTTTAGGGGTGAATCTACTTTAGGCGCCTGGATAAAAACGATTGTGGTCCGTTCAGCTTTGGCTATCCTAAAAAAGGAAAAAAAGGAGTTATCTTTTGATATCAGCATAGCAGATGAATCACCTACTAATATGCATTTTTCACATGATATTGATTATCTCGAAAATGCTATCCTATCACTCCCTTCGGGTTATAGAACCGTTTTTCTATTAATTGAAGTCGAAGGTTATACTCATCAGGATGTAGCAGATTTGTTAGGTGTTTCCGTCGGAACTTCAAAATCGCAATTGTTTTATGCTAAAAAAAGATTAAGGGAGTTAATTTCTCCTAAAATGGAATAATTATGGAAGATTTTAATCAGATAAAATTGGATAATCAAAAATATTTGCCTCCTAATAATTTGTGGAGTAAGATTGAATTTGATTTGGATTATCAGAATAACATAAAGCCTCTTCTTGAACAACTTCCAGAACAAACAGCTCCGCCGCATATTTGGGCTGAAATTGAAAAAAATATCCCTTCCGTCAGAATGAGACTTATTAAAAAGAAATGGGTAGTTCAGACCGTCGCAGCTACAGTTCTTTTAGCTATAGGTTTTGGATTAGGCAGTTGGTTTAACAACAAACCATTGAATACTCTACAATTAGGCTATACGCAGGTTAAAACCATTAGTTATTTAGAGGAAGATCAGGAATCAATAAATGAGGTATTAGATGAATATATAAAAAAATGTAAAATATATCCGGATGAAAATTCATGTTCTTTAGTAAATGATTTTACTGATTTGGTTTCTGCTAAAGAAGAATTAGAAAACATTGTTAGAAGAATGGGTAATTCCGATAATATTATGCAGCAATTGCGTAGAATTGAATTGGAAAAAACAAGGATTATTCGAAATATGGCACAACGAATTTAATATAGATGTATGATGAAGTGGGAAATTAAATTTTTAGTGGTAATGAGTCTCTTGACTATATTTGGTTATTGGTTAAATGCCCAAAGCAACGTTAAAATAGTGTCTAAAAGAATCGATAAATCTTTTCCTTATCAAGAGGCTTATAGCCTTAATATTGATGGTGAAAAGGCAGAGGTGAGTATCGAAACATGGGATAAACCTATTGTTCAGATACAAATGGAGATTACAGCAAAAAATTTAGATAGAGAATTGGCTACAAAAGATTTAGAAAAGATGAAATATATGATCCAAAGGGTCAAAAATAATCTGTATGTCAGGAACTATCTAATGGTTGAAGGCGATCAACCTACTTCTATTTTAAAAGTAGTGTATCTTATAAAAGTTCCTGTTGAATGTCCTGTTTATCTTAAAAATAATTACGGTATCGCTTCGCTAAAAAATTTGAATAGTCAGGTTAAAATTAATAGTAGATTTAGTAAAATAGGTTTAGAAAATATTCACGGAAACATGATCATTGAATCTGTTTTTGGTGATCTACTTGGAACTGAATTATGGGGAAATTTATCTTTGAATGCCAGACGAACAGATATGTTTTTTCAAAAATTATACGGAAATGTTGATATTAACGCAGAATATGGACTAATCAAGTTATTATTGGATGACAAGTTGAAGTCTCTAACCCTTAATGCAAATAATTCAGAAGT
>Ga0315909_10004379_pt1 | contig 16741 bp, 7 predicted proteins | sample LakEriMetagenome_11_FD_203527 | JGI IMG/M metagenome (GOLD analysis project Ga0315909, IMG submission 203527) | Freshwater fungal communities from buoy surface, Lake Erie, Ohio, United States - Buoy 2 MA125 | ecosystem: Environmental > Aquatic > Freshwater > Lake | place: USA: Lake Erie, Ohio...
CTGAATTGCGGATTTTTTTTAACAAATTTCCATGATGAATTAAAAGTAAATCACCCAGAAAAGACGTGGCATCTGAATACCCATAACTATGAACGCTTAGCCGATTTAGCTCACTCAAAGCTCTTGATAATTCTCCGTCATTGAGAGGATCTGTATTTTGATTGTTATTATCAGCAAGTATTTGGCGGACATTACTAAGCACATCAATAAGAAGATCCCTATCGGATTTATTTTTAAGAGATTCTACAAGTTTATTATTCTTTTCCCTAAATCTCTTGTTTACTACATGATTCTTAAATCTATTTAAACTCTTGATGCTAAATATAAACTTAGAGTCTTTATTATAAGAATCCGGTGAAACAACAGTTGTTTCAAACCTATTTGAAATATATTGTAGCATATCGTTTGCCTCGGAAGAAAGCTGAAACGGTGCCTTAGCCATACTAACCCCCCCACCGGTAATATTAAAATCAGGGTCAGTCAACAACAACGAAAGCATTTGCAATGTACTAGCAGCGTTGATACTTGCAGGTACTTGAGCCACATTTAACTTGTAGTTGATGCCCGATGCTTTCAAGAAATCATTTATAACCTGCTTTACAGCAATCCATATTTTTTCTGCCAGTCTATACTCACCTGTCTTCGGGTCTAGTTGTTCAGCGCCATATTTACCGAGCAGAGATGCTGCGGCTTCCATGAAAGCCCCCGATTCATCTAACTCAGGATATTCTCGCTTTACTCTTTCAAGCTCTTGCTTGCCATCACCATATTTCAGCTCTTTTAATATCTGAGACCATGCATTCTTATTCCCATTCTTAATCATATGAATGAAAACGTGTCCATATTCGTGAATAGGGGTGTCAAACCCCACTTTCTGTGCCATGTTGACGTACACCGTTGGGTTGCCCATGGAGTCCCAGCTAGTCCACCCAAGCCTGCTGTCTGATGGCTCGTTTACTATCTGATACGGCACATTGAACTTATCCATCATCGTCGACAGCACTTTCTCAACATACTCCTGAGATGCCCCTTCCATTTCAGATGTCTTTTGAAATTGAGTGCGATCATCTATGGTAATGGCATTTTCGTCAAACACAACATAGTTGAAGCCTCTAGCGGTATCGCTTGTTACGCCTCGTGCTATACTCTCTGCGGGGTATTTTACGCCGTCAATTCCAGCGCGAAGTAAAAATAAAGAGGCTTCTTTTTGTGGATTTTTTATACCACTTTCATAAAAGTATTTCGTTAAATCATTATAGAAATCTTTTCCACTGCCTGATATTGGTCGTGGCCTATATATTTTATAGTCTGTCTTTTTGCCCAAAAGACGCATAGTTTCATTTGCACCCGAATCACTTACTTCTTTAGGTAAATTTTCTTTTTCAAATTGCGAGTTAATTTTATTTCTATTTAAATCGCTAATCGGCTTATCCCACTCCAGCCAATCGTATTGGTCAGGGGTCTTCCCCTTGTGGAGTGTTACCTTGTAGAGCATCTTGTTCTTTTCTAACTTAATTTCCTTGCTAGATATTATGTTCTCAAGTTCTTTAATAATACCCTTTAGTTTTTTTATTTCATTAGGCATCTCACTTCTCTGTTTTTCAGAGCGAGACGTTTTGGCAATTTCCTTTAAGTCAGGTATGTATTCTTTTTTTATCTTGTTTATTGCTACTTTAGCAATATCCCTTATCGTGTTTTCGTTAAAATTATCTCCATAACTGTCATCCGCAAGAAATAAGTAACTGTAGGCATCTTTGCTTATTAATTTTCCATCATAAGAATACTCGTCCCCCGATAGCTTTTTTGCATACATCTCCGCAATACTCTTCAAGTCCGTAAAGTACAGCCCCCAGCCAAATGCCTGCGCTCCTTCTCCCGTGCCTATCTTTTCAGTTGTAAACTTATCAAATTCGTAAGGAGACCCGTGCCACCCCTCTACTTGGTACATTTCCCTTCCGTCGCGCATGCCTATCTCTTCGCTTGTAGGCTGAGTCAAATAAGCAGAAACATCTACAGATTGCCTTGGCTTGGATGTAGGGATTCTGACATGAGCCTCATCGCCAAAAGTATCGTCAAGTTGTAGCTTCTCAATAGGAATCCTTAATTGTATCACAGCATCTCCATAGCCTTCCGCCTGTCCACTTTCTTTCGTAGAAAAGAAAAGGCCATCCTCTAATCCAAGCATTATGCCGGATTGTTCTATTTGCGCTTTTTTATCATCTGTCGTTCTATGATAAACCGTCACTAAGCCATCCGCGTCTATTTTGGCACCATTATCAAGCAGCTCATTAGATAAATCCTGGGCATTTAAGAGCGCATCCCCACTAAGCCTTTTGGATAGTCCTTCGCTTGGCAGTACTATTTTCGACTCCGACGCGCCTATTATAGTAGCAATATCTTTAATGGTGGCGTTTGACGGAATGTCGCTCAAAAGTATAAAGTCATTTTTTACCAGAGACTGAACAAAACTTGCCATTTTTTTCAGCATCTCCTTAAGCATTCCCAATAACTTAGTGTTTTGCTTTTCCTTAAACACCTTGTCAGTCATTATGCCAAGCAATGTGACTATCGCCTCGTCAATGTAATCATCCGGATCTTCAAACTTATACTTATTTTTTACATTGCTCAATACCTCTTGCCCCAATTCAGTCGTCTCTATTTCATTCTTCAAATTTTCATACAACTCGCTATACTCAGGGTCATTGCGCATAGCTTCAATGATCGGGTGCCCGAGTATCTCATGAAAAACGGTCTCAGCATTGGCGTAGGCCAAGTTAATGACAGCCCTTTTTTTAGAGGGTATGTACTTTCCTTTGAATAAAGCCCTTTCATCGTTTATAAACTCAACGCTAATGCCAATCCTAGAGGCCACTGACGCAGCAAACTTCTTGAACTCATCAACCCCCTCTGGGCTTAACACCTCTTGTCCGCCAACTATTAGCATGAACTTCTCGTCACCTCGTTCTGCTGCTTTTTGTCCATATGCTATTTGGGTTGTAAATTCTCCTGAAACTTTCCGCACTGGCTTTTCTGCGGTTATCCTTGCCCCTGAGTTATACGCTAAGTCTAATGCGTTTTTCGTTTTGACCTCATAAACCCTGCCAGTGATTTTATTTTTAGCATACACCACTCCACCCATCTGCACCTTCCTAAGAGCGCCAAAGTAATTTGAAGACGGGTCAACAACAGTATACTCAGCGCCAACTTTAGCATTAACCGCATCTTTATTGGCATTGTATATCTCAAGTTGTCGAGCAGTGGGGCGTCTTCCCTCGCTAATATCATCAGCAATAGATGCCAAGACATCATCGTTAACTTGACCCTGCTTAAACGCTTCGTAGTCAGCATCCGACACATCCTTGCTTGGCTTAGCCAATTCCGACTTGTCGACCTCAACCTCGTACTTACGCGTTGAATTATTGTAATTAGCCTTATCTCTAAACCTTGGAGGCAGTCCATCGAGGTCGTTAGCCACGAACGTAATCTTGTCATCGCCATAGTCTGCCGCATTAAACGACACATCATCTTCAATCTTCTCCGCCACTGCCCTGCTCATAGCGTCGTCATTCTCAATCTCAATATTCATGCGAGACAAAACCGATGGCGGCATACGTTTCACTATCATATCAAGATACCTCTTGCCTACATACTCGCCATCAACCCTGTATACCGGTCCAGTACCAATAATTGGCGATAGATTTAGGACCTCTTTAGGCACCTTCTTGTTCAGCACAATACTGTCTATTTCATTCTGTATCGACTGCTGCAATGGCTTGTTGAGCGCTGGCGTTCTCTCTAACTTCCTCTTGGCGGCATATAGGTCAGCGAGCCTGTCTTCTGCCTTGGTATTCGTGCCCTTCTCGATGGTCTTAGTCCGCTGCGCATCAGTGTCATCAAGGCTGCTTAGCGCAATGCGAGCCTGACGGATGTCAGCAATGTTCTCGACAATCTTGCGCTCCGTTTCCTCGGTAATCTTGCCCAGCTTCCTCATGTTTCCGGTCCACTCTTGAACCTTATTGATATCATCTCCAGTGTTGTTGATGAATGCCCTACTTTTAGACATATTATCAGCAAGGTCCTCGTAGTAATTGTTGCGAAGCTGCATGTATACCTCTCTATAAAACCCAAATGGGTTTGATGCCACCATCCCCCCGGCACCAAGCATCTCGGCCACTACTTCATTTCCATTCAATTCACCATATGCAGCAAGCTGCCCTATGGCCTCTCCACCCCCCTCCTGTATAGTTTCAAACGCTGCGTTCTTGACCACTGTTCTAGACACCCTGTTGGCGGCAGATGCAATGGATGATATCCTGAATTTATCAAGCATAGCCAGTAGTATAATCTCAGTGCCGGCTATAGCACCGCCCTTAATCAACCCCTTCATTGCCTTTTCTTCAATTTCGGGATCGTTGACCCACTCGCCTCTGCGTATTTGTTCTGGGGTGTATTTCTCTTTCATTGCCTGAAAGACATTCAAGCCAACCTCTAATGCCACATTAGAAACGACATTGCCAACATATGCGTTGAATGTACCCGCAGCAGACATCCCCGTTCTAAAGCCAGCAGCCGCACCAGCGGGAGTCTTGGTGACGAGAAGCCCTACGCCAGCACCAATGACACCACCCGCAGCCTGAATACTCAACATCTCCCCTCCCGTCATCGTTATCATCTGAGTGAGAGCATCGGCAGCTAAGGTGGTAGCAGCAGGCAACAATACCGTAGGATCTGAAAGGTATCCGAGAAAATCAAACGTGCCCTCTTCTTCCATTCTCTGCATCAACATCAACTGAGTCTTGCTCAACGGCAACTGCGGCTTTGAGCTATAGTACGCCATCCTTTTATTGGCTTCCTCTTGGGTTATCAGTCCTGATGCATACTTGACATACTCCTTAGCACCTTTAGTACTATAATAGGCATTCTTAATGCTATTAGAAACCCCCTCTATAAACCCAACGGTTTCCTCTTGGATTTGCTTGTTCGTCTTTTGATTAAAGTACATTTTGGCATCCTCATATTTATTAAATGCCTGCTTCTGAACGTCGATGCCTTTAGCGTAATCATTCAATATCTCTGCCACCGAATCGTACTGATCTTTGTTAGCAAACTTTAAGTTCTTAACATTATCTGGTGTTAGGTCAACTCCAGTTACTGCCTTAAACCTGTCTGCACTACTCTTTGTCAATGACTCCCCGATATTTCTCAGCTTAATCGCCTGGGCTGTGGACTCCTTGACCTGAGCTTCAAGTCTTTTATCCACTTCTAAAATATAATCTCTTTCGTATGCATCAGCAGTTGGCGATATATCCTCTGCCTCTTTTTTCAAATCCTGCAAAAGTTCAAACCTGCCCTTTTTGTATTTCTTCTCGAGAGAAGCCATTGCGCTTTCATTCTGCTCATTCTCCTCGATATATTTAATCAAGTTTCTGACTGACTTGCGCCTATTGTAAACATCATAGGCTTCCCGCTGATTGACACCCAGCTCTTGTGCGAGCTCATTCTTTATCCGGTTTTCGTTACTGATTGATACCCCAACTTCAGGGGTAACAGCCTCCTTGACAACGAAATCTTTGAGTCTCTTTATTTCCGACCTCTGTCCTTCCGAAGACTTTAAGAACCCGCTACTCAAATCAACTTTTATGCTTTTGTCGCCAGCCCTAGCCTCTATATTATTCAACTCATCTACATCGAAGACAATGCCATACTTCCCTAAGTTTAGGTTTAAGTATCGGGTGATGTCTTTTGCCGATGGCTTTTTTTTCACAGGAGAGCTGACCCCCATCGCTAAGTCTTCAACAAATGGCTCAGGAGCCGTCATCTTCAAAAAAGCATCATCCAACACCTCATCTAAAAGCCCTTCCTCTTCAACATCCATTTGATAAGCGCGATCTATAGGCTCTGCGGAGTAGTCTATTTCCGCTATTTCTTTGTCGGCCTCTTCGGATAACCTCTCCTCAATACGCTGCTGAACGTCTGGGGCGAATGGCTTAACTATAGGTCTGCCAAGAGGCGTTGTTACCGGCTCCTTTTTAGGTTGCAATCTTTCTTTAGACAGCTCGTCAATAGGGACACTGACAACAGGCGGTGACAATGCCCTTCCGGCCTCGGATAGCTGACTGAGATTAGGAATAGATGGTAGTTTAGTGGGCTGCTTTGCCATTATCTCGTTAGTCTGTTGTATTTCGTTATGTACTCATTTATTTCTTCCAAGTCATCGCTTTCGCCATAAGTGCCGTCGGGGTATTTTACGACAATGGTCTTATTTTTAGAATAATATATTTTACCCTTAGTATTTGGATCCTTTTCGTTTAGTTTATATGCCCAATTCTCCAAATCATCACTTTCCTTTACTAAATCAACAACCTTTGGCTTTGGAGTTTCCTGCTTGGCTGAAAAATCCCAAGAAAATCCACCCAAAGAATTGGCGTTCCCAAGCCCTCTCTTTACATATGTCGGATCATATCCTGATTTTCTAATAAGATAATCCATGGCCTCCACTCCGCTGTTAAACCGAGTGACATATTTCTTCCCATCTTTATCATACGTAGTAAGCACTTTGTTCGTTCCATCATACGTCCCCTTCGGCATGCCTATCGTTTCGGAAAGCGTAGTTTTATCGGCAGGGTTATTAAGCGTTCTTAAAGCCTGTCCATATCTTATCGCCTTTTCATCAGCTTCCGTCGGCTTATCCGGCTTATCCCCGCTAGATCCGCTAGATGCTATCGATTCCCTAGGGGCAGGAGTCACTTGCATACCGAAAGTACCATATGCCGCATCAATCAACACCTGCTTTGCATCTTGACGATCTTTGTCGGTTATCACGACATTCCCATCCTTAATTTCAAATCCCTCTCTTTTGCCAGCATCAAATAATATGTCCGCGACATCGTTTGGATTGATAAGAAACTGAGCCGCATAAGAATCTATGGCTCTTTTGGCATCTTCATTAAGCGAAGGGGATGACTTGTAGCTGCCATCCGGTTGCCGAACCTCATGAGCCTTCATTGATTGAGCATACTTCGTGATGTTTAAAACTGCATTTTTATTATCCTGCTTTATAGAAGAGTTTTTTACTATCTGCCTATAACTCATTGAGCTGCCATCGGGCTTTTTATACATCAAAGTGCCAGTTTCATCTATAAATGGCGTCAAATCACTTAAACTATTGCCTATGAAATTCTCTGTATCTTCAGCAGTTTTCCTTTCTACATACCCCGCCTTACCATCAGATACGCGCTGAAGTTTAGCGGCATATCCCTGATCGTAGGCTTTTGCAAATGCATACACGCCAGTGACATCAGACATTATGTTCGACCTCAATAAATTGTAATTACGAGGGGTAATCTGATTACTCTTCAGCTTTCTATTCAATTCAGCCAATCTTTCGGAAGCCGTGGTTGCTGTGTCGAGAATCCACGTCTGAATCGGCTCACTTTTAGTTTCCGGAATTTCAGATATTGCCTTCTGCGTTTCTCTGGTTTCCTTATCCAGCTTCTCCCTAAGGTCTTCCCTGCCCTTCTCCCAGTCCTGCACAGACTTGACTATCCCTTGGGATATCTCTCCCCAGTTTACCTGCACATCTTCAGGCTTCCTCTCTACATATCCATAGTATGACATAAATCAACGCGTTATTTATTTGTTAAAATCCAAAAGAGCCCCACATTTCACTTCCGTATATTTCACTTCCGACTTCTTCACCAGGAGCAAGAACACCGCTTAAACGCGTAGAAAGATTGTCATTCATCATATTTGCCCTAGCTTGCCGTCTATAGTCTCTTCGATCCATGCGTCCGCCAGGAGTATACCCGGGTCTAAATGTTTGTAGTCCCCCAGCCCCTTCGGCAACCTTGCCACCTATTGGCCCTTTCTTCCCCTGATCTGAATATAGCGGACTCGAAGCCTCTAAGCCAATCATAGCCATACTAGACAAGCCTTCAATTCCAGATTGAATAGCAGCAGTCCTGGCTCTTTCCGCGTCACGAGCTGCCATCTGCGCCCCAGTTGCCTCACCTAACGATATGCCCGCCAACGACTGGGCGATACGAGCGTCTTCCTGCCTCTTGGTCATCTCAAGGGCTTGGATGTCGGCAGCCATCTGCGCTCTCTGCTGCTCCTGCGCCTGTGTCTGCGCAGCCATAATGCGACTAGCAGCAGCACCCACGCCACGGGTTTCACCCTCGGCAGCTTGTTGCATAATGTCAGCACCCTGCTGTTGCAACGCTCTCTGTTGTATATCATAAGGCTCCTTGGCTAATGCCAACTCATCCATGTAGTTAATACTAGCCTGACGCTTGGCCTCTTCGACATATTTCTGAGCATCAGCCTTCGCTTGTTTGGCCAATTTAGATTGCTTCGATGCTTGTGCGAATGAGCCTGCTGTTCCCGCTGCGGCTATACCTAATGATATTGCTGTTGCCGTTGCTATTGCCATAATATAAGTGTTTGTGACTTCCCTTTATCTGAAATGAATCCTAGTGTTTCGTATATGTTTATGGCATGCTGATTCTCTGCGATAGCGGTGATGTAAGTGTATCCAGACTGCTTAGCGACCTCAATCATATAACTTAGCAAAAATAATATACCTTCGCGTCTCCCTGGTTTTTTTCTGTAACTCTTGTTAGACACAAGCCATTCAATCCATGCCACCTTCGAGTTAGTCATATACAGGAATGCAGCACATACCGGCGTGTCTTCGTCATAAAGGATAAACCCGGTATTTGGCAAATAGTCCTTAGCCGGTGGCACCCAACCCCAGTCCTTCCACCATGGCGTCAGCAAAGACTCATAGTCCCCATCTCGCATAGGCACTACTATCACGGGAATGACTTCATTACATCAAGTTCAACAGAAAACACCTCAGATGCAGAAGTGGTACTACTTGTTAGCGTCACCTTTGCATAAGAGCCTAATAATCCATAAGACTCCGCTACAGCGGATTTTATTGCCACTATATGGAAACTTGATCCTATAGCAACTGTGGCGCCAGTGGTACTTATCTGTGTTCTGTCAGATGATATAGACTGTACAGTTCCTCCATTAATTAATAAAGATCCTCCAGATAAAACCGCTATTCTATCTCCTATATTTACCGAATTAGACACAGGTGCTTGAAATGTAAATGTCCTGTCTACGCCAGTTCCAGTTATAGGGATTAATACATTCCCTATACCAACAACTGACCTGCTGTTAACGGATGGATTTGGATCAGTGAATACTATATTGGAAAAGTACATATTTTCCTTTAACTCATATTGAGTCGTGCCCACGGATCCAATTTGATTTGCTACATCAGTTTCAATGCTGGCCGACCACGGCTGATTACTATCTAGGCTTATGGCTTTGAATAATTTATTCACAGTTGGCTCTTTATTTACACTAAACTCAACAACCGCATTATTTTGAGTCGAATAAAAATTACACACAGGAACAGCAATTGAATTATGCTTCCATAGGTTTCCTCGCTTGAAAGAGTAGAAGAAATTATTTAGACCAAGAAGCCACTCTGGGTCGTAAGAATAAAATGAAGACCACCCTTGTGTGGACTCGCTAAATGATATCGTCATATTAAGTGCATATTTGAGAACTTCTGATTATTCCATTGACAACTTCTATTTGATGAGGGTTATTCCCAGAAACATTTTGTGTCGGAACTTTATAAAATCCATCCGGTAAAAAATTCACGGAATTTTCATCTGCAAAAGCGAAATCATCAACTTGAGGGGCATTAGGCCATGTTGGGTCTGGGTTTCTCACCCTGCCTAAATACCACAAATTATTAGTGACAATAGTCGCGCAACTCCCAGCACTAATTGGTGTTGAGAAGGCGACGCTTCTCTTATAAAACTGTAGCTTAACAGGACAATAGGTCCTTATAGTCCAATTAGACGAAGCCGTAGCGCAAAACTGAATAAGATTTACATTTAATATATTGTAATATGAATCAGCCTTAGGAATATATTGAACTATAGGATTAGTAGTCAATACTGGACTATTTGACATCAATGGTCCCCTGTATCTTTGTGTCAACCCCCCGGAAGCAAATACACCAGTGGCATTTCTTTTATACACATTGATGTTTGTACCCGCCAATGGGGCGCAACTTCCACCCCCTGTTGTAATAAGAATGTTCGTAAAGTTAACCGCACCAATGCCGTTGTATGACCTTTGAACAGAGCGCAAAAAGTCAGGTTGATATCCCGATGGCAATATATCTGGATATACTTTATCCCCCAACTCATATATCATTCCAAATTCAGTGCCGTTCGCGCCGCTACGAACCATATCAATCCTAACGGCTCCTGTTGCAGTCCCTAAATCAATATCATATTTATACCATCTCGGGCCCGCAGCCGCATTAAAGACAACGGAAACTCCACCCGTAACAGCGCATTGCAATACGCATGATGCATCTTCACAAGAAAGCCCTGGTGTTACAAATCTGCCGCCAGATTGCTGTCTAGACACGCCGCAGTTTGAATACCACCCATCAGGCGCAGGCGTTGTCATGTTTATATCCGCATACGCTGCGTATGCAGTTTTAATGGAACTTGAATCTATAAAAAAATTACTATAAGGCATATGGAATAGTTGCTACAACAAAACCTGATGAATTAACCTGAACACCCGCCGTTGACGTTGTTCTATAAAATCCTTCGTAAGCGGGAAACGAACATCCAGCATCATAAAAAAATCTAGACCCTACATTTGTCCCATTACTTGAATACAAGGTCATAATTATCTGTGCACTCATCGCTGCCTGAACAGTAAGAAATACGCCAGATGCCTCCACTTCACTACATGAGCTACATAGCTGCTGAGCAGTTGTATAGCAGTTGCAGCAAGATGCATCAAAGGTAGATTCACTGCATAGTCCCGCGACATTATTTCTAATTCTATAATCCCATATTAAATACAGATGAGCCAAATTAGAAACGCCTATATTATTCGTTCCAACTATGCCGTTTAATGGGGCGTATGGACTATTCGCCGTTAGCAATGACCCGGTAACTATGGTAGACGACGTGATTATTGTCGCTATGTTAGATTGCGTGTAAGCAGTATTTGTGTATAACACCCTTAAAATAGGCCTATTGACATTTATGTCGACATTGCCCTTTTGGACTGCATACATCCTTACCTGTTGATCTATAAACGCCCCAAGCCCCTTTTCAACAGGTATAGAAACCCATTGATTACTTGCGTTGTTAATCGTTGGGAAGTATTCAGTGAATGTAACAGGGATTTCATTGCCTTCATTCACATAATGAGAAGAGCTATATATATCCGGTGTATTTACAGCAGATTGATTAAATGCAAATGACCTACCCCTATTAAGGAAATCAGGAGATGCGATGCTAATACATGTCATCGTCACAATAGGATTTGTAGGGCAGAAAGGAGAGATGTCTATCATCGGCTCTCCAGTAACAGATGTAAGTTCTATTGTATATGTCGGGATAGTAGTAGTTCTGGAGAAGTTAAAAGCCGTATTTGTGTTAAAATCCATCGCAACTGAAAAGACTTCAACCCCATTATAATATCCTTTCGCCTGAACAAACCCAGTGGTTATACCCAGTGAAGCGTTCCACCTAATTCCAGTAGAAATCGAAGACCCCCTACCTCCAATATTTACAGTAATTACATACTTGGTTGCATTAGATAATCGGTATGTATTGTTAGTGCCACAGTCAATGGTTTTATATATAGTAGAGGGAGGATCTTCCACATGCAAAACATACTCCTTAGAATAAGGATCATATTGCCCAATGACAAACCTCTGATCCATCTTTCTAAACAAATCTCTAAAATAACTCCTCATTCCTATGTCTGAAATGGGATTCATTTGACCGTTTTGCATCTTAATTACAACCCCTCTTTTTACATCTGTAAAATACATATCACCCCCATTGGATGCAAAACTGGATGGGTGTGTAGATATGCCATACTCCTGCTCAAAGACAATTTGATTGCCCAAAACCTCGGGTACAGTAGATAGAACCCCACCACCAGTGGAGTCTGAAATTATATTCTTGCCTACAAGTAATTTAGAAATACGATCTTCTTGAAATACCATAAAATCAGTACCACTGATATGCATCTTTTGTATGCTGCCATAAGATCGTTCCAATGGCTTAAAGTTAAACAGCCCTAAATTAAATTCATTTAGCTTGTTTATATTGGTTTCTATATTGTAAACGCCGCTATATGTAATATCAGAAATCCTAGCCTCTTCTTTATATGGCGTTTCTGAATAGGCACGAACTCTTTGTCCAATCGTCAATGAGCGTCCTTTAATGCTGTCTTTTATTTTATAACTTTCTACACCATTGCCAAATCCCCAGCAATCGTAAAAATTCAAATTAATTATTGCAGGCAGAGATGCGCTTTGATTTTGAACATTACCAGTGTGGAATCCGTTTGTTATATTGAATGTCTGTTCGTTCTCATAAAATATATTAGGAACGGTTTTCTTGGCCCTAGTTTCAAATACTAAATAATTGAAATTATTTTGTATTGTTATAAAGGTTTCTATCCTGGAGTCTTTTGGGTTAAACCCTTCGCATTTTTGTATTCCACTTCTAATGCTAAGCCACATCGGCTTTGAATCATTGTTAGTGTCATTAATGTCTTCAAATGCAAACTGATATTTATTAATACCAGATGTAACCGGAAGAAATGGCAATGAAGTCGTAGTGATGAATGGCAATGAATTATACAAGTCATCCGGATGACCAGAAACAGATGGACATCCCCCATCGTCGTGAATTGCATTTGCGACTTGAATGCTCTCTCCCTCCCAAAATTTTTTGAAATTACTATAATATTTAGACGACACGATTCTCAGTTGCAGCAGAGAGCTTTGCTGGCCGCAAGGAGATGGGTTGCCTCCTGAGCACCCCCTTCCAAATCTAAATACCCATATATATATGTCCACTACTGCGCCAGCGGAAACTTCCCACCTCTTATAGCCTCCGCCAGATATAGTATCATATAACGGAATGTTTATTGCTGCGTATTGGTTTGGAGTATTGCCAACAAATTGAGCTTGAGCTGATGCCGATAATTTACCCGTATTTTTAAACTGAGAAGGGCTGTAATTTGCATTCCATCCCGTTGGGACCGTTTTTATATAAACCCCAGGTAACTCTACTATTTGCTGCCCCGCAACGGTTGTGGACAGGAAATTCTCGGGCTTAGACTCTTTATGCAAAACCCTTGCAATGACAAGTGAATTTAAAGACCCAAGAGAATCCCTCTTCACTATAAGCTCATCGCCAACCTCAACTTTGTTTGCAGATTCTCCATCCAATCTTATCCATACACTCTGATCCGACGGCTCTTGATAATATTGGGTGGCATATATTGTATCATACGAAGTGTGTGATGGCCTTAAAACAAACCTGTACCTAGTAGCCCAATAAGGAGGCTTTTGAAGTACAGGTATTGTGGCTTGTATGTAATTCGAGTTATCAGAAAGATCGGGGCCAACCGAAACATTATTGATACCACTACTTATTTGAACCGTACTTGATCTATTGAAGTTATCCATGTATACCATACCTACCTCGTAGTCCCTATTACTATGAAGGGTTTTATATGATGTAGGGTAATATATATTGAATATCATTGAGTTTTCTACAAAAAAGAAATACTCATATGCATAAGTAGAAGCTCCTGTCACGTATCTCATTACAGGAACGATAAATCTAAGCGTCCTTTGAGTATTGTCGGCGACTACAGAAAACCCATCATGAGCAAATTGGATTCCGCCTATCATGTTTCTTGTATAGGAATTTCTGTCCTGTATTGCGCACACAAACCTATCCGTTAGAGAGGATCCATTGCAATTATTCGTTGGTATCGGGAACTGATAATAAAGCTGCTTAGTGCCAATAGTAGCCTTGAACTCTTGAGAAGATACAAGATCCTGAAGTGAGTTATAGTTTCTCTGACAGTTAAATGAAAAGTACAGTGTAATGGGCGCAACAGATGGAGTCAAAGCCCCGACGGTTCCATTTAACTGTCCAGATTGAAGAGCAAAGGCAAAGTCTATCGTTACTCCTTTAAATAAATTAAATCCTAATGGAAATGATGCTGTTGTGGCTTGTGCGCTATTTTGAGTTGTTGCCGGGGCCGATGCACCATCCCAATTGGAGGGATATGAATAAGACGACCTAGTCAAAGAAAGCGAAGTGTTGATTGCCGGATTAGTCACCAAGTTGGCGTTGTAGCATATGTTAACTGGCGTTCCAGCAGCATCAACCATATTATATCCCTCCGTGTAATTGCCATAAAACAACCTACCCCCTAATATGCACTGAGCCAGTGATTTCAAGGGCACATTGTCATACAACCTAACAATTTCAGTCGAAGGCAATAAAGAAAAAGATTTATCCCCATCAAATAAATGAGATATTTGAGCATTGTTCCCAATTTGTAAATCTTGCTTATTAAAACTTTTTACAATTGATATTTCATTAGAATCCGAATCCTTGACACAGAGATCCACTTGAGTTACCCATCGCCCTCCAGAATTAATGTTTATATTATAATTTTGGTAATTATTTACCATGCCATCATTAAGATATTCTCCGGTATTTAACGAAAAGTATTTTGGCGAAAACGCCAAGTCGCTAAAAGAAGAAAGAGCACTATAATTACCTTCCTCGTACTTATACCTATACGCAAAAGAAAGAAATCTCTCGCTAACAAATTGAGAAGAGTTAAATGAAATTATATTGGCAGGAGATATGACGGGGGCATTGCCAGGCGGAGCAACAATCACATCCAATCTATTTTCCGACAAATCAAAAGTAGAAGCCGATGGTTTATTTCTATAAAGCTTGTTTATATTTAGCTTCTTGGGAGGGTTGTAATTATCTGTCCAAAACAACAGATTGTCAATCATATCTACGCCATAAATAGGGTATTCCGGATTAAAGTTAAGAACAGTCGCAAATGGAGCTGAACTATCAATATCTATAACATGATATTTAATATCACCAGTCATTTCGCTATAAGACACTACAAGGTCAGTCTTATAAGTAAGAGTGATGTCCGTTATAAACCAAAATATCAAGTTCCTAAATTCATCTTTATACGCGCCAATACATACTGCCGATTGACTCAAGAATAGCCCCGAGGATGGTTCATCTCTATATAAATTTGTCAATTGAGTATTGCCAAAAGTTTTTTCCAGAGACCCCATTTTGCCGGAAGACTCCGTTGAGCCCACGCGGACATTCATCGCATCAATGTAATCTCCCTCGGGAATAAGCCTCTCATCGAGGTCTTGATTCATCTTGCCGCCAGTAAACGTAGATATTATCTTGCTCATTTAATCCATTTATCGCGTCCACGCATATTCATAAGCAGACGACCCGGGTGAATATTACTCAATCTAATCTTGGCATTCCTATAAGCAGCTCGCATTTCATTCTGCGCCCTCCTCACTAAGTACTCTTGAGTCCCTGCCTTGTTGGATAGTATCATGTACTTGATGTAGGCATAAATATACGCCTCAAACATCTTATTTATGCTAATCGCAGTGTCATCACCAGACTCAAGGCCATCAGACACATACTCGATGACACACAACAGCCCACTCATGTCTGAGCTGAAGTTAATGACACCACCGCGTTTGTCAACAACGAACGTAGGGTTGGCATTTGCCGTTTCTGTGTTCAAGCCATACCGCCCACCAATGCCATACCGGAAATACCACACATCGTCAATGCACCACCCCTGATACCCGTTATAAGGGCTATTTGGGTTTAGGTAGATACTAGGCGCAGTGTTGTTGATGCGACCAAGTTCAAGTTCTGAGAACTGAGGAGATAACACATTGCCGTTTTGATCAAAGAGTAGATTACCGGCATTGTCTTGTAGATAAGCCCTAGCGTAGTTAGTCTGTATGTTCTCACTGAGTGGGAATAAGACGCCATTGATTTCAGCAGATATCCGCGTCCAGTTGACGTAGTCAGATGGCAGGACAATCTTCAAATCACTACCAACAGACAGCTCTAAGATTTTGTCCTCCTTCATAGCATCGTAATTAAGCTCTTGTATGCCACGCTTGGCATGGAAGATAACTTGATACCTATTGATGTTGTTGATGGCCTCATTGTTGCCCTGGTACATCAACATGAAGTTATTGACTATGTCCTTGAGGCTGACATACTGATAACTGCCCCAGTTGGCATCCTGTGGCGAGTTGCCATTATTCTCGTAATACTCATATTGCGTTATACTCATTGCGGTTGAACTCCTTTCTGTTCTAGTTTAGCACCAAATGCATATACGTTCTCCTCGCGGATAGATACGCCAGCGTATTGTAATATCTTGCTCACTAAGTTCGGCATATCAGAATCGGGCAACTCAAAGTCCTGATAATCGTTAGCCGCTGCATTGAATATAGGAGCAGTTCCTACCAAGGTATAAGTCCATTGAGGCGTTTTTGGGTATCTCACATAACTAATAGTCACGCCAGAAGCTATAGTCGCTGGATAGACCTTGATTTTAGAGTCTAGGGTATCACTGGCTGTAATCACATTCCCTGTCATCGTATATGCCGGAAACGTAACGGATGGCGCAGTAATGTTAGATGTATTGAGCATATTCAACTTTGATTGAGATACACGCTCTACATCTCTACTCCCGTAGTACACATTGGTCAGGTAGTAGCAGTTGGCAGGAATCAAGAAGAACCCACCACTAAACGTAGGAGTAGACTCAACCCTAA
>Ga0315909_10004381_pt1 | contig 16733 bp, 10 predicted proteins | sample LakEriMetagenome_11_FD_203527 | JGI IMG/M metagenome (GOLD analysis project Ga0315909, IMG submission 203527) | Freshwater fungal communities from buoy surface, Lake Erie, Ohio, United States - Buoy 2 MA125 | ecosystem: Environmental > Aquatic > Freshwater > Lake | place: USA: Lake Erie, Ohio...
ACCACACAAAATAGATCTGTAACTAAGGATGATTATTTGATTAGAACTTATGCAATGCCACCAAAATACGGTTCAATTGCTAAAGCTTATATAACATCTGATACAGATTTGGTGTTGAATTTGAAAAATGATGTATCTGGATTTGTAGATTACAATAACAATACTACAGACACAAATAATTCAGTAGATAATTATTTTAGAAAAATTAATTATGATGTAACTAATCCATTTTCAGTTAATTTGTATGTTCTTGGATACAATGAAAACAAAAATTTAACACAAATTAATGAAGCTTTATTTTATAACATAAAAGAGTATTTGAAAAAGTATAGACTTTTAACTGACGGTGTGAATATTATTGACGGATATATTATTAATATTGGTGTAAATTTTAAAATTTTAACATACAACAATTATAACAAAAAAGAAGTGTTAAATAATTGTATTACTAAAGTAAAAGACTTTTTTGATATTGACAAGTGGAGTTTTTCACAACCAATTAATTTGAGTCAATTGGAACTAGAAATTGCAAGAGTAGAAGGTGTACAATCTTTAACAAATGTTGAAATTGTAAACTTAACTGCTAAAGACGGTAACTATTCACCACATGAATATGATATTTTATCTGCAACAAAAAACAAAATAATATATCCTTCATTAGATCCATGCGTTTTTGAAGTCAAATACCCTGACATAGATATCAAAGGAAACGTAGTATAATATGCATACATTTTTATATCCACAAAAAGATACATACATAACCAATGAAGTTGGATATGCCAACAAAAACTTTGGTATTGATGAAATTTTGGAGTTAAGATCTTATCCACACGTTAAAAAAGATTTATTGTTATATCAATCTGCATCTTTAACTGCGTCTTTTTATGATCGTTACGTGGCGGGATTTTCTGGATCTGTTAGTGCTTCAAATTTAGATGGCGGCACTTCATATGGATACGGAAATTTAAGATTTCATAGTTCTGCATCTATTACATTTACTGGATCATTGCTTAGTAATGCAAGTGGAACAGGTAGCTTTACTGGCTTGTTTATTGGATCACCTTTCTACGGATTTTCAACGTTGAACGGAATTAATTATGGTCAATTTGGACCACAAAACGTAGTTTTAACAAACGTAAGTGGTACAATAAGTGGTTTTAGTGGAAGTTTTTCTGGTAGTATTATTGAACATAATTTTCCTATTGCTGAGTTTAATGAATTAATTGGTAATTTCACAGGATCAATTTATAATGTAACTGGAAGTGTACGTGATTTTACAGGAGAAATATATGGTTATGCAGTAGGTTCACAGAGCTTATATGTTCCTTATACAGTATATACTGATGTTCCTGATTATAGTAGAATTTTGATTAGATTTGATTTGAATACTATTTCAGCATCTATTGCAAATAACTCAATAAACAACAATGCAAAGTTTAATTTAAAACTAAAAGCATCTAGTGTAAGTGAAATTCCTGTTGATTATATAGTTTACGGATATCCTATAAGTCAAAGTTGGACTATGGGAACTGGTAGATACTCAACAGGAGGAAATTTAGTAGGTGCAAGTTGGAATTACAAAAATTATGCCGGAGACAGTGGTTCTTTATGGTTTGATGTAAGTGATAGTCCAGTACCAAATACATCATCATTTGTAAATGAAGGAGGTACATGGTATGAAACGGTACCGTCAACATATCAATACAAATCTTCATCATTCTGTTTGAATGTTACAACTGGTAGTTCTTTGATTTGTTCACAATCATTTGATTATACTACATCTGATATCAATATGGACATCACAAATATTGTTAAAGGATGGTTATGTGGATGCGTGCCAAATGAAGGTATAATTTTGGTAAGTTCACTTGAAACAGTTGCAACTAATGGAATTGATAGCACAATCAAATTTTTTAGTAAAGAAACAAATACAATTTATCAACCTTATATTGACATTTCATGGGATGACAGTGTATATACAACAGGAAGTATGGTTCCTTTAACTGGAATTATACCATATACAGTTGTAATACAAAATCTATCAAAAGAATATAAGTTTGGAAACATTCCAAGAATTAATGTATTTGCTAGAGAAAAATATCCATTGAAGAATTTTATAAAGGGATATCAACAAATTAGTTATTTGAGCTCAAGTTTGTTGCCATCTGCATCTTATTATTGTATCAAAGATAATGAAAGTGAAAACATTGTAATTGATTTTGATGATAATACAAAACTAAGTTCTGACGGTAACATTCATTACTTTAAAATAGACACAACTGGTTTGCCTGTTGAAAGATTTTATAGAATTTTAATTAAAACAACATTTAATAATCAAACTGATATATTTGATAATGGTAATATATTTAAAATAACAAGATAATTATGTCATACCAAAAAGAAATTGAGGATTATGTTAACAATGGCACCTATGATTATAAAGTTGATTCTTTTGGAAACTTTACAATTGATGCCAACAATCCTAGTTTTAATTCTGAGTATATTTCTTTTACATTGAATGATTTTGTTTATGATTCTAAAAAAATTGAACAATTGAATCAAGTTACATTTCAAGAGTTTATACCTACAGTACAGTCTAATACGGTTATTGATATTAATATGAATGATATATTTAATCAACCTACAGATAATGATCCTGCAGTTAATAAACTAGCAATCACAACTGAAAATGCAGATGAAATTCAATATATTATACAAAAGTTACAATCTGAAAGAGATGACGCAAACAAGAAATTAAATGATATAATTTCAAGACTTGAACCACAATGAATTTTCCATATCCAACAGTAACAAATTTTACATCAAGTGTTAACACCGCTTATTATTTTAATGAGACGGATGTTAGTGTATATAACGTAAACACAAACATAAGTGAAAGTTTCTTTGGTAAATCAGAGAAAGACGTAGTAGAATTTTCTTATTATAATTTAAGTGGGGTACAAAATGGATGGACGTATAAACAACCAAAAATTATTTATATATCAGATGTAGGAAGTTATACAGACGTTGATTATAAAAAAGTAAATTACTCATACAGAAAAACAAAGACTGATTATATCAGTTATAAAAATAACTTTTTGATTGATATTCAATCTGATTTTTCTTCATCAAATGTATTTGACGGTCAACATGTTGCATCTTATAACTTTCTAAGAAACGTTGCGGGTAATCAATCATTTCCATTAATCATTTCTGAAATTTCTCCATCAAGAACTGAATTAAAATTGGTGCCTGCTTTCAATAAAGTACCAAAAACAGATGAAGAGCTATATCAAAATTTGTACTATGAATCATTTATTAGAAAATTAGTATTGGTAAATGACATCACTGATACATTAAATTCACAATTGTTTAATTATAACTGTGATTCTACATATAAGTCTACATTACAAACTTCACCTGAATCAATAAATACATTCAAAAAATCATTTGGTTTTAAGAGTGATCAAGACGCAATAACTTTTATAAATAACGTTTATAATGGCGTTGATTCTTCTACAATTGAATTATTCAATAAGATTACATTCAAGAATTTATTTGGTGTTAAGAACTTTATAAAGTACTGGTTATACACATACTCAAAGAACATAATTACATTTGATGATTTATATGTACAACTCAAGTATATTGTACAAAAGGAATATGTAAACCAGTTAAACGTTATTAATTTCTTCAACGTTGATCTTACAGATGCAATAAATTTAATCACAACAATTGTTTGGGATCAATTTGTACAAGTTGAAATCAAGAAATTAGAATTTAATTTTACTAACAAATTTTATTCTTATTATAAGAACGGAATAAATTTTGGTAACGGTGTAATTCTTAAATTTATAGATCATTCATATGATTCAAGCAATGAATCAACTGATGTACACGCAACATTGTTAGTGAAATTAGATGCGCCACTATCATTTAATTATAGTACAAAGTCAATATGTTGGATATCAAATATTAGTATTACGCCATTTGTACAAAATGTAATTCTAATAAAAGAAACAGTATCTAAAAATTATAAGATTTCCGGCCCTAATTTTTCAATCAAGATTATAAATTCAAATCAAAATACGATTGATAACGTTTCTTCCTTAGATCCAGATTTAAGTGCAGATACTCAAACAGAAATTAACATCAATAAAAAATTAGCAACATTAGATGTTGATTATTCTGATTTTTCAAACTTTGTATTATTTTCATCCGCCGCTCTAAGAATAAAGATTTTCAAGAACAAATTAAATAGACTTGATACGTTAGATAATACGTTAGAAACAATTACATCCGCATCTAATTCTAGTACAACTGTTTTAAGTGCATCATATGCAACTGAATACAACACATATACTGCGGAAAGTTTATCAATCAAAAATGGATTTGATGGGTTTGAATGTTACTTGTATAGAAGTCAAAGTTTGGTTTCAGGTAGTATATCAGATACCAATTCCAATTATTATACTTATGTTTATGATGCTGAAGAATATGATATAAACAATAGGGACAGTCTAGTAAATAATACTCCAGAATATATCAAGATGGATGAAAATAACAATGATTATTTGGTATTTTTGTCAATGGTTGGACACCATTTTGATAATATCTATCAATACATCAAGTCATTTCCAATTTTAAATTCAAAGGATACAAATTCAGGAGACAGTTACTTGCCTGATATCATTTATTATCTATTAAATTCATTTGGTTGGAATACTTCCACTGATTTTGCCAACAAGAGTTTGGTTACAAATTATCTTAACAGTGCAGATTCAGGTTCTCAATCAATATCAGCTAAAGATAAAAATGAAATGATATGGAAACGTATTCTTGATACACTTCCATACATTTATAAAACAAAAGGTACAACTGAATGTATAAACTTATTAATGTCTTGTTATGGCATTCCGTTGAATATTTTAAGTATCAGAGAATTTGGTGGCAGTAAAATTGAAAATTCAAAAGTATCAAGTTATTTGTATGATGAAAAATATTTCTTCACCAAATATAGTTCAAATAATGAATATGTAGAAATTCCATATCAAGATTCTGCAAAATCATTAGAGTTTACTTTCAAATTAAACAAAGATTATAATTTAAATGATGTAGTTGATTTAGCATCAAAAGATACTGATTGGAAGATATATTTAAAGAAAACAAGACAAAATGAATATGGAAACATATATTTTTCAATATTAGATAAATCAATTGAAATTGAAAATGTACCAATTTTTAATAAAGACAGATTTTATAACGTATTACTAAGACGTAATACTACATCATCTTTTTATGATACAACAATTGGTGAAAATTATGTTCCAACTGAATATAATTTAGTAGTTAAATCAAATCAAGATGACAGAGAATGTTTTTCAAAATCAGGAAGTATATTCTTGACTAGAACATATAATGAATTATTTGCTGAAAATGGATTTTTGTATTTTGGTAATTATGTCAATTCTACAAATAAATTTACAGGTCTTTTAGACAAAATTAATGTAATAAAAAATCCAATATCAGATTCTCACTTTGATCAATATTCAAAGAATTATAATTTTTATGGCAATCCTGCTGTAGAAGATACATGGACCAATTTATTGTTCAGATATAACTTTGATTATCCAATAAATTTAGGACCAATTTCATCTTCTACTCAATTAATTGCAAGTACCAATAGTGGTAGTGTAATATTGCCTGTAGAAGTCAGTGCAGTTTATTATAGAGCATTAGCTACATACACGCAACCATCTTTAAATGTATCAGTAGTTTCACTTCCAGATCCTAATTATGTAAGATTATATTGGTATCCTTTATATTATGGAAACACATATCAATTACAATATGCTTCAAATTTTATTGGTCCTTGGACTAATTACGGTCCTGTGATAAGTAATCCAGTATCAATAAGTCCTGATTTTCCTGAAGGTAAGGTTGGTATTAGTGGAAGTGCATATAATTTTAATTATAATAGTGTAACACAATCTAATTCATGTACATACTATTCACAATCAGTATTTCCATATCAATTTGAAGAAGTTGATGTTGTACAAGCATCTATAATTCCACAATATGGACCAAATAAGTACAATAATGAAAAGGTTAGAAAAGTAGAACAAACATTATTGACTCAACCATCTCCAATTCAAAGTGTAGCAAAAAATTTGAGTCAATTAACTCCTGATTCTAATTTATTGGGTGTATTTATTTCTCCATTCAAAGTAAAAGATGATGATATAATTGATTTTCTAGGTGATTATGACATTGTTAATGATATTGCTGATCCTGGTTATCTATATGAATCAAGTTATAAGAGTTTACAAACTTTATCAGAGACTTATTACACATATAGGGGAGAAACAGTATTGTATCAAGAATTCATGACGGTATTTAGAAGTTATTTTGATGTTTCTGTATTTGATGTAATTAATAACGTCATACCAGCAAGAGTTAAATTGTTGACCGGTGTACTAATTGAACCATCAATTCTTGAAAGACCAAAGTTTCAATCTAAACTAATTGTGAGAGAAGTAGTTCCTCCAATAGATGCAACTATAGAAAAAAATCCATCTCCAATCAAAATTGAATTACAAACTTCTGATAAATATGAATCCACAATAACATGTGCGGAAAAAGTTGGATTCTCAAGACCATCTAATTTAAACAAAGGATATATTCCTGATACATTGGATGATTATTATCTATTTGTTTATAATCAAGGTGGATATAAATACTTTGATTCAAGAAATTTATCAACGTCTTATTTATATAAAGTAATTGATAACCAAGATGTATATACTGATAACGGTAATACCGGCCCTGTTTCTTATCCAATAAATAAAATTATTTCAGTTCCTGATGGAATGTCATATAATGCCAATAATTTGTATGGTGACCCGTACATAACCAATATATCATCTTCTATTGATATATACAATTTATTGCCTGTTCAACATCTATCATATAAAAACAAACCGCTGTCTAAGTTTTCAGTTTATTTAACATCTTCATTGGAAAGAGTTAATCTATTTTATCCTCCAAACGGTGAATTTAGAACCAATAATTATGGTACTCAGATAACATTTTCAATAACAAACACCAATCTTGGATTGTCCAACTTTGATGAAGGTAGTATTTATGTAAAGTCAAGAAATACTAATACTACTACTATACTAAGTCCATATGAAATTACCGGATCTGGTATTGTAAATGATTATAATCCAGTGTTAACTCAGAGTCTTAGTTTGAGTCAAAGCGTTTTTGTTATATAAAATAATAAGAAATCTTAATTTTAAACTATTTATAGAATATGGCATATTTAGACAATAAAACAATCATTGTAGATGCTACTCTAACCAAAAAAGGAAGAGAATTGTTGGCTACAAATGGAAATTTGAACATTACCGCATTTGCATTAGCGGATGATGAAATTGATTATGGATTATACCAACCAAATCACCCTCAAGGTACCGCTTATAATGATTTTGCTTTGAGAAATACACCAATTTTTGAAGCTTTCTTTGATGAAACTCAATTGATGAAGTATAAATTGGTTACCCTAAATCAAGGTGTCACTGTAATTCCAATTATTTCTCTAAATATAGATAAGATTTCTGTACCAGCCACTTATACTGGTGACTTATCCATCTCACCATCAACCAACCCAACATACAATCAAACACTTGGTTATACTGCAATATTAGCAAACAAGAACGTTGGTACATTGGTTGTGACTGAAACAGTAACATCTAATACATTATCAAGTACAGTTACTACTTTTGCTGGAGTTTCTGCTGAAACATCACAAGTTGTAGTTGGATTGAAATTTAAGTTTATACCAAATACTGGTGTAGGTACAACAACAACCACAAATTTGACTATAATTGGAAATGAAAGCGGTGGAAGTATTACTATACCTGTAACCGTAACTGTATAACCTTTTTGAAATATGATATTTAAAAAATTTGATTCAACAGATATAGTTGTAGGAAGAGTAAATCAAGTATCATCTCCAATGTGGACATCAGGTGATATTGCTGCGTTACAATCTGCATTTTACACATCACCAACACAAACTGTTGCAACAGGTTCAGGAGTGTTTAATGTTTACAATGGATTGTATTATAACAATGTGTATTATTCAGGTGAACCATTCTTTGCAGTTGCTTACGGAAATTATTATGGATCAGGCAGTTCTCAAACTGATATTGATACTTCAAAAATTTATCCAACAAAAGCAATTTACAGTGAATACGCAAATGTTTTATTGCCATCCACACAAAAAATATTTACATTTGCAACCGCATCTACTGTAACTGCAAACTCAATCACAACAATTACAGGTTCAAGCATTTATGCAATATCTTTTACTGTAAACAAATATAAAGATAAATTGGATGAAGGTCAACTTGAATTTAGCCTTAGCGGATCAAAAGGACAATTTACATTTATTGATGATTCATCAGTAACAGGCAAAATTGCAGATTCTTACAATCTTATCTCCGGAAGTATTGTCAACGGAATTCCTACACCATTCACAAACGGTGGAACAGTAACCGCTGTATATTATGGTATTGGTACATTGTATCCAAAAACAGGTACAATTATACTAAATTCATCAAAAATCAGTGCATTAACAGGTATTACTGATTTTACTGGTACAAATCCTACATCATATGGTTTATATCAAAAGAATTTGATTGCAGGAATAACAAGATGTACCACAAAATATTTCAAGGCAAGAAAATCAGAATTTTTACCTTCTAAACATTACTTTGTAAGAGTTAAAAATCAAGAATTTAATTACTCAAACAATCCATCATTTGTTTCAGATGGTACAGACGGAAAACAAGCAGGTACTATAAGATTCAATCAATTCTTTACAAATCCACAAAGTTATATAACCACTGTTGGTTTGTATAATGATTCAAATGAATTGGTTGCTGTTGCAAAAGTAAGTCAACCTGTGATGAAGAGTTTTGATAATGAATCTCTCATTAAGGTAAGATTGGATTTCTAAAAAATGATAAAGTCACTTAAAAAAAATGACATTAGAACCACACCTTTCACTGCTGCTAAAAAATGGAATCCTCAGAATAAACTTCACAAGGATTTAATACTGTGGCAAAGTGGATCTGTTAGTGGATCATTGTCATTGACTTTTAAAGAATACAATGACGGAACAGTAGCACCTTATACATACATTTCATCTGCAATTGCTCTTCAACAACAACAAGATGACTTTTTAAGATTCAGAGAAGGTGTTAATTTAACAGGATCAATATCTCCAACCGGAAGTTTTTATTATGATCCTGTTTTATCTGAAAAGAATGTGGATGGTACATATAAAACCGTTTTATATGCTACCACAAAACATTTATTTTATAAAGAAAGTCAAGATCCTTCAAAAATATTTGGATTGGAATCACTAGATTCATCCAACGTAAACAGAAGTCTTCCAAATAAGATTTCTACATTTAATATACCACAAAACAAATTTGGTGAAAAAGTAATTCCAAAGTCAGTTGTTATTAAACATGAAATTCAAGGACAAACTTATAACGTTGTTGATGACGGCAACTCTAATCTGGTAGTAAGTGATAAAACATTTATCAATAATCAAGACTCAAATATTGATAAAGTTGCAGCAAATATTACATTGAATATTTTGCCAGGTACATATGACTATGACGGTGATCCATATGAAATAACTGCTACTACTAAACCAACAAATTTATCTTATATTGTAACTTATAATGGATCTACAACACCTCCAACTAATGCAGGTACATATACTGTAGTAGCAACTATTAATGATAATTTTTATCAAGGATCAGTCACAGGTACTTTTACAATTGAACAACTTTTAACAACAATTACACTTAGTAATTTAACTCAAACTTATGATGGAAACCCTAAACCTGTAACTATTAGTATTCCATTAACAAATATAAATTATACAGTAACTTATAATGGGTCTATGACACCACCAACTGATGTTGGTACTTATAATGTAGTTGTAACAATTAATGATCCTAATTATCAAGGAACAAAAACCGCTACATTGACTATTGCACCACAAACATTAAGTATAACAACACAATGTCCATCAAAAACTTATGGTGATGATGATTTTACTATTCCAGTAAATAGTGTTAGTAACGGTGCAATTTCTTATACAATCAATAGTGGACCAGCAACAATTGTAAATGGTAAAATTCATATCACTGGAGTTGGTACTCTTGATGTAACAGTAAATCAAGCCGCATCAGGAAATTATTCTGTTACTAGTGTAAATTGTTCCTCAATTACAATAAGTCCTAAACTATTAACTGTGACTGGGATAACCGCAGCTGATAAAGTATATAATGGTGATATCACAGCTACATTAAACACTTCAAATGCCGCATTACAAGGTGTAGTAACATATCCAAACGGAACAAGGGATAATGTAACATTAAATGTTGGAAGTGCATTAGGAGAATTTTCAAGTGATTCAGTAGGTGAAGGAAAAACCGTTACCGTTTCTGGTTTAACTATTTCAGGAACAGACGCAAGTAAATATACTTTGGTTCAACCAACTACAACTGCAGCTATAAAATCTAGTGGTTCAAGTGGTACTATTACTATGAACAGTGCAACTGTAATATATAATGGTGAGCTACAATCATTAGACGTAATAGTTGATTCTAATATACCAATAAAAATTACATATAAAAACAACAATAATGTAATAACCATTGTTACATTATACGGTGGAATCAGAACAGTTACAGAAGGACAATATCCAAAAGATATTGGAAGATATGATGTTACCGCTGAATTAGATACTGAAGTGTCTACAACAACAAAGTATACAGTTTCACCTGTATCTGCAACTCTAACTATTACATCTATAAAGGGAGACGTTAAATTTGGAACAAATGTATTTTATTTTGATGGAAATCCAAAACCAGTTCAAATATTATCTAAATCACCTAATGAAGAAGATTTGACAATTACATATAATGGTTCATCTACGATACCATCTGCAATTGGAGTATATGAAGTAAATGTAAAGTTTAAAAATCCAAATGTTTATTATAACAATACAGTTACATTAATAATAAAACAGATTCCAACAAATAACTGTGAAACTAATATTACAAATGAACCTAGTTATCAACAAGAACAAAAAAATATTATTGATTTAACATCATCAGTTGGTAAAATAAATTTCAAATATAGCATAAATAGTGGTACATCACAGTTTAAAATTGAATATCCATTAAATTCACGTAAAACTGTATATGACTCAGGATTAATATCAGCACCAAATAATAATCCTCAAATATCTTTTGATAAGGATAAAAAAGGATCATTGAATGGTATAGATAGTGATAAATGTTTGGTCACTGTATATTCCACAACAAATAATAATGCCTGGAATTATTCTATAAGTTGCGTTAATGCACCTCCTCCTGTAGTGCAACCTTCATTAGGAATTAATGATATATATAATCAGTCTATTGTAATTACCACCTATTCAAGGGGTATTGTAAATTATGAATCATTAAACACGGAATGGAGTTTAATTAGTCAACTACAATCAAAAGTTCTTGAGGGATCTTTATCACCATATGAATATGATGGAATTCGTAATATACTTTATATAAATAAGAACATACGAATTACTCCTAGAGATCAAACTTTACAGGATTCCACTACAAATATAAAAATAATTTTAAATTTTAACTTAAGTATTTCATATGGCACAACTTACTATCAAATTACTTTAACATATAAAAGACTAGGAAATTCTTTAGAGAATAGGATTAATCCAGGGTCTCTTGTAGTTGATTGTCATTGGTTTAGATATAAAGGAACAAATGTTACATTTGATGTACAAGATGCAAAAACACAATTAATATCACAAATTAATAGTGATGAGTTTAAAGATACGTTTTTATCACCTAAAACATCCGTTACAAATGGAGAAATACAACGATCACTTTTGAAATCTTTTGTTAATTTGGCTATAACAAATACATTAATTGATAATTCAAGATTTGAATTTCAAACGGATAAAATGGTTATATATGATGAATATAATAATCCAACAACAATTACATCTGATGAGTTATATACTCCTGCTATGGGTTTTGCAGATGCTGAAGGTATATTAAATGACGGTTTGATTTATATAAATCCTACTGAACAAATTGTAGAAATTGTTTATCCTGCAATATGTCAACCTATTAAATTTGGCAGTGATGAAAGATCATTTAAATGATAATTAAATTTTATGAGTGTAACAATAAAAAATGAAAATTACGGATATTCAGTAGCAACATATGGTGACTATGTTGCAATTGGATCACCGCCTTCATTTAGAAAAAATCAAGGATTTTCAATTGGAATGGTGAATGTTAAAAAATATGATTCATCTGTTGATCAATATGTTCCATATTTAGAATTACAAAAAACTTTAAATTTACAACAATTAGATGTTGCATTAAGTGACACAAATTTTTCTGATTTGTTAACTGAAAACGGTGAATCACTTGACAGTGACCTAAATGAAACTGATATTGTAAAATTGGAAAATGAATACGGAAATTCACTTTCAATTTATGGAACTGAACTAGCAGTAGGTACTAGATTTTTTAGTTGTTCATTTGTAAGTCCAGATAATTTATCCGGACAAACTCTTACTACAGGATCATGTGTTGATATCTATGAATTATCTTCAGGATCAATATATCCATATACAAGTATAAGCAGTTCATTTAATGATGAAACCGGTAGTTTTGCTGGATCAATTTCACTTGGTCAAAATGTATTGGCAATAGGATGTACCAAAAAATTTAATAATAAAGGTGCTGTTTATATTTACCAAAAAGTAAATAATAATTGGACTTATGCGCAAACTTTAACCGGAAGTAAAAGTAATGTAGGTGATTATTTTGGGTATTCTTTAAAGATTGATCCTAGCGGAAGCAGAGATTTGATTGTTAGTGATTACAAAGGAAGTGGAACTGGTTCAGTTTATTTCTTTGCATCTTCTTCTACAGGATGGAATGAAGTAAATTATGTAAATGCTAATCAAGATTTTAATTATAATCTTACTTATGTAAACTATCCTCCAAGCGCATCATATTCACAATCATTTGATGGATTTGGATATTCAGTATCAATTTATGGTGATAATGCAGTTGTTGGTTGTCCATATGAATCAGAGTATTATGAATATACTTCATCACAACAACTAAGAAAACGTGGTGCTGTTTATTTTTATTATAAATGTAATTTAAATAACAAATGGGTATTTGATAAAAAGTCATATGGTGATGATAATACATTTAAAGATAACAAGTTAGGATATAACGTTGATATATTTGACAACTATACAATTGTATCCGCACCAAAATATATTTTTCCATTTTCTTCTAGTTTTATAACTGGATCATTAAACAAAGTATTGACCAGAGAAGATTATGAAAGACCTTTTAATTTATTAGGTCAAGTTTTGTTGTACGAAAATACTGAAAGTAACTGGAATGTAAGTAAAAATATATTCAGATACAAAACATATGGAATTCCATATACAGTATTTGGATTTGATGCTGCAATTTCAGATAAATCTATTGTGGTAGGATCACCATGTTTATTTGCAGATACTAACAGAACAGTAGAAACAAGTATATCTAATTATAATAATATTCACGGATATTCTTATATATACAATCTAAACACTGATCTAAAAGATTATCATATTGGTAATGTATTCTATAGAAATGGATTGTTGGTAATGAAAACCAGTGGATCTATTTTTGACAACATGATGTTGAAACAAAATCCACTTACAGGTTCATATTATGACGTAGAATATCAATCCAACTTTTCAATCTATGAAAATCAAATTATCTGTAGAATTGAAACTGGGGAATTTAATGTAAGTACCAATCCAACTGCGGTATATAGAAATAATTTTGATTATGATATTGATGGTGACAAACACTTTACTTTCAATGATTTGGATTTAATTTTACGTTATATTTCATCCAAGAATTCAAATAATCAAAGATGGTGGGAAATAGTTGTAGATAGTTCATATGAAGAAAACTTATTCAGTTATTATACTGGATCATTAGGTCAAGATAATAATTATTATGTAAGTAAGTCAGTAATAAACATGCCAGAATATACCAATTTAGTATCTATAGATTCAAAATTGGATGTAAACAATGATAAAATGGTTAATATCAATGATATGTTTATTTTGTGGAAATATTTCATATCAGAATTGGATGAAAATTCTTTGAAACCATTCATTACAAACAAATGTATGAGATCCAAATATCAAGACGTATCTAATTATTTGGATAATGCAACTGGAAAATATAATAGAAGTTATATAAAACCAGAATTTTTTGACTATGAATATAGTTCATCAGTAGATACAACGGGTTCTTATTTAGCACCTTATATTACTACCGTTGGTTTGTATAGTGGAACAGAGTTGGTTGCAATAGGTAAATTAGGAACACCAATTAAAAATAGTAAAGATTTCCCGATAAATATTTTAGTAAAATGGGATGTCTAATCATATTTATAATTAATAATATAACTATATGGCAACAATTGATAGACCTTCATTAGAAAAAAACTTGGAAACAAGATATCAAACACAACCTGTTGGTGGTGCTTATAATGCCAAAGACATTGTAAGACAAGGTGGCAACGTTGTATCTCTAGGAGGTAGTACATTTGAAACAAATTATACAGTTACAAAGGGATTTAAAACAAAAATGGCTACAGGAGTAACTGAATTGAAAGATGCTGCCGGTGCTAGTTCCAAACAACTTTCACTTTACATGCAAGGTTTCAATAATAAACCATACAAACGATAATACATATACTATATATTGGTATATGGTTATATTAGGTTTAGATTCATCTACATCAGTTACTGGTTGGGCATTTAGTAAAGACGGCAAAGTCTTGGATGCTGGTTATATTGACACCAAAAAGCTTGAAACAACCAAAGAAAAAACGTTTTTTGTTATATCAGAATTGGAGAAAAATCCATTAATAAAAGACGTAACCACCATTAATTTAGAAGCTGCTTTAAGTGGATTTGCTGGTGGATTTACCAGTCAACAAGTTATTATTACATTAGCCCGTCATAACGCTGTTTTTGCTTATATTATTGAAGAACACTTCAAGGTAAAAGTAAATCTGTTATCAGTAAACACTATGCGTAAACAGTTATTTGGTAAGTGTAGAATTAAAGGCATCAAATCCAAAGACTTTGTTAAATCTGAGTTAGAATCTCTATGTCCAGATGTAATTAAATTTACTGTTCTTAACAAAAAGGGTAATTGGGATGAAAGAAACGGTGATATGTATGATGCAATCGTTGCATCTCTTTTCAAATAAATTGAATTTTTATTATTTATAAATGATATATATGATGGTATAGGATTCATATATGGACAATTTTTATGTATATCATTTAATAAATTCACATAATAATCTTCCGTTTTATATAGGAAAAGGAATAAAAAACAGAATGTATCATCATGAAAAAATGGTGAGGAATAATAAAATACCAAATAATAACAAATTATTATTTTACAAAATTAAAAAAATTATAGATTTAAACGGACATATAATATATAAAAAAATTAAAGAAAATATTTCAGAATATTCTGCTCTTCTATTAGAAATAGAAGAAATAAAAACTTATGGAAGAATAGTTGATAAATCTGGAATTTTATGCAATTTGACTGAAGGCGGTGAAGGTATGTCTGGATTTAAACATAAAATTCAATCTAAAAAAATAATTTCAGATGCATTATTGAAAAAATATAAAGATGAAAAATTTATTAAAAAATATTGGGATGGCCGAGAAAAAGTGAATTGGAATGAAGTAAGAAAAAAACAATCTATTACATTAAAAGAAAAATTTAAAAATGATATTAATTTTTTAGAAAATCATAGAATTCGTATTAAAATGTCAAATTCATCAGAAAAAGTAAAAAAGAAACATTCAATATCTAGATTAAATTTTTATAATAAAAATCCAAATCATAAAAAAATACTATCAAAGATACAAAAAAAATTATGGGAAGATGGAAAATATAATAATTCTAAAACATGGAAGTTTATCAATCCAAACGGAGAAGTTATTGAATTTAATAATTTACAAGAATTTTGCAAAAAAAACAATTTACAACAAAGTAATATGGTTGCGGTTAATCAAGGAAAAAGAATACAACATAAAGGTTGGAAAAAATATATTCAATGAACCGCAACAAAATATTAGAGTTAGCAAAAAAAATAAAAGCCTTAGCTGAGAAAGGTAAGGATGGTGAAAAAAATGTGGCTAAAGAAAAGTTGGAAAAAATTTGTTTAAAATACAATATATCATCCAGTGAGTTAACACCTTCAATAGAAACAAAAGACTTTTATTTTATTATACATGATTCTAATGAAAGAGATTTATTGATAAATGTTTCATGTATGATATTGGATGTTCCTGGTCTCAAATGGAAAGAAAAAAATGATTGTGTGAAGATGACAATCACACATGAAAACTATAAAGATATATACAATGCATTTGAATATTATAAAAAAATGTATAATGATTATAAAAGATACATTATGCAAGGTATAATAATGAGAAATGCAATAGGATACGTTCCAAAACCACAAAGTTATACTCAAGCAAATGTTCAACAAGA
>Ga0315909_10004382_pt1 | contig 16732 bp, 25 predicted proteins | sample LakEriMetagenome_11_FD_203527 | JGI IMG/M metagenome (GOLD analysis project Ga0315909, IMG submission 203527) | Freshwater fungal communities from buoy surface, Lake Erie, Ohio, United States - Buoy 2 MA125 | ecosystem: Environmental > Aquatic > Freshwater > Lake | place: USA: Lake Erie, Ohio...
CTCTGTGCGTTTAATTGGTCGATCTTGAAATTGCGTGAGGCATTCGCAGCTAGACTATCTAAAAATTTATTGATGTTCATTCTTCACCTGTTCAATATGTTTACACTTACCATGAAATTTAAAACCAATACAGGTGCACGACATACCATTGTCGGTTTCTTCGACATAATATACATGGTCTTTGCTACCATTAATCTTCCAGCGTCTGGCATTTGATTTGTCTTCATAACGCTGAAGGATTTTGAATTTACGATAGCGAGTATCGAACCTGAGTGGATTCTTAAACTTCATGAATTCTTGTGGGTTGTTCCACTTAAAGTACCCGATGATTTTATCCATCGAATCATTCATGAGATATGTATGATTTGGCTGGAAGTCTGTAGCCCAGACAGTGATCTCTTTAGCGAGAATCATGCTGCTTCCTTGAAGTAGCCATAAGGCAGACCATTGAGATAGCAAAAGTATTCCCAATCGCCATCTGCTTGACTGGCATCCATAATCCAGCGAAGTGCAGTGGCACGATCTTTCGCACCCATGCAGATGGTATTGGTGACATGCTGCTCGAATTTGGCGATGCATTCTTTCTGCATCTGCTCTTCCTCAGCAAAAACTACTTCAGCCTGTTTGCTGAGTGAGTCCAACTCTTGCTCGAGTTCTTGCTCAGTCATTGCATCGTAGTTCATCCAGCGAGGACGGATACCATGAACATCTTTATAGAAGTCATAGTGGGTTGCAGCCAACTGTTCTTTACGACTCAATTCTTCCCAAGATTTCATCACATTCTCCATCATAATAAGATTATTATACGCCAATCTGCAATTAAAGACAAGTCTTTTATGCACCCACTGTACGACGTGGGTAACCATTTGCAAAGCCAGCAGTGCCAGCTACGAATCCACGAGAGGATTTTGTAGCCATCTTAGTCTTGCGTCCACGTGCAGGACGACCCACTTCGATAACTCCACCCTTCTTCAAAAACACTTTCAATGCTTTCTCAGACTCTTCACGAATCTGTGCTTTGGTCTGCACAGAACGATTGTAGATAGTTGCAATTTTCATTTGTTTCTTGTTCATAATATTCTCCAAAATTAAGCAGACAGATTCATAATGCGTGCATCGTATTCCATGAAAGAAACTTCATGTGGCACAAACACAATCTTACCAACACGAGAGTGTTTACCTTTCGGTTGATTCTCACCAGAGAAAACATCTTTGGTGCAGGTAATTTTGTAAGCCATGTAACCTTGTTCAGTGTTACGCACTTGCTCAACAACACCTTCAACGAAACAGTCTTCACGACCAATCATTGGTTTGAAGTCATAAGCACGGATCGTTTGACCAACTTTAGCGATATTCGAGAATTTCATTTCTTCACCTTTCTTCATCATAATATAACTATTATGCCCTAAGTTGCAATTAAAGACAACAACTAAATGCAAAAAACCCTACTAAAAGTAGGGTTATTTTTAGCCCGAATCCACAGGGTTCGGAGGGAGGGGTAAGTTAGTACTTACTTACTTAAGACCAGATAGAGCCGATGCAGGGACGACTTCGATCCCTGAGCCGAAAATTCGATTGTATTCGTTGACCATCTTTGCATCAGGTTCTGCGTCGGATGCGATAGCAGTTCGATGTAGATTGATGTTTCCTGTAGAGTATGCCATGTATGGCATAAGTCCAACACCAACTCCTCTTTCGGTTTGTTGGATGACGATAGTTGCTGGTGATTTGAGTTCAATCTCACGATCAAAATGATTGAATATTTCTCCAATAATTTCTTCACCACTAATAAGTTTAAAGACTCGAATGTCTTTCATAATTATTCCTCTATAACAAGTTGTTCGATAAAATCTGCTGCATGATGTTGATTGGTGAAGTATCGAATTATCAAGTTCTCCAATTCATAGCAATGGTGCGCAATCACCATTATCTGCCTATTTTTAAAGACAGATACTTTGAGTATCCATTCGCCCCTACGAACAGGAACAAACGAGATCATGTTAGGTGATATTTTTGCTTTCATCATAATAGTATTTAGGGAGAGCCGAAACTCTCCCTAAACTATCACGATTTTGGCTGAGTAGGTATTTTACCGTTTACCCAATCCCAATCATCATCTGTCATTGGGATCCATTGATTCACTTACATTCTCCATAAGCAGCCATTAACTTCTGGGCTTCTTTATGTTTACCATTTCTGGCGAGATCTGCAGCTGCACGTGCAACACCAATACCTTTTAAACAGATATAGATTTTACGTAAGAAAGATTTCATTGATTCTCCTCAGCCAGTAATTGCTTCTCTGACTTTTGGCGAACAGCAATCTTCTTTGGTTGTTTATGTTCTGGAATCAGACGCTCTAAGAAAATCTTTAGCATGCCATTGATCATCTCTGCATCATTAACAACCACTTCATCATTTAGAACAAATGAACGAGTGAACGCACGATTTGCGATACCTTTGAACAAGAAGTTCTCTTGGTCTTCTTCACTCTTTACATTTCCACGAACAAGCAACTTACCATCAGCCATCTCGATATCGATGTCTTGCTGACCAAAACCAGCTACAGCGATTTCAATAGTATAATGATTCTCATCATTTTTCTTGATGTTGTATGGAGGATAGTTAGGAATGTTCTTAGTCAAATCCTCATGAAACTTTGCCATACGATTGAATTGATCGTCAAAGCCAACAAAGAACTTTTCAAAGTCTTTGAATTGAGGGTGCAACATAGTATCAGGGATAAATTTATTCACCATTGTCTCCTCCTTACTTCTTAGCAAATGCTTTTTTAGCATCGAAATTGTATGCAGCTACACCCATAGTCGTAAAGAATGTGAATGATTCCTGCGCCATTTTCTTCGCAAAAGATGCTTGTGCGTCAATGTAGGTTTGGAGTGGTTTTTTAAGTTCTTCGTTTTTAACGAAGGTGTCCACGAATTGTGTCTTTGCAGACTGGACAGAATCAACGAATGTGTTGATAGTTGAGATCATAGTTTTCTCCTATTAAGCGAGTTATAAAGTTAGCTACCCCGAAGGCATAGCAGGTAATGCTGGTTACGAGATCCAGCGACATCGTACGTCATGTCCGCTTTATCACGCTTCGTTCCAATAGTGGTCCTAAGGTGAAGTCTTTACGTTCCCATCCCGATGGGACTAATACTATTTAGCGATTCGCAATGTACATTGTAATTTCAAAGCCAAAACGCATTTCTGTAGCAGTAGGTTTGGTCCACATAATTTTCTCCTAAGTTGTCGTCCGACATGGACATACTACTTATGACAAAGGTGTCAATCCTACCCTAAGTAAAATAATTAGTTTTGTCTAATTATTCTTCTGCTTTTGCTTCTTCTAACTGCTTTGCAATTTCTGCAGCTTGTGGGTCACCTTGTGACTTAATTTTATTAATTAGAGCAACAACCTCATCGAATGGGTGTTTGCCTAATGTACGAAGAATCATATTTACTTCTTGGATACTCAATTCAAGTTTAATCATTTTGCCTTTTTTCCTATGTTATATTTTGGAACAAGTTCCCACTGGTCTTTTTCTTTGTAAGAGACCACCTTAATTTGTGACAAGGATGCTTTCTGTTCTGCTTGAGATGGGATAATAATCTTTAATAGTTCCCAATCTTGCAACAGACCAGCAATAGCATTTCTTCTCTCAATATCTCCATTCGTGATGTTAGACTCTTTGCCATCAAGAGCAAACAATTCTTTGAAGTGAACGATAAAGTACCTACCCTGCTTATGGAGGATATGGCACGATTGATATAATTTGTTTTCTTTTCTGGATGCTATGCCGATGCGAGTCAGGGTTTCTCTAACTTTTAGGAAGTTATCTGGCTCTGGCAGACTCACTTCAAGCATCGACTCTGGTGTCCAGTCGTAATAAATCATTTCGACAGTCATTATTTTCCACCTTTGTATAATTTTTCTTTTATCATTACTAGTTGATCGTCTGTAAGAATGCTTAATGCTTCTTTAGCCTTTTCAGACGAGTATCCGAAGTACTCTTTTACAAGTGAAAGAGACTCAGTTTCGGCATCTTTTTTGTGCCATTTACTGAATCTCTTTTTCTTCGGTATAGTATTTAGGAAAAAGGAAAACTGCCAGTCTTCTGGTATACCAGACAAACGATTCATCTCGTTTGCATACAAAACTGTATCTGGAAAATAAGACAATCCCCTATTAACGATATAGGGAGTATAGTCTTTCTTTGCTAATGGGTCTTCGAATAGATTCTTCTTAGTTACATTAATCGCATTAATAAAGTCAAATGGTGTCATGATGTAAACCCAACTTCTTTTAGATTGTCTTCAGAACATCCAAATCTTTTACCAGGAAATTTCTCACAGAGTTTTTCTTCTAACTCTCGCTTGTCTTTAGCCTGTGCAATAAACAAAGAATTCTCTACATGATAAGCATAAAGCACACCATCATGCTTCTCAATTTTAATACGAACGAGTTGTTCCTGTTCTTCGATCTCTTGTTCTATAAGATGCTGAAACAGTTTGTCGGTTTGTTTTCTTGCAACTTTCTCACGAGTACTCCAACCCCACATGAATGATACTACAACAACTCCTAGTAAAATAAGAAATTCCATGTTAGCCTCATTTGAATTTGCACTGAGCCATAATCTCAGTCAGTGCTGCCATAATATTTAGTTCATGATCAGCTACAAATGCTGCTTTATACTGATAGTCGGCTAGGATTAAAACAAGTTGAGGAATGCTGTTCTGTTCCAGTGTTTGAGATGCACTGTCATATAGTTCTCGGAAAAGAGATGTGGTATCTGCGTCAGAGTTCTTAGCAACCCACTTACGGACTTCGGTGAAGTCTTTTTCTTTCATAAGTTTGATAAGACTCTTAAAAGATTCCTCTGACATATTAACAAGAATGCCAGAGTCGATCTTACCAGAAACACTATAACGCTGAAGTTCGTTTAGGATACGACGATAATCAGGAAAGTGTTTTGTGATAAGTTCTGCTACCACTTTTGGATCAAACTCAATCTGCTCTTGCTTGAGAATCTGACCAACACGTTTAAAGAATGTTGCAGCAATCTCTTGCTTGTCTTTAGATTCGATCTTAAATTCTACAACTGAACAACGAGAATGAATCGGTTCAATGATACGATTCTTAAAGTTACATGTTAGAATAAAGCGACAGTTGTTGGCGAATTCTTCGATGAATCCACGCAATGCTGGTTGAGTTGAGTTTGCGTTTAGATAATCTGCTTCATCCAAGATTACTACTTTCTTGGCATCAGTCAGTGAGATTGTGGATGCGAATCCTTTAATCTTAGTACGGAGTGTATCAATACCAGATTCTTCAGATCCGTTAATCATCATATACTCTGCACCAATCTCGTTACAGAGTGCTTTGGCTACGGTAGTTTTACCTACACCTGCAGTTCCAGTGAACAAAAAGTTAGGTAGTTCACCTTGTGCGATATATTCCTTGAATGTCTTCTTCAGAGATTCAGGCAATACACATTCATCAATCTTTTGTGGACGATACTTTTCAACCCACAAAAACATTTCATTACGACTATCAATCATATACATCTCCACATAACAAAGAATAGAGAGGGATTATACCCTCTCTGTGTTTAGAATTCAAATGTAGAATCAGCTTCTACTGCGACATAGTAAACCAAGTCGCTTGTGGGAGATTTGAAACGAGAGATTTTCTTACTTGAGATTGACACTTCATAATCTCCAGGAAGCATCTTTAGATTTTCTACCTTGAGATTGACTTTGAATTTCTTGTCAGTTGCACCAACTGCTTCGCTGAAAGAGTTTCCAGTTGCGTTCTTCTTATCACCAACAACGATAGTGATTGATGAACCATCACCAACGATAGACACATCAGGACTACGCAGTACAGATGCAGTCTTATGAATCATCGTAAGTTTATCAGTACTAATGTTGAAGTTAATCTCTGCGTCAGGGAATGTGATAGACTTCTGTGGTGCTGTAAGAACAGATGCATCAGCAGCAAAGAATTTAATGTTCATGTTACCTTGTTTGATCGAAACATATTTGTCTTGGAAGACAAGTTCTGGATCGTCAAACAAAGACATCGCTCCAAGGAATTCATTCAAATCATAAATGCCAAAATCAGGGAATGATTCTGTGACAGTGGCGTCTGCCATCACGTTCTTCTGACCAGAAATGGTCGCTAGTTTATTACCATTCTTAAGAAGAAGATTGCTATTAATACCTGCAAAATTCTTAAAAAGGGCAACAGTTTCTTTACTAAGTTTCATTTATTTTCTCCATTCAAATGATTACATTACTATGTATAAAACATTATACCTCAGAATGAGGTGTATGACAAATTTATTTTGAATACTTCACATCGTGTTCGTATAAGAACATAAGGCAACACATTGCATGTGCCAAGTGATTCTTACCAGACTCGGGATCGTCTTGCTCTCCCTCTTTCCATGCCCACAGATGTCTTTGCATTGCATCAAAATATCTTCGTTTAGAATCTGGAACATGTTTCCAATTATCTGGTTCGTATTTCTCTGCACCAAATGTTAGAATTTCTACAGTTGCTTTTAATGCAAGTGGTGGCAGTAAACCATATTGAAGTTTACCACCATCAAATTTTCGACCACCTGTAGTGGCATTCTGGGATTTTTTAACTTCGTCTTTAGTTACCATAATTTCTCCACTACAAAAAGAATTAGTACTGGTTTTTCTTTATAGTCTGTAACCAGTAAAAATAGACTGCATCGGTTTATCGCTCTTTAGTTTAAAGTCTGCTCAGCGAAAGGACGCAACATCCTGTAGAGATACGACTCAGATTACGCTGTACGAGTAAATACAGTAGATCCTGCAACACGATTTGCGATAGCAACCATTGCACGAGTAGGACGACCGATACGATACTTAACTACCTCAGTACCATTCACGACTGCTGGATTAGAATAAACGCAGTAGCCTTGTTCACGCAAATTGCGAATAGTGCTAGCAGGATGAGCAATACCAAAAGAAGATTTGATCTGCTTTGCTGTGAAACTCTTACCCTTTTGTAGATGAGTTAAAAGAAGTTCTTGTTTGGACATTATATAATATCTCCATAATAAACAGCCATCAAATGAAAAGAATCGCAGGGGACGATGGCAATATCCCCTGCGATTATAAAAGTCTATTGTTTAGACTTCAATACCGTTTTCTTTCAGAATCTGATTGAAGTCTTCTACATCTTCGTCAACCTCTACAGATTCATTGATAATTTTTTGCAGACGAGAAGTCTCAATGGCTTCTTGTTTATCTGCAACTACATCTTGTTTCTTGACTTTTACAGTCTTGGCTTTCTGAAGTTTGGTAACTTTAGCCTTAGCCTTAGCGACTTTCGGAGTCTGCTTTTCAGAAAGTTCTTTCTGGTATGCAGTCATGTCTGCATCAGTCGGCAGAGGGAGTTGATACACACCACGCTCGACTTTGTTCTTGTTAAACAACCAGTTCGGATAACCAATCTTCTCACCTTTAGCACCAGTGCGTGAATCACGCAAAGTGTAATAGATTGCAGCACACTCTTTGAGAGTGATGCGACCATCTTTCTTGTACTGCTTGTTTTGTTCAAGAACAGCGACAACGAAACGCTTTTGTGACAGGGATAGGTTTGCAAATTTCAACATAATAAAGTTCCTTTTTCAAAGTTTGAGAAATAATTATACTACAAGTGCAATTAAAAGACAAGTTCTTTTTGTAATAACCCTACAATCAGAAGGGGATTTCATCCGACTCTGGTTTCTTGGGTTCTTCTGCAACGACCACAGGTTCAGGCTGTGGGTTTGCAACTTTATCGAACAAGTCAATAAATGCGGTCTTTGTTGCAGCATCGAAACGATTGCAACAGAGTTGCACTGCCTTCATACGATCTTTGAAAATCGCAAAGGCACGAACAATGTGAATCATACGACGAGTTGTAATCGTTTCATCCACACCACCATCCTCGAAAGTGCGACGGATTGCGTCAGCCCACTTCACGAGTGTCTCTGCAAATTCCTCATCAACACAGTTGTAGGTTTGCATGAGATTCTTTACAATCTTAACTTCTACCTTAGCAGCAGGGTATTCCTGTTCGAAGGTAACAGCGAATCGCTCCAAGAATGCTTCGTTCAGAATGTTCGTACCAATATAACGACCATCGTCTGAACCCTTACCCTTAGTATTCGCAGTCGCAAGAACATTGAATCCAGGTGCTGGAACAATCATCTCATTGTTGAGTTTGAAGTAATAAGGTTTACCCTCAAGAATTGGTTGCAAGCACAACAGAGTGTTGGCTGAACCAGCATCGATCTCGTCAAGCAGTAGCGTAGTTCCATTGCGCATAGCAATAAGAACTGGACCTTCTACAACTTTAACATTACCATCTTCGAGAGTCTTCGAGCCGATGAGTTGTTCTTCATCAGTCATCATGTTAAGGTTAACACGAATGAGTGGCTTCTTGTGTTTGGCACAAATCTGTTCAACCATCGTGGACTTGCCATTGCCAGTTGGACCAGAGATGTATGCAGGATAAAAGATTCCAGACTTGATAATATTCTCCAAGTCAGTGTAATTACCGAATGGCACAAAGTTCGGATCTTTTACAGGGATGAGTGCTTTAGTGTTGGTGTAGTCCACCACGAATGATTCTTGTTTCACAGGTTCAGTTTTCAAAGCAGTGTTACCAACAGTAGCTGCACGATTAGTGCCACCCTCAATAGCATATAATCCACGACCAACTTTTTCTTTCATAAGCCACAGAGGATACTTCTCAGTCTTAAGTTTAGACATAACATCAATCAACTGAGGACGACTAACTGTTCCCTTAGTTTGCACATCAGGATACATTTCAAAGAGTTTAATCTCAAACTCACGTCGGAAAATTTCATCAACTTTTGCCATCACAAATCTCCATAATCAAAGTTACAAACATTATTATGCCCTAATTCAAAATAAAAGGCAAGCATTTTCTGCAATAACCCTACGACCAGTAGGGTCTTTGCAAACCCTTATGCTACAAGGGTTACGAACCGATTCAACAAGACTCGGCTAGTCTTTTTCACATTCATAAACTTGCCGAAGTTCTTTGCAATAGCCTTAGCGTTTGCATCTGCTGCAACATCCAACTCACCTTCTTGAATCACTGTCGATGATTGAGGAATCAAGAACAACTCATCACGACCAGTGTTTGCAATCGAAGTGAATCCATTGGCACGAAAGTCTTTGCGCCATCCTTCAATCACACCAATGTAGTCACCTTGAAAATCAGGAAGACTTGCGTGTAAGAATTGACGCAGATCACCTTTATGATTTCGACAGATGTGAAACCCAACAAGTGAAACATTATAGCGATCCTTAATCATACGCAGAATCGTATTTGTCTGACTACAAGAATCACGACTTATCTGATAAGTCTTTTGAGTGATCTCATCTCGAATCAGATTCTTGACCTTGACACGTCGATATTGACCATTCACAACTTCATTGCGATCAGTGTCAAGATATCCTCTTGAATACGAACCAAGTGCACCACCCTCACCATCTGTCAGAGTGATAAATGTCATCTTCTCAATTGAGTTGTGTTTGATATAATCACCGAGATGATGGTATGCCCAAACAAGTCCCTCATTAAGTGGAGTGCCACCAGTGGTGTAACCATCATTCCAAAGAAAACGATGATCCAGCACACGTTTAGCCATAGAGTTAAACTCACTGGTAGTCATCTTATTAGAGAACAATTCCATTAGATGGAAAGAATCAGTACAACGAATCAAATCCTCTTGTGCTTGTTTTGCAGCCTGCCGTTCATTGCGTTCTTCGATATACTTTTTGTACTCTTCCATGGCTGTATGATAACGACCACGCTCTATGTTATCTTGATATGAACTAGTAAATGCAAGCACACGATAAGGCACTTGAATGCGATTGCAGAACATAGCAAGGTTGATAACCTGTTTCAATGTATCATGCAATACATCATTCATTGAGCCAGACCAGTCAACAAGCATAATCATACCATGATTCTTACCTTGTGGAATAGTAGTAACACGTTTGAACAAATCATCTTTGAGTTTGTAAGCATAGACTTTACGCATATCTAAAGAACCGATCTTGGAAACCTGTGCACGTTTGTACAGCGTAGCAGACTTCTTCATCTCGAATTCTTTGACGAGATAATTCACAGTACGTGCAGACTCTGTCTTAAAGGCAGAAAACTTATCAATATTATTTTTAAAGTATTCTGCTTTTTCTTCTTCAGACATGTAGCGAGTTATGCGATCGTAATATTCATTACTAGTTTCAGCATTCCACTGCTCAGGTGTACGAGTCTCACTGAGAATCTTTTTGTAGCCAATCACTGGATTGGTATCATAATCCTTATCAAATCTCCAGTACTTGTACATGGTGTTTTCATCAGCAAGTTCTTCGAGTTTGTTACGGAAAACACGCTCTGTTTGAGATTCAAGATCATTCTCATCGTCATGACTGCGTTCATCGTTTTGTTGCTTAGGTGCTTTGTTCATGCGTGGATCGAGATCTGTGTCTTCATCTTCATCAGAATCCCAGTCGCCATCCATATCAATATCAAAGTCATCATAGATAGGATCTTCTTCCTCATCATCCTCAACATCTTGAGGATTCTCCTGCTTCATGCGTTCTTTACGCTCTTCTGCTTTTTGTTTGGAAAAAGTGTAGATGTCTTGTGCGAGTTGAATCACATCATCGATTGTTTCAGTACGCTCTGCACGATTCACGAATTCCTTTTCGTCAGCGTCAAACTTAACACCACATTGGAATCCAGCTTTGAAATATAAATTGATTTTGTCGATCAGCAACAGACTGTCTAGATTCGGCACTTGTTTAATGCCAAAGAAGTCACGATCGTTGAGTTGTTTGTATCCCTCATTCATGCGTTTGCGCAATCCTGGATACTTACGTTTGATTAGTTTTTCGATACGAACATCTTCAATGATGTTCAGATAACCCATCATCTTATGGTTTTCTTGAATAGGTTGCATGTACTCTTCACCAGTGTAAAGAGCATGACCGACTTCGTGACCAACAAGCATATCTTCAATTTCAGGGGTCATGTCTTTCCACATCGGAAGAGTCAATACACGACTCTTGATGTCAAAAGATGCAGTGCGAGTTCTGGCACGAATCACCGAAAGGTTTTCGGTAGCCAGCAGTCTTGCGGAGAGATCACTTGCTTTCATTTCCATTATTTATTCTCCAAATGCCAATTCAAGTTCATGTCGTGTGAGTAGCGTTTCAATCTCAACACGATTCGCTAATTTTAGCGGAAGTATTCCTGCAATGACAAGAACATCTTCGTATCCATAGTCAGCACACAGGCATGCCAATTCAAAGTCATCAAAACCAGCCCATTGATTTTCCATAACAATCTCCATAATTTATACGTAATTATTCCCTAAAAAAGAATAAAAGACAAGCACTTTTTGGAGGGCTGAAAACCCTGTGGAGATCAGGGGTTGGAGGTAAGTGACTACTTACGGAGCAGAAATTACACTGAAATCATTGCGTTTTTCAAACTTGATGACCGATCTAAACTTATCAAACAGCTGGTCGCCTTTGTGAGAAATAACGAAGATGTTGGAGTTTTCACCAAATGAGTTCATCAATGTAAGAAAGTAATCTGTTCCTGCTGTGTCAAGAGAAGAGTCAAAGATCTCATCAAGGATGAGTAGGTTTGTATTGACAGAGTTTTTCATTTTTGCAATCTGTCTCCATGTGAATAGAATTGCAAGGTCGATACGCATCTTCTCACCCTCAGAGAAACTGGCATAGGTAAAGTCATCACGATGACGGGATTTTACAATCTCATTAAATGCCTCATCAAGTTCAAAGTGGATATAAGCATCCATCGAATTTAAATACTTGTTGATAAGTTTATTCATTACAGGAAGATACTCACGAATGATAGCAGTCTTAATACCAGTATCTTTCAGAAGAATGGATGCGACCTCTTCAAGATTTCGAGTTTCTTGTAGAGAATTCTTCGTAGTAATCTTATCAAGGGCATCCTTGGCAAGCTGTTTCAACTTAGCCTTTTCTTCATCAAGATTCGTAGTGTCTGCTTTGTTCGTTTCAATTTCAGTTTCGAGATCTTTGATCTGTTTATTCAGTAATGTGACTGTTGAGTTCTTTGTAGACAGATCGATGTTCTTTGTAGTAATCTCATCAATGATGGTATTAATGTCTTCTAACTTTGTAGTCAGCGTGGTTAATGCACCTTGAAGATCTGAAATCTTTTTATTGTTCTCCTGCATCTTGTTGTGCAAGTCATGAATAATCTTTTGTTTATGATCTTCTGGGATATCCTGTGAGCAAGATGGACACACATCATGTTCAGTAAAGAACTCTGCATTATGCTCACACGTTTCTACCTTTTCATCAAGTTTAGTTTTTAGCTGTTTGGCTTTCTCAATGTCTTCAGATAGTTTTTCCTTACCAGTAATGCGTGTTTTAAGTGTAGTGATCTCCGCCACGATGTTGTCGATCTCGCTCTGCGTAGTAGAAATCTGAGCATTGTTAGCATCAATTTTTGTTTGAACTGCCTTGATGCTTTCAGCTTTTGCATTGGAGATAGTTTGGATAAGAGTCTGTTGCGATTCGACTTTGTCTTTTGCACTTTTGATCTCATTCTCAATTCTAATAATTTCATCTTTTGTCTCCTGTGCCTTTTCTTTCAGCAACTGATTCATTGTAGAGAAAATACGAATATCAAGAATATCTTCAATCACTTCCCTACGTTGTCCTGGAGGGAGTTGCATGAATGGGACAAACGAAGCACTACCAAGAATCACAACTTGTGTAAATGTTTTATAGTTGAGTTTGAGAATCTGCTGTTCAAGAATCTTTTGATAGTCTCTTGATGCAGCATCTTGATTAAGAAGTTCACCATTCTGCCAGATCTCAAAGATGTTTGGTTTTATTCCACGGATGATTTTATACTCTTTTGATCCGATAGAAAATTCAATTTCAACTATACACTTCTTACCATTGATACTATTGATAAGCTGATTCTTATTGATATTACGAAAAGGTTTGCCAAATAACGAAAAACACAATGCATCTAAGATTGTGCTCTTACCCTCACCATTCTTACCAATGATAAGTGTTGTTGACGATTTGTTTAGTAAAACCTTATTCGCTGCATTGCCAGTTGACAGAAAGTTCTGCCACTGTACGCTTTTAAATACAATCATTCAAATAAACCTAACTGGACTGTTAAAGTCTCACCGAAATCTAGTTCTAGTTGCATTATACCACCTCTACGTTGACTGCCTCAGTGTAAAGTGTTCTCATAAAAGTTTTGATCTGTTCTTTATCAATGTCCGTCTCAATCGAGTCAATGTAATGAGCAAGTACAGATAACGTATCTTCAAGGTTAATTTCCTCACCAACCTCACCATCTTCAAACTCTGATAGATCTTCAATAATTTTGATTTCATAAGCAGCCTTATTATACAGTTTTTGTATAAATTTGTCAAACTTATAATAATCAGTTTTGTTTACAACTACAAGTTTTACAAATTTTTGATTTAAATCGATTGAGTCGAGGTCGATGGGTTCTTGTTCTTTGTCGTTGTACTCGATTCTTTCAAACATAGTATATTCATTTCTAATGAATCGGAGTTCTCTGTTGTCGAGATTAAACAAGTGGAATCCTCGAGGATCTTTGTAATCCTGCCAAGTAAGTTCATAGGGATTGCCGAGATAGTAAATATGACCATCGTCTGACTTGTGATGATAATGACCAGAAAAAACCAAATCAAACCTGTCAAATGTTTCTTTAGAAAGTCCTTCATTGGATTGCATTCCTCTGTACATAGCAAAACCTGAGATCTCAAAGTGTCCCATACAAAGTTCTGCTTTGGTTGTTTCCATTTCGTCCAAACATGCTTGATAGTTTTCTGGACAAATCCATGGCACCATACAAATGTCAATATCATTTACAGTTATCGTTTCTGGAGAATCAATAACTTTAATGTTACTATACTCTCGCAGAAGTAAATCTGGAGAGTTCACATCGTTGGTATTCTTATAATAAGTATCATGATTTCCAGCGAGCATGTAGACTTGAATGTTCTTCTGTGCTAATACATCAAAGAACATTTTCTTTGCACGATCAAGTGCATAGAAGTTTACATATTTGCGTCTATCAAAAGTGTCACCAAGAATAAGCACAGTATTAATACCATGTTCATCCAAAGTAGGAAAGAAAGTATTATCATAAAACTTTTGAAAGAAGTCTAGAAACGCAATGCTGTCATTACGAGCACCAAAGTGCTGGTCGGTGATAATTGCTACCTTCAAATAAAACCTACCTTTCTGATTGTTTTAGCAACTTGTGCCTTTTCAGATTGTTGATTAAAAACTTCAGCGATAGAATACTTTTCTGTTTCTTTGCCACGTGGACGAACAGGAAGTTTCACTCCAAGTTTAGTGGCAAGGTTGTTAGCTTGCTCAACATTCAGTGAGTCGAATGTAACAATGTCAAAACATCTTCCTGGACGAGTCAATGCAGAATCAATGTCGCTGATTGATGGAAGATTGGTAGAGAAAATCATCTTCTTACCTTTGGTTGTAACAAGACCATCACCCACGTTCAAGAAACGATGCATCATTGTGTTGCCATCGCTACGTGACTTCAGAAACGCATCGCTATCTTCAAGAACCATAACTTCAGCATCGTCTTCAATAAAGCGAGCAAAGAAACCATCTTTCTCAAGAATGCCTGCATCATATGTTACGATTGCAGAACAGTTACGATGTGCAAGCAGACCACGAATAAATGTAGTCTTACCAGTTCCAGGTGGACCAATCAACAGAAGAATATTTGCTGACGAGTTCATGTAACGATCGTAGTATTCTTCGAGAGATTCACCATCAAGGAATGGATACATTTCTGCGACTGGAAGACGATCACGATTCAGTGGCACATTTACAGAAGAACCATCTGACTGATATATCCATTCGATGTAAGATGTGACTGCAGTGAAACTTGATTCAACAATTTCAATCATGTCATCGGCAAACATATCATCACCAAATGCACGAACAGTTGTTGAGTTTGAGTTTACATCAAACTTAATAAAGTTTTCTGTTTCACGCTCGATAATAAATCCAGAAGAAGAATTAGTTTGAACGAACAACCACTCTTTGAAATGTTCTTCAGCCCACTTCTTCCAAGTATCACGATTGCAGAGAACAGTAGTCTCACGCTGTACAGTTGTTTTGTTTGCATCGACACGACGACGCATGACTTCAGATGTAACCAGATCTTCGAAATCTGAAACACCTAAGAAAATTTTATCACTTTGTTTATCCATAATTTTTGTTAACATTAAAATATTATCAGTTGAATCCCACGTATATCTTCTTAGAAACCTTTTGTTAACTTTCTTTCTAAGTTGTTGAGTTCTAAGAGCACGTGCACGTTGTCTTATTCCTTCTACATTACCACTTCTTAACTGCGTAATCAAATCATTTATCGAGTTCGACATTATCATCGCCTAAAAATTCATTCAAGTCTGGTTGTTTCTTTTTACGTTTTGCTTTCTTACGTTCCATAAATGTATCATCAAAGTTATTATTTTGTTGAATAAAATCGATATATGCATTATGAAACTCTGAACCCTCATCACCTTCCTGCAATTCGAATGATTCGAAAGGCATGTCTTGTATTAGTTTACCTTTAATATAAGATTGTTTCTTTTCCTTAGCAATCCTACGCAAGAATGCATAGTAAATGATCTGTGTAAAATACGAGAAAGGATTGTTAGATTTACTTGGATCAAAGTTGTCTATGTATTGAATACAATTTTCAATACCATCGCTAATCATATCATCACGATACGAGTAGTTTATAAAGTTGGGTTTGTAGGAAAGGTGTGTTGCGATCTTAAGAATGCATTCACCAATATAGTTACTGACGATGGGCTTTTGTTTGCCTTCTGTTTCTGCATCCCTGCACTTCTGCCTGTATTCTATAAGTGCTTGCAGAAAGTCAGCGTTATTTACATAGTGAGCCATACATAAAACTTCCTCGATAATTTAACATGTTATAATTCTACATCAACTTCAATGAAAAGACAAATCTTATTTTATTGCAAAATAGATTTGCTTTTTTATTTGTCTTGAGGCATAATTCTCGGTGTTAGGGGTTGATGAGATAGATCAATGTACTGTATCGTTACCTTTGACGATAGTTATTGTTCTCTCTTCTTCCTCTTGTGATTCGTTCCTCAACAGATCTGCAAGCATTTGAATTCTCTTCTTTGCTTCTTCTACAGTAATCTGTTCTGCATCTTCCCAGTCTTCTAACAATTCTCTCTTTTTCTCTCTTGTAACAAAGGATGCAGATTCCTCATGTTCCTTTACAATTCTAATATAATGATCAACAAAAATATGATGTAGCTTCTTACAGAACATCACATCCTTTTTTAGAATTACATATATCTTATCATCAGAGAATTGGCATAATGGATGAGCAGTAATATGTTCACGACCTGTTTCTATTACAGGTATAGATCTCATGACCATTGGTGTCTCAAGTAAAATACGATCATCATCTTCTTCACGCAAGACAGCCATAACCTGTTCACCTGAACATAGTTTCAATACAACAAAAAATTCTGAGCCATCTAACACAGATCCACCTCTACTATTTTTGTTTTAAATTCTTCTTCAGCATA
>Ga0315909_10004383_pt1 | contig 16726 bp, 21 predicted proteins | sample LakEriMetagenome_11_FD_203527 | JGI IMG/M metagenome (GOLD analysis project Ga0315909, IMG submission 203527) | Freshwater fungal communities from buoy surface, Lake Erie, Ohio, United States - Buoy 2 MA125 | ecosystem: Environmental > Aquatic > Freshwater > Lake | place: USA: Lake Erie, Ohio...
CAAGCCGTTAGCAAACAGCTCATGCCGGTGTATGACAAACCCATGGTGTACTACCCGCTGACCACCCTCATGCTGGCCGGTATCCGAGATGTCTTGTTAATCAGCACCCCACAAGACACCCCGCGTTTTACCGAGTTGCTGGGCGATGGCAGCCAATGGGGCATGAACATCCAATATGCAGTGCAACCCAGCCCCGACGGACTGGCCCAAGCCTTCATCATTGGCAAAGACTTTGTGGCCAACCAAGCCAGTGCCCTGGTGCTGGGCGACAACCTTTTTTATGGTCACGACCTGGTCAAACTCTTGGGCAACGCGCACCAGCGCAGCACTGGGGCCAGCGTGTTTGCCTACCATGTGCAAGACCCCGAGCGTTATGGCGTGGTCAACTTCGACGATCAGCAGCGTGCTTTGGGAATCGAAGAAAAGCCCAAAAATCCCAAAAGTAACTATGCTGTCACCGGCTTGTACTTTTACGATCAGCAAGTCTGCGACATCGCCGCCAACATTCAACCCTCTGCCCGTGGCGAGCTTGAGATCACCGATGTTAACAAGCGCTATTTGGCGCAAAACCAACTCAACGTTGAGATCATGGGCCGAGGCTACGCCTGGCTGGACACCGGCACCCACGACAGCTTGCTAGAAGCCGCTGGTTTCATAGCCACCCTGCAAAAACGCCAAGGCCTCATGGTGGCCTGCCCAGAAGAAGTTGCTTTTAACCAAAAGTGGATCAGTGTCGAAGCTCTGCAAAACTTGGCACATCCCTTGGCTAAAAATGGTTACGGACAGTATTTGTTGAATTTGCTGAAATAATTGGTTTTATGCCGACTTTCATACCCGAACAACTGTTTATCCAGTCCAACAGTCATAACCGACCATCTGTCACACCCGCGAAGGCGGGTATCCATGACGGCAAAACACTGGATACACGATCGAGTCAGGCATGACAATTCAAAATACTGGATACCCGATCAAGTCGGGTATCACAAGAAAAAGAAATAAAGCGCTTTAGGCATAAGACCCAAAAATTCAGATCACAGATCTCATGCCCTTCAGCGTCACCCCCACTCAAATTCCTGACTTGCTCATTTTGGAGCCCAAAGTCTTTGGTGATGCACGGGGCTTCTTTTTTGAAAGCTTCAACCAGCAAGACTTCAATACAGCCACGGGGCTGAACGTGCAATTTGTGCAAGACAACCACAGCCGCAGCGCCCATGGGGTGTTGCGTGGCCTGCACTACCAACTGCAACAAGCCCAGGGCAAACTGGTGCGCGTGGTGCGCGGCGCGGTGTTTGATGTTGCGGTGGACATCCGCAAAAGCTCCCCCACCTTTGGCCAATGGGCCGGGGTTGAGCTGAGCGAAGACAACCACAAACAATTCTGGGTACCCCCAGGCTTTGCGCACGGCTTTGTAGTGCTGAGCGAATCGGCAGACTTTTTGTACAAAACAACCGACTATTACGCACCCGCCCACGAACGCTGCATTGCCTGGAACGACCCCGCCATAGGCATCACCTGGCCCCAAGGCCTGCAACCCCAACTGTCTGCCAAAGACCAAGCCGGGCTCACCCTAGCCCAAGCACAAGTTTTCTCTTAAAGCCACATCGGCTGTTACCCCCAACAGCCTGTCAACCTCATTTGTCGACCTCGCCCACTTCTGTGTAGGCAGTAGTTTTCTATAGTTTTTAATTTTCTGCAGTTGGTAGTTTTCTGCAGTTGGTAGTTTTCTGCAGTTGGTAGTTTTCTGTGTTTAGTAGTTCTCTGTGTTTAGAAGTTCTCTGTTGTCCTAATTTCTCTGTCATCCCGGGCGAAGACCCGGGATCCATCTGCGGATTAACCGCCAATCGTATTGTTCTGTCATCCCGGGCGAAGACCCGGAATCCATCTACGCCACCGCTCTTACCTGTGAACGAATCCCCCCACATCGACTACCCCGCTGAGGACGAAATCAGCCTGCTCGACCTGCTGCAAACCATTGTGAACAACCTGCGCCTGCTGGTCATCGGGTCCATCTTGGCGGGCCTGCTGGCCCTGGTCGGCGCAGCGTATTGGCCCAAAACCTACGAAAGCACGGCCATCTTGAAAGCCGAACAAAGTCATGCCACCCAAATGCTGGCCGCATCGGTGCTGGACCCAATAGCCGCCAAACTGGGCTACACCGCACAATTGCAAACCGATGAGGCTCGCGCCAAGATTAAAAACCAAGTAAAAGCCAGCTTCAATGCAAAAGACAAATTGCTGACCTTGACCACCCAAGCCAACACCCCGCAAGCGGCACAAACCTTGGCAAAAGAGGTTTTGGTGCAAACGTATTTGCAATCTCAACCGCGCGACAACGAAAAACTGCGTCTTCAAAAGCAACTGGCCCAAGCCCAAGAGCGTGAAAAAGAAGCCAACCTAACGGCCCAGCTGTTCAAAACAAAACTCAGTTTGGCCGGAACAACGGCTGGTAGCACAGCCGCATCTGAGGTAGCGCAAGGCTATGCACAAATGATTGCGGTGGTCAAAGAAAGCCAAATCAGCCAACTCGATACCGAAAAGTTGTTGCAAGGTCTGGACGCCAGCGCCCTGGTGCAAGAAGCCACATTGGCCACCCGGCAAATCAACCCCAGGCGTGGTTTGGTTGCCACCATCACCACACTGGCTACTGGCTTTGCTTTGCTGCTGTTTGTGTTCGTCCGACAAGCCCTGCGCAACGCTAGCCAAAACGATGAATCGGCTGAAAAGATCAAAGCCATCAAGAGCGCCTGGCGCAAAAAATTAGGCCAACGCACATAGTGTCACCAGCCCCGCTGTATTAACTGCGCACGCGAGTATAAATATCGGTAATGACAACTTGATTGAAGCAAATACCGAAATTCTCGATGGAGCCAAGAATGTCAACGAATCAATCATTGATACGGGTGCGGGTGCAGGTAAATTGGTGGGTGGCGCAATTCTTCCAAACTAGAATGCTTCAGCTTCGTTCATTGAACATGCCTGTATAAGGGAAATGTGATAAATTCGGGGTCACTAGAATAATTGAGGTTAAGCAATTTGGGTTAGATCCCATTGTTTTGTGTGTTTAGTGATTTTCATATTGCAATAATGGGAAACATACCTTTAAGGTGAAAACAAAAGAGCCAACGGCTCTTTTGTCGTTTCTGGGATTGCGTTTTTGTTCGACTTTCATAGAGGATCTTTAACATACCCGGCAATCTCCTGTCATAACCTGCAATCCTCTGTCATACCCGGCCTGACCGGGTATCCACTTCACACCCGCACGCTGATTTTTGCGGCTGCTTCGCGGGCGCGGGGCAGGGCGTTGGGGCCTTTTGCCAGGGCCACGGCCATGCGGCGATAGGGGCGGGTGGTGGGTTTGCCGAAGATGCGCACGTCAACGCCCGGCTCTGACAGGGCGGCTTCGATGCCCGAATATTGGGGGTCTTTGCCGTCTTGGGTGGCCAGTACCACGGCGCTGGCGCTTTCGGTGCAGTCAATCTGCGGGATGGGCAGGCCCAGAATGGCGCGGGCGTGCAGGTCAAATTCGCTCAGGTTTTGGCTGATGAGGGTGACCATGCCCGTGTCGTGCGGGCGGGGGCTCAGTTCACTAAAAATGACTTCGTTGGCAGTGACAAAAAACTCCACCCCAAACAGGCCGGCCCCGCCCAGGTCGGTGGTCACTTTTTCGGCCATGTCTTGTGCGGCTTTCAGGTAGTGGGCCTGCATGGGTTGGGGTTGCCAGCTGTATTGGTAGTCGCCGCGTTCTTGCACATGGCCGATGGGTTCGCAAAACAGGGTTTGTCCGTTGCGCTGGCGTATGGTGAGCAGTGTGATTTCAAAGTCGAAGTGGATGAATTCTTCGACGATGACTTTTTGGCGGTCGCCACGCATGCCCGCGCAGGCGTAGTCCCAGCAGGTGGCAATGTCGGCGGCGTTTTTAGCCACGCTTTGGCCTTTGCCCGATGAGCTCATGACGGGTTTGATGACCACCGGAAACCCAATTTCGGTGGCCTTGGCCAACAGTTCGGCAGCCGTGTCGGCATAGCTGAATTTGGCGGTGCGCACGCCAAGGCCCACCGCCACGTCGCGGATGCGGTCGCGGTTCATGGTCAGGTTGGCAGCGCGGGCGCTGGGGATCACCTCAAAGCCTTCTTGCTCCACTTGCAGCAGCACTTCGGTGCGGATGGCCTCGATCTCGGGCACGATCAGGTCGGGCTGGTGTTGGGCAATGGCTGCACGCAGGGCGGTTTCGTCCAGCATGCTGAAGACACAAAATTCGTCAGCCACTTGCATGGCGGGCGCGCCTGCATAACTGTCGCAGGCCACCACGTAGCAGCCCAGGCGCTTGGCGCTGATGACTAATTCTTTGCCCAGTTCACCCGAGCCGAGGAGGAGGATTTTTTTCATGCTGAACATTTCAGTAAATAAATTTCAGCCCGTATTGTCGCCGCAACCCGTCAGGCAACGGTTTGGCTGGCTTTCACCTCAGTGGGTTTTAGGGAAGGTGATTTTGATAGGCGTTAATGAGTATGTTGTTCATCATTATGGACAAAATATTGATTTTTTATCATAATGCTGTACATGCCAAGTAAGCCGCCCGTGATATTTCCGCAAGAACAGGTTTTGCTCATCGCCATGGGAGAGCGCATTCGCCTAGCGCGGTTGCGCCGTAAGTTGACTGCGACATCTGTGGCGCAGCGTGCCGGCATTTCGCGTACTTCGCTGCACAAGGTTGAGGCGGGTGACGGCACACCCACCATGGGCACTTATTTGCGTGTGTTGGCTGCACTGGGTTTGGAGCGAGATTTGGAGTTACTGGCTGCAGATGACAAAGTGGGTCGTAGATTGCAAGATTTAGCCCTTGGCCCCGAGCCAGCACTTCGTAAAAAGGCCCTGCAATGAGCCAACATGGCCTGGCACTGGAGGTTTGGCTTGACAGTGATTTGGGGCCGCCTTGTGAGGTAGGTACCTTGTCGCATGACAGGGGGCAAGTGCGTTTTTCTTATGCAAAATCATGGTTAAAGAGTGTCCATGCGTTTGCTTTGGACCCAGATTTGTCGCAGGATGCCGCGCCGTTTTTCCCCAAGCCCGAGTGGGGCAATTTCGGTATTTTTCTGGATTCTTCACCCGATCGATGGGGCCAGACGCTGATGCGAAGGCGAGAGGCTTTGGAGGCGCAAGACCAAAATCGGGCTGCTAGAACTTTGTACGCATGGGATTTTTTAATCGGGGTACAAGATTTGACTCGCCAAGGGGCCTTGCGTTTCAGGTTGGAGGGGGCACAAGAGTTTCTGGGCAACGACAAAAGGGCGGCTCCGCCTGTGACTTCTTTGCGCGAGTTGCAGACAGTGGCGACGCAACTCTCGCACAAGCGGATGGAGGATTTGGGGGCGTTGCGCCAGTGGCTTGCCGTGCTGGTTGCGCCGGGGGCCTCTTTGGGAGGTGCGCGGCCGAAAGCCAATTTTTCAGAATTGGATGGTTCTTTGTGGATCGGCAAATTCCCTGCACGCGATGACGACCGGGATGTTGGGGCTTGGGAGTTTGTAACCCATGGATTGGCACAAAGGGCCGGGGTGAATGTGCCTGCAGCTCGAATGGTTCGATTGAACAATGATTTTCATACGTTTTGCATTCAGCGTTTCGATCGTCAGGGCGCTTCCCGTCGCTTTTATGCCTCGGCCATGACGCTGCTGCGAAAAGATCAAAGTGAGGGAACCAGTTATCTGGAGCTGGCCAAGTTTTTACGAGATGCGGGGGATGCACCCTACGTCAAAGGGGATTTAGAGCAGTTGTTTCGGAGGGTGGTGTTCAATGTGGCTGTGGGCAACAGAGACGATCATTTGCGTAACCATGGCTTCATATTGGGAATAACAGGTTGGCGCTTGGCCCCGGCATTTGATGTCAACCCGAGTATTGACAAAGCCGAACATGTTTTGAACATCAATGAATCAGACAACCGGCCAAGTTTGGCGTTGGTGCTGTCTACGGCTGGGTTTTATGGTCTGGAGCCAGAGCGTGCCCAGGCTATTTTGGAGGAAGTACGCAGCGTTGTAGGTAGTTGGGCAGCCGCGGCAAAAGCCGCAGGCATTTCCAATGCGGATATTCAGCTCACAGCCAGTGCTTTTGCGGCCAATGTCAGCGTGTGAAATCTGTGTAAATCGCTTGCATTTGCGCTGCGGTTAGGCGGTTACCGTGTTGGCCGACCACCGCCGCTGCCGTGCGGTTGGCCAGAGCGGCCGCTTGGGCCGGGGTGTGGCCGTGCGTGATGGCGTACAAAAAGGTGCCCGCAAACATGTCGCCCGCGCCATTGGTGTCGACAGCTTGGGTGGGCACGGCGGGCACTTCGGTGCGGGTGTCGCCTTGCACCACGATGCAGCCTTGCGGGCCACGCGTCAGGCAGACGGTGCGGGCCAGCGGTGAGAGCTGCGCAATGAGGGTGTCTAGGTCGGTGCTTCCGCACCAGGTTTGCGCTTCTTCTTCGTTGGCAAAGAGGTAGTCCAGTCCGTCGCCGATCATGGCGTCTAGGCCGGCTTTGCAGAAGTTGATCATGCTGACGTCGCTCAGCGTGAGGGCGGTGGCGACCTTGTGTTCAACGGCTATTTGGCGGCCTTGTACGGCGGCTTGCAGCCCGGTGGGCGATGCGGCCAAGTAGCCTTCCATGTAATAAATCTTTGATTTGGCGATGTCTTGCGGGTGCAGTGCGCTGGCATCCAGTTGTGATGTAGCGCCCAAAAATGTGCACATGCTGCGCTCAGCATCAGGCGTGACCAGCACCATGCAGCTGCCGGTTTGGCCTTCGGTGGCTTGGGTGTGCGTGAGGTTGGTTGCGACGCCGTTTGTTTGCAGGTCTTGCTTATAAAAAGCGCCCAATTCGTCGTCGGCCACGCGGCAAGAATAAAAGGCTTTGCCCCCCAGTTGCGCCAGCGCCACCACGGTGTTGCCCGCCGAACCCCCACCCGTGCGCCGTGCGTGCAGGCCTTGTACATGCTTGAGCAGTTCGGCCCGTTGCGGGGTGTCAATCAGGGTCATGTGCCGCTTGCTCACGCCCATGGTTTGAAGCAGTTCGTCAGAAACCTCGTATTCGGTATCGACCAGAGCGTTGCCAATGGCGTAAAGGTGGTAGTGGGACATGTGCAGTGCAGCCTAAAAACCAGAGAGTTTAATGGCAGCGCAATGGCCGCTGGAGGCCGAATGCTATCTCTTGAGAGTTCTGTGGGAGGCTGCCCCCGCGGCCGGATACTGGAAGTGCCTCTAAAAAGGCATTCGCGAGCAGGGGCTCGCTCCCACAACGCTTTGTCATGCCCGGCCAGACCGGGTATCCATCCCCGCCGAAGTCATGGACCCCCGATCAGGTCGGGGGTGACAGGGTAAGGACATGGGAAATCCGTTCATCCCCGCCGAAGTCATGGACCCCCGATCAGGTCGGGGGTGACAGGGCAAGGACGGGGAAATCCGCTGCCTGTGGAAGATCCCCGTGGGAGGCTGCCCCTGCGGCCGAATGCTTGTTTTACAGCAGGCTTTGTTCGGCCATGGACAGCGCTTGGCCTTGGCCGACGATGATGTGGTCTAGCACCCGGACGTCGACCAAAGCAAGCGAGGCTTTCAGGGTTTGGGTCAGGTGTTCGTCGGCCCGACTGGGTTGCACCGAGCCGCTGGGGTGGTTGTGCGCCAGCACCACAGCTGCGGCTTGGTGGTGCAGGGCCCGCATGACGACTTCGCGCGGATAGACGCTGGTTTGGCTCAGGGTGCCGCGGAACAGTTCTTCCATGGCGATCATGCGGTTTTGGCTGTCTAAAAAGAGCACCGCAAAGACTTCGTGGTTTTTGTGCGCCAGTTGCAGTTGCAGGTAGTGTTTAACAGCGTCGGGGGTTTGGAAGGCTTGGCGTTCTTTGAGTTGTTGGCTCAAGGCACGGCGGGCCATTTCGAAGACGGCCAGCAGTTCAGCTTGTTTGGCGGGCCCCAGGCCTTTGACCAATTTGAGCGATTGCGCCGTGGCCTGCAACAAGCCCGCAATGCCGTTTGTGCCCAGCAGTTCTTCGGCCAGCTGAAACACGTTTTTGCCGACCATGCCGGTGCGCAACAAGATGGCCAGTAATTCGACATCGCTGAGGGCTTGGGGGCCTCGGGCGAGCAGCTTTTCGCGTGGCCGCGCTTCGGCGGGCAAGTCTTTGATGCTCATTGGATGCCCCTCCCCGGAGCTGCCGTCGGTCCATTTTTGCCCCTTTTGTGGGACTGGTTAGCCGGGCTTTTTACAATAGTGCCTTCTTTATGCCCGTTTGACCGCGTTTGCGGCATTCCAGTTAACCCTTATGTCCATTGTTGAACCCGGTTCTTTTTTGACGCTTCACTACCGCCTGGCTGGGCCGCAGGGGGACATCATCAACACGTTTAATGAGAAACCAGCGACTTTGTCTTTGGGTTCAGGGGCCTTGACGCCCGCCGTTGAGCAGCGTTTGTTGGGCTTGGCCGAGGGCACGCGTGTGGTGATGGAAATTCCGCCAGGGGAGGCTTTTGGCGACCACAATCCGGACATGCAGCAGTGGGTGGCGCGCAAGTTGCTCAATGAGTTGGGCGATCCGATGGAAAAATACGCAGCCGGGGATGTGGTGCAGTTCCCCACGCCCGATGGTTTGGGTGCGTATGCGGGCACGGTGTTAGAGGTGGGCGAGGCGGGGGCGGTGTTGTTTGACTTTAACCACCCGCTGGCCGGCCAAGCCGTGACTTTTGAAGTTGAACTGATTGGGGTACTTTGATGACTGAAATTTTGTTGGCTGAACCCCGTGGTTTTTGCGCCGGGGTGGACCGGGCAATTGACATTGTGGAGCATGCGTTGGCTAAGTTTGGCCGCCCGATTTATGTGCGCCACGAGATTGTGCACAACACGTTTGTGGTGAATGACCTGAAAGAGAAGGGCGCTATTTTTATTGAGGAGTTGGCCGATGTGCCACCCGGCGCCACTTTGATTTTTAGCGCCCACGGGGTGAGCCAGGCGATTCAAAAAGAGGCTGAGGTGCGTGGTTTCAGGATTTTTGATGCCACTTGCCCTTTGGTGACCAAGGTGCACGTTGAGCTGGCCAAGCTGCACAAAGAGGGTTACGAGTTCATCATGATCGGGCATAAAGGCCACCCCGAAGTGGAGGGCACGATGGGCCAACTGGACAGCGGAATTCACTTGGTAGAAGACGTGGAAGATGTGGCCAAGGTGCAGCCTTCCCAGACCGATTTGCTGGCCGTGGTGACCCAAACCACCCTGAGCGTGGACGATGCGGCCGAGATTGTGGCAGCCGTAAAGGCGCGGTTTCCGCAGGTGCGCGAGCCTAAACAGCAGGACATTTGTTATGCCACCCAAAACCGCCAAGATGCGGTGAAATTGATGAGTTCGTCGGTGCAGTTGTTGATTGTGGTGGGCAGCCCCACCAGTTCCAACAGCAACCGCTTGCGCGAGGTGGCCGACCGCCTGGGCACCGTGGCTTATATGGTGGACACGGCGGCCGACCTGGACCCGGCCTGGTTTGAGGGGGTGGAAAAAGTGGGTCTGACCGCCGGTGCGTCGGCCCCAGATGTGCTGGTGCAAGAGGTGATTCAGCGCATGCGGGCCTTGGGCGCCGTGTCGGTGCGGACCATGGACGGCATTCAGGAAACCATCAAATTCCCCCTGCCCAAGGGTTTGAAGCTGTAATCCGGCCTCCAAAATAGCCCAAGTCATGGACCCCCGATCAGGTCGGGGGTGACAAATGCGGGGCCAAGCCCGGCAATTCATCATGCCCTCAGGCAATGCATCATGCCCGTTGGCAATGCCTCATGTTCGGCTGGAAACTGTCATACCCGGCTTGACCGGGTATCCAGGCTGTTGGGGTTCACTACAATGGCGGGATGCTTGATATTGTTCTTCTCCGCAAAGATCTGGACGCTGCCGTGGCGCGTTTGCAGACCCGTAAAAATCCCCAGGCTTTCCTGAATGTTGAGGCTTTTCGTGCCTTGGAGGGGGAGCGCAAAACCCTCCAAACCCGCACCGAAGAGTTGCAAAGCCAGCGCAACACGCTGTCAAAGCAAATCGGCATGTTCAAGGGCAAGGGCCAACACGCCGAGGCCGATGCCGCAATGGCCCAGGTGGCCAGCATCAAAGAAGAGCTTGAGGCTTCGGCTCAGCGCTTGGAAGTTATTCAGGCCGAGTTGCAAGACTTGTTGCTGGCCGTGCCCAATTTGCCGCACGAATCTGTGCCGGTGGGCACCGATGAGCATGGCAATGTCGTGGTGCGCCGCTGGGGCCAGGTGCGGGCTTTCGATTTTGAAGTGAAAGACCATGTGGACTTGGGTGAAAAGCTGGGTCTGGATTTTGAAACCGGCACCAAGTTGACCGGCTCCCGCTTCACTTTCATGCGGGGCCCAGTGGCCCGTTTGCACCGGGCTTTGGCCCAGTTCATGCTGGATGTGCAGACCACCGAGCACGGTTACACCGAGTGCTATACGCCCTATATCGTCAATGCCGACACGCTGCGTGGCACGGGGCAGTTGCCCAAGTTTGAAGCCGATTTGTTTGCCGCCAACAAGGGCGGCCAAGAGGGCAGCGAAGAAAACCAGGCGCTGTACCTGATTCCTACCTCTGAAGTCACCCTGACCAACGTGGTGCGCGATGAGGTTTTGGCCGAGGCCGATTTGCCCATCATGTTGACCGCGCACACGCCCTGCTTTCGCTCAGAGGCGGGCAGCGGCGGGCGCGATGTGCGGGGCCTGATTCGCCAGCACCAGTTTGACAAGGTCGAGATGGTGCAGATCGTGCACCCCGAAAAGAGTTACGAAGCCTTAGAGGTCATGACCGGACACGCCGAAGCCATTTTGCAAAAGCTGGGTTTGCCGTACAGGGTCATGAGCCTGTGCACGGGCGACATGGGTTTTGGGGCCAGCAAGACCTATGACCTCGAGGTCTGGGTGCCTGCCCAAAACACTTACCGCGAGATCAGCTCGGTGTCCAACTGCGAGGCATTTCAGGCGCGCCGCTTGCAGGCCCGCTTCAAGAACGCCCAAGGCAAAAACGAGTTGGTGCACACCCTGAACGGCTCCGGCCTGGCGGTGGGCCGCGCTTTGGTGGCGGTGCTCGAAAATTACCAAAATGCCGATGGTTCGGTCACCGTGCCCGAGGTGTTGCGGCCCTACATGGGCGGCCTGACCACCCTGAGCGCCTGATAGAATATGTGCTTCGATTAACGACACCGAATCCGGAGAGGTGGCAGAGTGGTCGAATGTACCTGACTCGAAATCAGGCGTAGTGGCAACACTACCGAGGGTTCGAATCCCTCCCTCTCCGCCAATTACTTCAATATTTCAATTCCAACTTGCAGGCGCCCTCAGGCGCCTGTTTTGTTTGAGCTCGGCATGGTGGTGTTGCCGTGGCAGTGACTTGTTAGCTAAGATGGCTAATCTCTTAAGGGGTCCACCATGCGCGTCTCTGCCACTGAAGCCAAGAATCGATTCGGCAGCCTGTCTGCGTAAGCCAAGCGTGAACCGGTGTTCGTCGAAAAGGCTGGGCAACTCGACACCGTGATTCTCTCTGCGGAGCACTACTACGCGCTGCAGGCCAACCACGACAAGGCCAGCCGCGCCGGGCGCAAGAAGAGGTTCGAAACCGAGTTCGGGGACTGGATCGCCGGTGAAAACGCCCGCGTCGAAGCGAACGGCGTTCCTGGTGCCGACTTGCGTCCTTGGTGAGACACGCATGGCCCAGTACGATGTCATCGCTAATCCGAGTAGTAGCGCCAGTACGAGCATCCCCTATGTGGTCGTGATCCAGAGCGATCTGCTAGATGCCTTGCCGACGCGCCTGACCATGCCGTTGGCGGTGTTCGATCTTGAGGAGATCGGCGACTAAATTGCGCAAGACAATCCTATCAGGGCAGTATCTTTTGTGGCTGATTTGCATGCGCAATGCGAAATGATTTGTCTCAACCCTTACGGCTATCGGCGGCGGCCCGAGTTGTCTGATGGCTTGCGTTCATGCGCGCATGGCAACTACTTGATCTTTTTTGAGTCCACGACAGAGCTGGTCACCATCATTCGCATATTGCACGGCGCGCGCGATATTCCTGAAGTCTCAACTCCCCCGTAAACACACTCAGTTTTGTGGCGGCTTAATAGCTATCTGTACGTTTGGCGATGTTTCGGATTTCCAATCCATGGTTCATGTGCACAGGAACCTCCCCGGGCCATGGAATCAGTGTTTGTGACAGTCTTTAATGGGGCTAACTCAGCGGAACCGAGACCTTTGTAAAACGTTCAATTGACCACTGCGGAGCCGCCATATACAATTGCTATATACCTTTCTTGGGGGTCATCATGTCCATCGGCACTGTTTTCGTAAATAACCGTACCCAGGCCGTTCGTCTCCCTTTGGACGTGCGTCTACCTGAGGGTGTCCAAAAGGTAGAGATTCGGGTCAAAGGTAACGAGCGCATCATCTCACCCCTAGGCCAAACCTGGGACAGCTTTTTTCTGGGTGGCCCCACAGTTAGCGACGACTTCCTGCCCGAGCGCGCCACCCAGCACCAGCCGGAGCGGGAGGCGCTCTGATGCTGCGTTACCTGCTGGACACCAACATCGTCATATATGTGTTGAAGCGGCGACCTGTCGAGGTGCTTTCCACTTTCAACACCAACGCCAGCCGCATGGCAATTTCCGCCGTTACCCTCGCCGAACTCTTGCACGGTGCGGAGAAAAGCAGCCGGGTGAGCGATAACTTAGCCGCTGTCGAGGACTTTTGCAGTCGCCTAGTAGTTCTGCCCTATGGCCCCAAGGCCGCGCAACATTACGGAGCCATTCGCGCCGCCTTAGAAAAACTCGGCCAGCCTATCGGTGTGAACGACATGCACATTGCAGCGCACGCCCGCAGCGAAGGCCTAGTGCTGGTGACGAACAACATGGGGGAGTTCGCACGGGTGCCTGCGCTGGAAGCAGAGAACTGGGTCCACACTGCGCAGTAATCTACGAGTTGTCGTGCATCAGCCGCACAAAAGTGCGTCGACTGCCACGCCAAGTTTGCCGCGATAGTTGAGGCGCGCCAGCTTCTAACCTTTTACGCGACCCAGTGCTTCAGGTCCTCTAAAAACTCCGGGCGGTAGACCGCGATGCGATCGCCATTAGGCATCTACGCCCATCAGTTTTCTCAGGTGGGCTATGGTCGTGGGTGCAATCTTTTTTGAGCGTGCACGCTATAGCGCTGAAAGTAGCCGGTCTGCGTTCTTCTCAGAGCGCAGCAGATGCGCGGTCTCCACCAGACTCTCCAGTTCATCGGCAGCAATCATGGCCACATCGCCCCCGGTGCGACGGCGCACTACGATGACCTACCGGTCGTCGACAGCGCGATCCATGAGCGACTTAAGCTGCTCTCTGGCTTTGCTATAGGTAGTTTCAATGGTGATGGTGGGTTTTTTATACTTGGACAGGGAAGTTGTACATCGCAGTGATTCACAATTGGTTAATCAGTCAGGTCGAGGAGTAGCCTACGCGCCTCATCGGTTTCTCCTTGTGAAGGACCTCATGGTCAAAAGCGGTCAGTTGCACCCCATGTGGCGCTTGAACATCTCCGGGTTGTGCCTGGTGGGGATGTTCTTGGATGGGTACTCGGCATAGCCACGAAGTTTGTTGTAGCGCTTGATCTGCTCGGGCTTGAGAAATTACACGGTCTTGGCCCTCAGACATTTTTTCTTCCTCGGCGCAGGTTCTCAAGTCGATTGAATTTTGTGGGGCAACATGCGCTAGATTGATTTCTGATTGACTCTTTTGGATAGCAATTCGGCTGACTCTTTTCGCTCGCTATAACGGTCAACCAAGTAAGGCGCGACATCGCGAGTCAGAAGCGTGAATTTCACCAACTCTTCCATCACGTCGACTACTCTGTCGTAATAAGCCGATGGCTTCATTCGGCCATCTTCCTCAAATTCCAAGAATGCTTTTGCAACCGAACTTTGGTTGGGGATCGTCAGCATCCGCATCCAGCGCCCTAAGATTCGCATCTGATTCACTGCATTGAAAGATTGAGAGCCACCACTGACCTCCATCACAGCCAAGGTTTTACCTTGGGTCGGGCGAACAGCGCCTACTGACAGCGGGATCCAATCAATTTGGCTTTTCATGATGCCTGTCATGGCACCATGACGTTCTGGCGAACACCAAACCATCCCCTCCGACCAAGTTGCCAAATCTCGTAATTCTTTGACTTTGGGGTGCGTATCGGGTGCAGCATCAGGTTGTGGCAAATCCAATGGATCAAACACTTTCACCTCTGCACCCATGGTTTCAAGCAATCTTGCCGCTTCAAGCGTCAAAAGCTTGCTGTAGGACCGCTCGCGCAGTGAGCCATACAGCATCAATATTCTTGGCGGATGCGTTGATACTTGTTGCGGCGTTAAGAAAGCTTGATTGGGTAACTTGAAACAAGCTTCATCAATATTGGACAAGCTGTCAGTGATCTTAGACACGTAAGCCCTTTTCATTGATAACAATTTCCCCATCCTCTTTGCTAAATGCGCCGCGCTGAGGGAGGGACAATGCAGTGCGAGGTGTTTCGCACTTTAGGTTGTGGAAAATTTTGACCATCTGGTTTCTCATCGGCTACGACCCTGATGATCAGACTTCAAAAGCAAATGAAGCATCAGGCCCATGAAGCCGCCAACAATCTGTGCACCCACAAAGGCAGGCACATCAGCGGGTGAGATGCCAGCAAATGTATTGCTGAACATTCGACCGAAGGCGGCAGCTGGGTTGGCAAAAGATGTACTGGCAGTGAACCAGTAGGCCGCCCCGATATAGCAAGCTACGATAAAAGATGCCTTGCCTTCAGGAGAGCGCAATATCACGAACAGCAAGCCAGCTGTAGCCACTGCTTCGGCTAACCATTGTGCGGGCCCAGTCCTTACTTTTGTGGACCATTGCAATATTTCCAAATCAAACATCGCATGTGCCGCCCAAGCACCCAATGCAGCACCTATAAGTTGCGCAACCCAATAGCCTATCAAATGATGGCGTGCCAAATCTTTTCGAAAGGCAAGAACCATCGAAACAACAGGATTGAAATGAGCGCCACTGATGGGGCCGAGTGTTTCAATCAATACATAGAGGGCAAAGACAGTGGCAAGGGTGTTGGCAAGAAGCGCTATGGCGATGTTGCCGCCCGACAATTGCTCCCCCATGATGCCTGAGCCAATCACCGCGCACAGCAACGCGGCTGTGCCCACCAGCTCCGCAAGGTATCGTCTCCAGTGGATCATTGATTCGCCAGTTCTCGTGCTGTTTTTTCCAAAACCATTTTGTTAAGGCTTGTGGATGGCAGGCTGGTGAAAATTTCCAGACGCCTTTTGATTTGATGCATCGTCTGCATAAAGGCATCCATTTTTTCGGTATCCGAACCCACTTTTTCCGAGGGATCTGAATAGCCCCAGTGAGCCGTTGCTGGTTGACCCGGCCAATACGGACAAACTTCTCCGGCTGCGTTGTCGCAAACAGTAATCACCAAATCCATTTGTGGCGCATCGGGTGTAGCAAATACGTCCCAGCTTTTACTTGTTAAGCCTTCAGTGGAAACACCTGCTTTTTCCAAGGTAGCAATCGCCATAGGATTTGGCCTCTGATTGTCTCTGGGGCTGCTTCCAGCTGAATAGGCTTTGAACTTGCCATGCCCCATGTGGTTGAGCAATGCCTCCGCCAAGATGCTGCGAGCTGAGTTGTGTGTACAAAGAAAAAGGATGTTCAATGGTTTTGCTTCAGTCACTTAAGACTCCTCATGTTCAACACGTTTTACAAATGACCTCGGATTTGACCTCGCAGGCCTCACCCTGGCAGCAGTTTTGGGACAGATACGCCAGCACAGCATTCATCCGGTCATACTGGGCTCGATAAATCAGGTTGCGACCACTGCGCTCCTGAGAAATAAGATCGGCGTGCATCAACTCTTTCAAATGGAATGAAAGCGTGTTTGCAGGCATTCCCAATGACTCTGCAATCAGGGCCGGTGTCAGTCCATCGCTCCCTTTCACGACCAACGAGCGAAAGATCTGGAGTCGGTTGGGTTGAGCCAATGCTGCCAGTGCTTTGATGACGTATTTATCTTCCATGATTCAACTTTAATGGAAGTATGTGACTGTTTTATGTCAGCGCTTTGATCCGGTATGGACTGCAACAGAAATCTGTTTCGATATTTAAAGTGATGCACGGTTGTTCGCTATGGAAGATCCCAATGGGCCCAGACATTACTTAGAATGAAGCCCACTTAACCTTCCATAGTTTTGAGAAAGCGCCCAGACTTATGCCTAATAAAGCCTTGTTGTGGTTTTTCTTTATATTCTTGGGTTTGATCGGATCCCCCATGGCACAAACCGTCAAAGAACCCCCCTACACCCTGGTGAAAAATGAGGCACCTTTTGAAGTGCGTGATTACGGTGTACTAACTGTGGCTCAAACCCTCATTGCGGGCGACTTCGACTTCGCTGGCAGCCAGGGGTTTCGCCGGGTAGCTGGATACATTTTTGGGAAAAATCAAAACGCAAAGGGCGAGAGCGAAAAAATTGCCATGACCGCTCCCGTGACCATGGAGATGCAAAACCAACAGTGGCGACTGCACTTTGTGATGCCGCAGGGCATGGCCTTGGATAATTTACCCAAGCCTGTGGACGCCAGCGTGCAATTGCGTGAGTTGCCCGCCCAGCGCATGGCTGCAGTGCGCTTCAGCGGATTTACCACGGCCGCCAGTATCGAGCGC
>Ga0315909_10004386_pt1 | contig 16717 bp, 9 predicted proteins | sample LakEriMetagenome_11_FD_203527 | JGI IMG/M metagenome (GOLD analysis project Ga0315909, IMG submission 203527) | Freshwater fungal communities from buoy surface, Lake Erie, Ohio, United States - Buoy 2 MA125 | ecosystem: Environmental > Aquatic > Freshwater > Lake | place: USA: Lake Erie, Ohio...
ATGGTAAATTATATACCCGTAGTAATAAGCGCGGCAGTATTGATAAAATTTTACGTTTGTTTTACCAATTTGGAGCTGACGAAAGTATTTTATACCAAGCACATCCACATATTGGTACCAATAAATTACCGCATATAATAACTGCGATGCGTGAACAAATAGAAGCATCTGGCGGAAAAGTTTTGTTCAATAAAAAACTTGTTAACTTTACCATTGAAAATGAATTCATCAAAGAAGTGATTACAGAAGATGGTGATCATTTTAAATGCGAATCACTCATTTTGGCAACAGGCCATTCGGCACGAGATATTTTCAATTTATTTTATGAAAAAAATATTTTAATTGAAGCCAAACCTTTTGCATTAGGTGTGAGAGTAGAACATCCACAAAATATTATTGACCGCATACAATATCATTGTATCACCAAGGATCCAAATTTACCGCCTGCAGCTTATAACTTAGTGGAACAAGTAAGCGAAAGAGGCGTATTTAGTTTTTGCATGTGCCCTGGAGGTATTATTGCACCCGCTGCAACTGCGCCAGGAGAAATTGTGGTGAATGGTTGGAGCCCAAGCAAACGTGACAACCCTTATGCCAATAGTGGTATGGTGGTTCAAATTGATACACCCACTGCATTAAATTATATTAATCAGCAATGGAAAGAAAATAAAGCAACAACAAATCCATTGATTGAAAAAACGGTAAAAAGCAAAACAGTTCATCCATTAAGTTTGTTGGCATTTCAACAACAAGTAGAGCAGGCTGCATTTTTAATAGGCGGCGGATTACAAGTTGCGCCAGCAGCAAGACTGGTAGATTTTTGTACCAATAAATTATCCGACACCTTACCGGATGCAAGTTATATACCTGGATTACTATCTGCACCTTTACAAAAAGTATTACCCGATTTTGTGCACAAAACTTTACAAGAAGGGTTTAAGGCATTTGGAAAAAAGATGAAAGGCTATTATACCAATGATGCTATAGTCGTAGCCACTGAAAGTCGCACTTCTTCCCCCGTGCGTATTCCAAGAGATGCAGACACATTAACGCATCCGCAAATAAAAAATTTATACCCTTGTGGGGAAGGTGCTGGTTATGCAGGCGGTATTGTAAGTGCAGCGATGGATGGACAAAAAATTGCACAAATTATTGCACAAAAAACACTTCAAATAAAAATTTAGCGCGACGTTTAATCGTTGGCTTTAGGCTTGCCTTTTTTTGATATTAATAAGCTATCCTGTATTAATCTATTGCTCTTAAATGATTTTAATTCTGCTGATAAATTAAGAGAGATGTCTCTGGTAATAAAACTAGGCTTGCCCGCATTTATCCAAGCAGTATACCAAAAATCTGAAAGCATATTTGCAGAAGCAACCAATTGATTATTGATAGTACCCCCTAATGCATCGGCATAGGCCTCCGCAAACTCCTTGGTGTACATTCTGGTATTTTTACCATAGTACATTTGCATTTTATATTTTTGCTCAGGTGTAAATGATTTAGAAACTTCAATTTCTTTTGCAAACATTTCAGGAAGTAAAGCATATGCTTTACGAATATCTACCCACAATGCAGCTTCTGGATTTTTTAAATACTTCGCTTTATGCGGATTATACAATTGGTATTGATCAATGCGCAAACTAGGAATAAAAGATTCCCATAAACTATGCATTCCTTTTTGACCTGACAATTGACCATCATAATTATTAGTGATATGCAAAGGCACATGTAAGTCGCCCACATAATGCCCTAAATCTGCTGCATAAAATAGAATACTATCCTTGTTTTTAGATTTAAATGCACTCGTTAGTTTTTCTAAACTCATCATTACATAATAAGGACCATATCCATGTTTATCTAAAGTATCAAATGAATATTTTTTAAGTGCTGACGCCCAATCCATTGGCATTTCATTAATTGAATTTGGGCCGTATTCCTCTATATCAATAATATGTTTGCTTGCTTCAGTTTTATCGGTATTTTTTCGATTATCCGCTCTCGGTGCATTTTCTACCAAATATTCCATGTCCTGGTGAAAGAAAGATTGTAAAGGCGCAGGCAAACTGTATATCGCAATTTGATTAATGGTGCGGTGCACTAAAAAGCCCCAGCTACTTAGCCCAAAAAATAATATGGCAACAACAAAAAGATAGACTGATTTCCTTGTATTGAAAATATTTGAGCGCATACACTAAATTTTGCTCGAAGATAGCCTATTATCCCCTTTTATAACCGCTACAAGGTTAAATTTTCCATTTGATAAATTGAGGCATCGATTGTGAAAAAATGAGTTTAATTTTGAATCAAATTGAAAAATATGGATCCGCTATTACGTTTGTCAAATTTAAAAAAATATTATGCTACCCAAAAAGCGGTAGACGATATCAGTTTTGAAATACAAAAAGGAAGCATTTTTGGATTACTTGGACCCAACGGTGCAGGTAAAACAACCTTACTCAGAATGATTACCGGAATTTTTTACCCAGATGGAGGTGATATTATTTTAGACGGAAAACCATTTAATTCAATCGACGATATCCAAAAAATTGGATATATGCCGGAGGAAAGAGGCTTATATAAAAAAATGAAAATTGGCGAGCAGGCCTTATACCTAGCGCAATTAAAAGGTTTAAGCAAAGCAGAGGCTACTGAAAAAATAAAGTATTGGTTTAAGAAATTCGAGATGGAAACCTGGTGGAATAAAAAGGTAGAAGATTTAAGTAAAGGGATGAGTCAAAAATTACAATTTGTAATTACCGTATTACACGAACCTAAATTGATCATACTCGACGAACCATTTAGTGGTTTAGATCCTTTAAATGCAAATTTAATCAAGGAAGAAATTTACAACCTTGCAAAAAAAGGCGCTACTATCATATTTAGTACACACCGTATGGAGCAGGTGGAGGAAATATGCGACCATATTGTTTTAATGAATCTTGGCAAGAAAATACTAGATGGCACTGTGACTGATATCAAACAACAGTTTAAAGAAAATAGTTTTTTAATTCAAACTGACAATGAAGTTACTATTCATCCCAACCCTATTTTCAGCACGATAAGCAATGAAAAAAATAAAATATTGGTAAAAATCAATGAAGGTTACCAAAGCAATGATGTATTGAAATATTTATTGCAGGAGAATGTCAATATCGTTGCCTACAATGAGTTACTACCTTCCTTAAATGATATTTTTATCAAATTGGTCGAAAACACACATGCCACTGCAAGGGCATTTCAAAATAATTAAATTTTAAAAGCATTCCGATGAATAAGACTTGGCTAATCATACAAAGAGAATATACAACAAGGGTTAAAAACAAACGTTTTTTAATACTGACTTTTCTAATGCCTATATTAATTGTGGGCTTTATTGCTGCAGCTGGCTATTTGGCTATTTCAGGTGTAGAACAAAGAAGCATTGCTGTGATTGATCCAAATGGATTTATTAAAAATTCATTAAAAAATACGAACCAGATCAGCTTTAGCTTTCCCAAAGATGTGGACACTAACAACTATAAGCAAAAAGGTTTTACTGATATTTTAATTTTACCAGAATTCAAGAAGAATGAAAAAACGGATTATATATTAAGGTCTCAAAAATCAATGGGACTGATGTTACAAGAAAGCATTAGTAATAAAATTAACAAGGCGATTGAAGATCAAATGTTGCAGGATGCTGGTATTCAACAAAGTATTTTAGATTCAATACATAGTGCGTCACGTTTTGCAGAATTAAAAGCTTACGAGGACAAAGGAAAATCAAGTAAGGAAAGTAATGCAGGCTTAGCGATGGGTATTGGATATGCCAGTGGTTTGCTTATATATTTAACCATGTTTATTTATGGTGCCATGGTTATGCGTGGCGTAATGGAAGAAAAAACAAATCGTATCGCCGAAGTTATTATTAGTAGCGTGAAGCCTTTTGAATTAATGATGGGTAAAATCATTGGCATTGGTGCAGTAGGATTAACCCAATTTATTTTATGGATTGTACTCATTGTAAGTTTAACAAGTGTTGCTATGGGATTTTTACCCGCAGATGTACAAACACAAGTTGCTGCTTTACAACAAAGCAATGGTCAAATGGCAGGAGGCGGCATGGCACAAGCGAGCGAATCGGCAGTGAAAATATATAATATGCAGCACACCATCGCTACTGCAAATTGGCCTTTAATTATTGGTTGCTTTATATTTTACTTTATCGGTGGATATTTGTTTTATGCAGCATTATTCGCAGCAGTTGGAAGTACTGTAAATGAAGATCCTCAGGATGCACAAAGTTTAATGTTCCCTATTACAATGCCTCTAATATTTTCGTATGTGATTACGACTATGGTGACACAAAATCCAAATACCCCTATTGCTTTTTGGGCAAGCATTATCCCATTTAGTTCACCCATGGTTATGATGGCAAGAGTAGCTTATGGTGTACCAAGTGCAGTATCGTATTGGGAATTAATTTTAAGCATGGCAGTATTAGTGGGTGGATTTATTTTTACCACTTGGCTTAGTGGACGCATCTACCGCACAGGCATATTATTGTATGGTAAAAAAGTGACTTGGAAACTAATGTTTAAATGGGCCTTTAAGAAAGTCTAAGGCGTACAAGGAATTAAGTTATTATAATGCGATACGAACGTTCACGCCTGTCCTAGTAGATATGATTGGTGGGGAAGAGGAAATGTAAGGTGTTGTTCTGCGTTGATCAAAGAAAAATTTAAGATTAATCTTGCTATTCAACACATAATCAATAGAAGGCTGTAAAGTAATTTCCTTTTGACCTCCAGTACCATAGGCATTAGCTTGATCTAAGCGACTATTACTATTATACATATCACGAAGTCCAACATCTAATCTAAAAGTTAAATCATTTGCTAATTTAGCATTGTTCATGCCAGGAATATTAAATGGCAGTTTTAATCCCCTAGCGCGATAGCTGGTTCCGAAAATCCATTCTTTACTATTGTTTTCACTTAATTGGTAATCCACCAAACTTAAAGCCAATAAACGGCTCTTTTTATATTCAAAACGTAATGACCATTGCGTTACTGTTGTTACATTAACGCCAATCAATGGTTCCATACGTTCGCTGATGGTAATATTAGGAATCAAGAAATAAGGTATATAGTTACCACTAATTGGATCCAAGAACGAAGGCGCTCCTAAAAATAATCTATCCACATACATCAAAGAACTCGCAAAGCTATTCATGGATAAATTTCCATTATAACCATGTGACAATGAAATATTAGTGAAAAAGTTAGACAGTGGTTTTATTTTAGATAAGCCATTATATAAAATACTCCAATTAGGCATGGGCAGCATTCCTGAAAAAGGGTTTGAACGTATATTACTATTGTTTTGATTCAACAATGCAACCGATTCTTTATCCTTTCCCGTATAGGCAGCTATGAATGCTGGTATTAAAACATCCTGTGAGTATTTACCATAACCAATTGCATACCCATTAGGATCTTTTTTGTTATCCCAATAAGGATTTTTTTCTGCTACTCTATTTGAAATGCGCAATCGATTATCCTGGAAGGTTTGGAATACACTTGAAATCATATTAGGATCATGGCTTTCAAAAAAAGTATTCAATGCAAAATAACTAATATTAAAACCACCAGCTGACAATGGATTTAAATGTGATTTAACTCCAGTACCACTAGTATCTTTAAATAATTCAGAATAATCTTTACTAAATGTTTTGTCTAAATGTATATCAATAATTAAATCCCTAATGGGTTCAATCTGCATTCGGATAGATAATTTTTGATCAAATCCCTGACGTAACATTAAATTAAATTTATCATCCTTAGATAACAAACCTTTTGCATCCTGTTGCCTTAACCAAATTGAATCAGGTTGTTTACCAAATGCATAATCCAAGCCTGGTGCCAAGCCATCCCAAGTTGAATTTAAAAAGTTTACACCCGACATATAACCAGGCAAGCGACTATTATAATTTTCAGAATAATCTAATGAAGCCGTTTTTAACATCGTCAACAAACCAACAATTTGCTTTACACCGCCAGGCACATTGATTGGTTCATTTGCTTTTAATACACGCTGTGCAATACGCTCTTGCTTGCGCGCTTCCCTCCATTTTTGCAATGCCACTGTTTTCTCCTTACCCACTTTGCCATCCAAAGCCTCCTTTTTAGTCATCAAAATTTTATTGGCTAAAGGATCCGCATTACCACTGGCCTGATAAGGTGCATCAGATAAGGCAGCCCGAATAAATTTTGATTTATTATAGAAACTAGAAAAATTAAATTGCGCACTTAATTGTTGTGAAAATGTATTTTCAATCATATTCCCCAATTCCTGGGCCAATCTACTTGCACCCACCCAATTATAATTAGTTGATGCATTATAGCTTGACATGATCCAATCCGTTAATGGAAACTTATTAGTTGGAATATCGTATCTAAGCGTGACCCTTTGATTATACAAGGTATTGCGCCCAGCACGAAGCAACATTCTTGTTAATGAATCCTTTTTCTCCTTGGTATCTATGCGACCACTAGGTTCATCTATTCTAGAATTTAAATTAGCCGTCATATCCAAGTTCAATGACCTAGTTAAACCCCAACGCATATTAAAGATGCGACTCATAGTAAAATACTTATCATAAGTAGTATCCACTTTATCTGTAGTACCATCAAATGAATTCACCACCCTAGGAATAAATTCTCCAAATTGTCGATCAAACACTGCACGATAACTGATTAAACTTGGCTTTGGATTAAAATTTATTTCTTTAGCCCAAGTTAACCAAGGCGAACTTGATTTAATGAATTTCCGAAAAGGTTCAATTGACTTTCCATTATTATTAAAAGTATATCCTATCGAACCTCTTTGTTTGTCAATTTTGTTTTGTTGTATCGTAGGGCTTGATTGCGATAATTGAGAATAAGAATAACTAAAATCAAAATTACTCAGGCTAATCAAACTTTGTTTTTGTCCAGGTAAAAAACGGACATTGGTAAAGTTTAAGGTTTTGATGGTGGTTTGATCAATAGATGCTTTTTGAACAGAATCTTTTTTGGCACCAGATAAAGCACTCATCTTGTCCTTGTATAATATATCCTTGTCAAATGGATCAAACTGCGGATTTTCCATAGTTTTATTGATACCTGCAAAAACAGGTAAGGAAATACGCGTTTGTTTTGGAAGTAATTTTCCTGCATCTATATTTGTAGCAATATCAAATTGTGTCAATCCAGTTTTAGCACGTTCGTTCATTTTTTGTTCAATACCCCCAAAGCCACTGGTTCTGCTATTCACTGAAACTGCAATGGTACCCAAATCAGCTAAGCTTACATCCATTCTTCCTAAAGCTGCCCATGATCCTTCTTCATCTAGATCAGATAATCTAAGTTCATTAATCCATACTTCGGCATCCATCGGAACATCGGACTTGGTATTTTCAAATGCAATTAACACCCCACGAACTTCACCCAAATTTGGATTACCCATCACCGAATATCTTTGTCTTCCAAAGTTTTGACCAAACTTTTTATTAAAAGGAATATTTTGTTTGTCTCTTTCTAATTTTAATTTAACCAAATCCATTAAACTTAAATTCAACTCATTTTCTAAAGGCCAAACTTCCCGCGCTTCCGAACTAGCATATAATTTTTGCCTAGTCGTTGTTAAAGGAATTCTTACTTCATAAAAATTATTTTGGAAATCTTGTCCAATTCTAATAATTGCGGTCATGGAACCACTATCCACCCTATTGATATTCTTTTTATCCTCGGCGTGCAAAAACAAGGACATCTTTCCATAACGTCTTACATCCACATTCATAGTTTTAAATACCCCACGCGGTGAAGCATTTTTCTGTAGCCCATTTAATTGAATACTTAATGCTTGCTCATTTTGCAATAAATTAATTCCATTATTACTTAATAATTGAACACGTTCAATACCAGGAGGAACCACGTAATTCACTGGTGTACGACTCCCATTTTCCTCCAAGCTCACCGCCAAGGTGTTTACTTTGGTATTTAAGTTAACCCCAGTTAATGAATCATAATTACCCAAGCTATCAATGCTATAATTATATTGTCTCCATTGGTTGCGCACCAAATCCAATTTTGCAAAACGGAGCGTTACTGAATCTTCAAAATCAGTTAAGTACATTCTAATAAATCGAATAGATTTAAAATCTCGAATGCCGTTTACATTTCGTTTGTATGATTTTATAGGAATACGAAATAGATACCAATTTTCAATACTCTTTGAACCATCTGCCAAAGTTACATTCACCGTTTTTGAATCTGTAACATAATTAGTAGTCGTAGCGGATATGTTATTTTTCTGTAAATTAATTTCATATTCAAAATACGCTTCTGTTTCATTTAATGTATTATCTCTATTTAAATCCTCATTATCTGGAAGCAAAGTGGCAGCACTACTAAATAAGCCATCACCTGCTAACGCAGAGTTGCCTTGTGGGTTATTAAAGTTTTTGTACCTCCCTAAAATGCCCACATTACTTACATCATATTTGCTATCACGATACCATACATAGTTATCAGCTGATGGATCATTTGTAAATTGTTGTTTAACATTTGCATTGGTGATTTTATTTATGACATACGCTTTTTTGGAACGTTCATCATCATCACCCAAGCCATCTAATCCGACATCCTGGTATTTTCTGTCCTCCGGATTATTACTAAATGCATTGGTTACTTGAATCGGATTTACAGGAACCCTCCCCCAAGTGGAACTATCAATCCCTGCGGGTATGGTTGGTGTAGGCATCCCATTTTCATAAAAGCGTCGACCATCACGTAATATATCTTCACTTACATTTCCTAGGTTCAAGACCAAGGTTCCTTTGGTCGCATTAGATTTTATAAATGGATCCTGTGCCCAAAATTCAACATACTCAATGATACCTGTTTCAAAATCAGTTTGATCTAAGGATCGCATAATTCCGCCCCACTTGTCTTTTGGATTTGTAAACTTTCCAGCGGCATCCATATCCTTGTAATTAAAGTTATAGGGGCCACGCTCCTTTGGATAATAACTTAAATCGAAAGTGGGCAATTGCACATCCGTAATATTTGTCGTTTTTTGTGGAAACAATTCATTGGTATACACCTGACGAACTCTAGGGTCACTCAACAATGCTAAATTTGATCTAAGCGGATTGTTGGTGGAGTTTTTATCTTGTAGGTTTGGCTCAATGGTATACCATGCAAGCTTTGCTCTGTTATTATTATAGTCAATCGAATCCGATAAATTAGCCTCCTTAAATCGCTCTTGTGGCGTAGATGCTAATGTCCATGAGGTAAAAGGAAAACGCAAATCAATATTGGTACGCGTTGCTTCAAAATCATCTAAATAAACAACACCGTTACCGCCCCTTCCAATTTGTCGTGCATGCCCGGGTTGTAAAAATGCACCTTCCCCGTAAGCAGTTAAATAGGATTTTGTTTTGGTGCTATAAAACGGGAGCTTGTCTAATGCCTTTGTTAATTTGGGTAATTCAGTTTTGTAATTAAAATCAAAACCATACATTGTATTATTTATAGGATCAGAACCAAAATTAGTTTTAGTAAAAAATGGTCTCTCACTTAGCCTACTAGTGGATAAACCAAAAATGAAATTTTTACTAGCCATGTAATCTAAACGCAATGCCCTAAAGCCCCGCTCCTGAAATCCAAAACCTAAATTATTTTCAAAGGAAACATCTACTGGAATATTGGAACTTAAAATACCTGGATTAATAATACGCACAGTTCCTGAACCATAATCAACTACATAATCACGCCCTTCCATTAATATTTGTCCACCTGCACGCACACTTACCGAACCTGGCGGTACATTAAATGCATTTAAACTGATTTCAGATCCACCCGAGCTTCCCTTCACTTGGCCTTCCATAACAAATCGATTCAAATTTGCAAAAGTTTGTGCTTCTGCTTTTATGTTTCGATATAATTGCGGGAATAAATATTTTTTTGCAGTATCATCACTCACGCCTTTGAAAGCAATATTTTTTAAATCATCGCCAAAGGGTTCTAATAAAGGGAAAATGATACGACCCATTTTGGATAAAACCGTAAAGCCCTCCACAAAATCAAATATCCCATCAGGCTGTGGATCATTTCGATTATTTAAACGATCCAACTGTAATAATTTAATTAATGATTGTCCGGAAACATTCGCACCTGTTACTGGCATATATCTTTTCAAACCCCTACTTGGTTCCTCATATAAAATGTTTAATTGAAAATCCTGCTGCTGAATGGAACCAAACAAATCCAAAGAATAAACGTTTTTCATCATCAAATTCCAAATGGGTAAATCAGTACGTTGTGTTGTTGCTTTTAATAATTTTAAAAACAAAACATTTTGTACACCTTTATTAGGATCTAGTGCGGTGTTTTCCGAAAATTCACCCACTTGATATACCTTACCATTATAGGTATATTGAAACGCTACGGCCAATACTTCATCCGGTTGTAAAGGAATATTTAATGATAAGAAACCTATTTGCGGATTAAAATAATATTCATTCTCTGTTAACTTACGTGCAAAAGTACGTTCATAATCCTCGGCCGACTTTAACCCGGCCATACTTAACACACCGGACACTGCTGAAGGATTCCTAGCGGCAGTATTGTTCGCAATACTACTGTATAAGCTATTGGCATTATTCTCAGGAAATTTTGCTGAGGCATTCGTAGTATATGTTTTGTTACTCGGATTAGGCTCCCCAATATCCATTAAACCCACTACATCACGCGCATTGGTGGTTTGCCCATAACGATTGGTTACCCAAACCTCGATTCTTTGCACCTGCGCCTGCCCTGTCACCAAGGGCAAAGTGGACATGGCATTATTAAAATTGTTCCTGAAATATTGTGCTAATAAAAAGTGCCTATTTTCCTCATAATCATCCAATTTTTTCTGAAATTTTTGGGTAGATGATCCTCCTTGCAATGCCATGGATTGTCGCTGTGACTTTTGATTAGCGATAGCAGCTGTAACAAATAATTTACCAAATTGCAATTGGCTTTTAAGACCAAATAAATTTTGCGTACTTGGAATTAATGTACTTCTGGAAATAAAATTTATGTTACCTGCTTCAATTCCTTTTATAATTTCATCTTTTTTTCCCTTATAATTTAATTTAATTTGATTGTCAAACCCTAAATTAGATAGCGTATTTAAATTGATGGGAAATTTTAATTTATCTCCAATACTAGCGTTCATGCTAAAGTTGGTATTTGCATCAAAATCAAAACCCCCATTTCGTCGGGCGCGTTCGGGTAAGGTTGGATTTTTTACATTTTGACCTTGATATCCTGCTTTAATGTTTATCTCCCCCACTGGTTTGATATCTACTTTTAAATCCGAACCTGTTTTACCAAACAATCGATCAAAGTAGCTATCAAAAATTTTTGATTTAGGTCGGGTAATTTTTCGATTCAACACCCCTATTGAATTGGCTCTTTGTCTAAAATAAGCTTGCTCATCTTTCGCCGTTTTTAATTTCCAAAATTCATCAAAATTTAAAGTACTTGAGGTTCTTTGATATCCTGAGCCAATCATGTCCGTTAAAAAGTACCTTTTTGAAGCAGCGTCATATTCCACTTTGCGTTTCAAAATGCTGGTATCTCTTAAATCATAGGGGTTATTGCTTGCTTGCGATAAAAAATCACCGCGCTTATCTTGAATAGGGAAACGCAAATCATTCGTGAAGGTATAAACCGTGGTATCTTTTATTGCATTGCTGGTATTCGCTCCAATAATCCCACCCAATTTTGTGGTATCTTTTTTAATTGCGGTACTATCCTTTTTTTTACCAGCAGTATCTGTTACATTCTTTGTTAAATCAATTTTTGTTTGCGCATGCAAATGGCTATTCGCAAAAAGCAAAACACCAAAAAATAAAATTGATTTTAAAATGCGCACTGAATAAGAATTAATGAATGAAATTAAATTGTTAGCAATTTTTTAATGCTGCTTTGATCAGCACTTCCAAACTTAATTCAGCACCATCAGATTGCATAGTTTTATCGACTGCTTTTTCTGCAACTGCCTTTTGTATACCCAGTGATATTAATGCCTGAATAGCATCTTGTTGTACATTAGATTTTGCAAAGCCACTACCTCCATTTAATTGATGTGCATTTAAAGGAATTTTTGAAAGCTTATCTCTTAATTCAAGTACCAATCTTTCCGCTGATTTTTTTCCAATACCTTTGATTTGTTCTAATAATCTTGCTTCGCCATTTACAATCGCTCTGATAATTTCTTCCGGTTGCATACCCGACAACATCATTCGAGCAGTACTTGCACCTACCCCTGATACACTAATCAAATGTAGAAACAAATCCTTTTCGGTTTGTTCATGAAATCCAAACAAAACCTGTGAATTTTCGGTGATATGCAAATAGGTATATAACAGCCCTTTTTCTTTTTTTGAAATGGCTTCATAGGTATTTAAACTAATATTTACCTCGTACCCAACACCCCCTACATCCACGATTAATTTAGCGGGGGACAGCTGGACAAAATTTCCTTGTAAAAATGCGATCATAATGTGTCCAAAATTAATACTTAAGCGACGAAAAATAGGTATTTGAGCCGATTCTTAACCAAATTTTTAAGATATTTGTTGTCCAAATATTAATACAAGTATATACATGAGTAATAAAGCAGCCATTACAGCGGTAGGAGGCTATGTTCCTGAAACCAAATTGACCAACTTTGACCTTGAAAAAATGGTAGACACCAATGATGAGTGGATCCGATCACGCACTGGTATATCTGAAAGACGCATTTTGAGAGAACCAGGCAAGGCTAGTTCTGATATGGCAGTTCAGGCCATCGATAAAATTCTACGCAAGAAAAATCTTGACCCTTTAGAAATTGATTGTATCATTTGTGCCACGGTAACCCCGGACATGATATTTCCGGCAACTGCAAATATTATTGGAGATAAGATAGGTGCAAAAAATGCATTTGGGTTTGATTTATCAGCAGCCTGTAGTGGATTTTTATTTGCACTTTCAACAGGCGCAAGTTTTATTGAAAGTGGCAGATATAAAAAAATAATTATAGTGGGCGTTGACAAAATGAGCTCCATCATCGACTATACGGACAGAGCTACTTGTATCATATTTGGCGATGGCGCTGGTGCCGTATTACTTGAACCAAGTAATGATGGTAATGGATTTCAGGATGCCATTTTAAAAAGTGATGGAAGTGGAAGAGACTATTTAAATATTAAAGCAGGGGGAAGTTTAAAACCTGCCACCATTGAAACGGTTATGGCTAGAGAGCATTATGCGTTTCAGGATGGACAACCTGTTTTTAAATTTGCCGTAAAAGGAATGGCAGATGTGAGCGCGGAGCTATTAGAAAAAAATAATTTAACAGGCGATGATATTGCTTGGTTAGTGCCGCACCAAGCCAACTTAAGAATTATAGATGCCACCGCGAATAGAATGGGATTACCTATGGAAAAAGTGATGATTAACATTCAAAAATATGGTAATACAACAGCCGCCACCATCCCACTTTGCTTATGGGATTGGGAAAGCCAACTAAAAAAAGGCGACAATTTAGTACTAGCAGCTTTTGGTGGTGGATTTACATGGGGTGCGTGTTGGATTAAATGGGCATACTAATGAATCAATTCATTCTGCGATAAAAAGGTATATTTATACAGCGTCAACAATAAACTATGAAAAAGAAAAATTTTAAAGGAATCAGTACAGTCACCTTACATTCAGCAAACACTGAAAATGATAACTTTTCACATACGACTCCTATTTATGCGACATCGACTTTTACCTTCGATTCTACAGATGAAGGAATGGAGCGATTCAAGAGCACAGATAAAACCAGAATTTATTCCCGCTGGGGCAACCCTACTTTTACTGCAGCACAGGATGTGATTGCTGCATTAGAAGCCTTTGGATTGAAGAATGAAAAAGGAGAACAACTTGAACTAAAAGCATTGTTACACGCAAGTGGACAAGCAGCCATGAGTACTTTATTTTTGAGCACATTGAGTGCGGGTGATATATTAGTATCGCACTATTCTTTATACGGCGGTACCCAGGAATTAATGCAAAAGCTTTTATTAGAGGCTGGTATAAAATGTATTTTAATTGATGTGCGCGATACTACTTTACTTGAAAAAACAATTAAAGAAAATTCGGGTATCAAATTAATTCACTTGGAAACCCCTGCCAATCCTACATTACAGTGTGTAGATATTGAAGCAATTTGTAAAATTGCACACACACATGGTATTCGTGTATCGGTTGATAACACAGTAGCGACGCCTTATTTGCAACAACCATTTGCATTAGGTGCGGATTTTGTATTTCACTCTGCTACTAAATTTTTAAATGGTCATGGATCCGCATTGAATGGGGTTTTATTAGGGAAGGATTTAGAATTCATGAACACCAAGGTTTGGAAATGGCATGTATTATTAGGCGGCAACAGCAATGCATTTGATGCTTACTTATTAATACAAGGAATGAAAACTTTGGAAATAAGAATGGACAGGCATTGTAGTAACACTGAAAAAGTGGCACAATTTTTAGACAAACATCCAGCCATTGAAAAAGTTAACTATACAGGATTAGCCGCTCATCCCGATCATGCTATAGCAAAAAAGCAAATGAAACAACATGCGCCATTAATAAGTTTTGAATTAAAAGGCGGATTAGATGCAGGTAAAAAATTCATTGATGCTTTAGAAATTTGTACGCGTGCCGTTTCATTAGGTACCGTAGATACACTTGTATCTCACCCTGCAACTATGACGCATTACGGCATACCAAAAGAAGAACGTATAAAATATGGCATTACCGATGGTTTAATCAGGATGAGTGTAGGTATTGAAAACTTTGAAGATATTGCTGCTGATTTAACACAGGCATTAGCAAAGGTTTAAACATAGCCTATTACACAGGCCAACAAATAAATAATAATGGACATTACCATACGCCGCGCTGAAAAAAAAGATTGCGTTAGATTATTAGAACTCATTCAAGAATTAGCTGAATACGAAAAAGCACCCAATGAAGTAACAGTAACCCTAACCCATTTTGAGGAAAGCGGATTTGGCGCAAACCCAGTATGGTGGGGATTTGTGGCCGAAGTGGCAGGTGTGGTGGTGGGGATGGCATTATATTATGTACGCTACTCCACTTGGAAAGGACAAAGAATGTATTTGGAAGATATTTTAGTGACGCAGGAAATGCGTGGTAAAAAAATTGGCAGCCTTTTATTTGATACCTTAATTAAGGAAGCCAAAGAAAAAAAATTCAGCGGAATGAACTGGCAGGTATTAGAATGGAATGAACCTGCTATCAATTTTTATAAAAAATACAATGCCAATTTTGATCCTGAGTGGCACAACGGAAGTATTGTATTTTAAATACTAATCAAAAATTGTTCTAAAATTATTTGAACGTTTTCTTCCGAAACTAGCGGAAAAAGAGATTTCAAAGCTATTTGGATTAATTACAGCACCTGTCATCCCTCTGCTATATACATCATAGCTGATACCAAAACGATATTGATTCATCAATATAGAAAATTGGGGAATCACCGCATCCCCCACCCTATAAAATAATCCGGCATATATACGATTTACATACTCATAATAACTTCCAAAAGGTAAACTAAAAGCAGCGCCTACTAACAGCTGACTCATATTGTTTCTATTGCTATAGGAAGCATGTACCATCGCTGTTTTTTTATTGTCATTTACTTCCTTTTCAAAATTAAAAAACACTAATGATTTAAAACCCGATGCGGCTGCATTATTATTAATGGTTAATTCAGGCTTAGACATGAAAAAGGCATTCGCACTCAATTGAACAAAGGAGTTTTCATTATGCTTGGTGTATAACAATCCTGTATTCACTGAAATTTTAGAGGCACTACTATTTAAATTTTGTAAACTAATGGATTGTGAATTATTGATAAAAACCCCTTGCGAAAACTGATCATAAAACTTAAGCTTATCTAACTGTAAATTTGATTGTATAAAAGATGCACCTAACCCCAATGAAAAGTTCTTTTGCATTTTTTCATCAAAATACATATGATAAGCTGCATTAATCGTAGCATAATTAGTTTGTAAAATACCATTCATCACTTGATCTGAAATAATCTGACCACCCAGCCCTAAATAATTTTGAACATCCTCATTTTTATTTTTATATCTGCCATCCCAACCCGCCACAATAGTTCTATACAAGGAATTACCTGACATAGTTTGGGATCTGTAATTAGATTGTGCCCTGCTTTGATACAGGCCATTACCCACAGAAGCAGGACTTAAAAACTGAGCCGCACCATATGCTTGTGACAAAAAAGGATCCTGTGCGTTTACATTTAAGTAAACACAGCAAGTAAATAATAATATGGAAACTTTTTTTATCAAACTTTACGTGTGTTATTTTAATAATAAAAATTGACCCGATTTTCGCTCAAAAGACACCTCCCCTATTCCAGTAATTTCCGCAATCCACATATAACCATCCGGCTCCTGCATTACATTGTTATAAGTACCATCCCATTTAATCGCACTTGGATCCGCATTTTGTACCTCATACATCAATTTCCCCATACGATTAAATACCCTAAAGTAATTGACACGTTTCACCGATGAATTGTAGGAAGCCTTAAGAAATCTGTTATCTGA
>Ga0315909_10004388_pt1 | contig 16712 bp, 24 predicted proteins | sample LakEriMetagenome_11_FD_203527 | JGI IMG/M metagenome (GOLD analysis project Ga0315909, IMG submission 203527) | Freshwater fungal communities from buoy surface, Lake Erie, Ohio, United States - Buoy 2 MA125 | ecosystem: Environmental > Aquatic > Freshwater > Lake | place: USA: Lake Erie, Ohio...
ATCATGCGCGGCGACATTACGCAGAGCTCTTTTGCTTTTACAATTAAGGAGCAGAAGTGGAGCGAATCTACCAAATACGGAAGCATGGGCAAGCGCACTATTACAATGATCGAGGATCTGTACGACGTTAGCCCGGTTACTTATCCCGCTTACGCTGACACCGAAGCCGACGCTCGCAGCGTTGTTGCCTTGCGTGATCAAGAGCGTGAAATTGAAGAAGCCAAAAGAAGCCAAGCGGCTGCCGATGTTTTAAAATTGGCGCTGCTTAGATACGAAAACCTTTAAAACAAAATTAAAACCATGAATAAAATCAAAGCCCTAAAAGAAGAGCGTGGACGTTTGCTCGGCGAATTGTCTACCTTGCAAACAACCATCGAGCGCGAAGCGCGTTCTATGGCTGACACTGAAACCAACCGTTTGAGCGAAATCGAAGCCCGTTTGGGTGCGATCAAAGCTGAGGTTGAAACCTTGGAAAAGTTGCAAAACCTTGCAGCCCAAGCCGCTGGCCACACTGCTAGCCGTTCAGAAGAAAAAGAAAAGTCAGAAATGGCTAAAGAGTACAGCTTTAAGCGTGCTATTGACATGGCTATCTCTGGCCGTCGTGAAGGTGTTGAGGGTGAGTTTTCAGCCTTGGCTTCTAGCGAGTACCAGCGTAGCGGGGTAAGCGTTAGCGCTCACTCTATGAAAATCCCTTCTGAAGTTTTCAAACGTGACATGTCTGTAACTGGTGGTTCTGCCGGTTCTGAGGGTGGTGTAAACGTTCAAACTTCTGTTGGTTCTATTATCGACGTGTTGTTGCCTAAGACTGTTTTGCGCGGTTTGGGTGTTCAGCAGTTAAGCGGGTTGGTTGGTAACTTGGACATGCCTACTGCTAGCACTGTACCATCTGCAGGTTGGAATACTGAAAATGGATCTGCTACTGAAAAGAGCCCTGCGTTTTCTAAAATCACTTTCAGCCCTAAGCGTTTGGCTGCTTACATTCAGGTATCTAATCAGTTGATGTTGCAATCTAGCAACTCTATTGACGCTTACGTGCGTAACTGGTTGTTGAATGCAATGGCCCAATCTTTGGAAACTGCTGCTATTAAGGGCGGTGGATCTAACGAGCCTACCGGTATTATTGCCAACGCAAACGTAAACGTTACTTTTGCAGGTGGTGCAACTTCTAACGCTACAAACGCTAACGGTATCGCTCCAGTTTGGGCCGATGTTGTTAACTTGATGAAAGCCGTAGAAAACGCCAACGGTGACGGTGTTGCTTACTTGACTAACCCAAAGGTAAAAGCTGCTTTGCAGACTATTCCACGTCAAACTTCAGGTGTTGAAGGTAACTTCATCTGGCCTGCAGGTGGTATGGACTTGAACGGCTACCCAGTTGCTACTTCAACTTTGGTGCCTTCTAACTTGTCTAAGGGTTCTAGCAGCACATTGTCTGCCATGATCTTCGGAGATTTCTCTAAAATGGCAATCGCCTCTTGGGGTGGTATGGAGTTGACAGTTGACCCTTATAGCGGCGCAACTGCTGGCTTGACTAACGTTGTATTGAATGCTTACTTAGATTGCAACTTGTTGCAGCCTGCTGCCTTTGCAGTTTGTAAGGACATCGTAGCCTAATATCCTGCCCGCTCGGGGGCGTAAAAGTTCCGAGTGCTAGGGGTGGTCTTGACTGCACTGCCCCTGGGCCAATATGAAAGTGAGATTTACAGCAAACCCTACAGGCCAATTTAATTTGTCTTACAATGTAGGCGAAGAAGTAATTTTGGAAACCAAGCAGGCCATGCTTTTAATAGAAGCTGGAGTTGCTGAAGAGATTGCAGTATTGACGCCAACCAAAAAGAAGGCAAAACCAGTGAACCCTGAAACCGAACTAGACGCCGAATAAAATGTTTATCAGCCGCCGTTATACCGCCTTTGCAAATGTTGCAACCGACTATCTAAGTTTAGCGGATGCTAAGAGCCATTTGCGCGTTACTTCGTCATCCGATGACACCTATATTTCGGGGCTGATCTCTATGGCAATCGAAGCCTGCAGCAATTACCTTGGGTATTCTATACGCAAAGGAACTGCTAAGTATGGTTTTGACGCATATACAGGCTCTCCTGCGATGGTAAACCCCATTAACGGCACCAATATACCGAGCGGTAATTATCTGCGCTTAAACACAAGGTGTTTGTCTGTGGTTTCTGTAAGTTATGTAAACGATTCACAAGCCGTTATTGCATTTGATTCAGCCTCGTGGTTGGTTTCCCCTGATCCGATGGGCAGTTACAGCCGCAATATCTTCTTTGAAGATGCGCCAAGCTCTATAACTGACGATACAATTAAGTACATTGTTGAGATCACAGAAGGGTTTAACCCGGTTGGCACGGCATCGGTTGACCCCGATACAATTTTTCCTGCAACTATTAAGCACGCGGCCCTTTTATTGTTGGCTCAATACTACGATAACAGACAGGCCATTGTAACGGGAACCATTCAAACAGAAATGAGTTTAGGTTTCCATTACCTTTTGGACCCGTACAAAATCCAAATCATGATCTAATGAATGCAGGATTAATGGATGTGCTGGTGAGCTTGCAAAGCTACACCGAAACAACAGACGCAAACACCGGGGAGAAACTGCAAACGTGGACCGAATACGCAACCGCCTGGGCGCAGCGTGTAGAAGCTGAAAGCGGTAACGAAAACGTGAACGCCGACAGACGCGAACACAAACAAATCGTTAATTACACAGTGCGTTATAACGGTGACATAAGCGTAAAGCATCGCGTTGTTGAGAATGGCATAGCGCACAACATTGTTAACATTGCCAACCTACAGCGCAATTTATATTTGAAACTACAAACTGAGGTAACACTGTAATGGCTGAAACTAATATAACTGGAATGGCTGAGGTAATTAATTCCTTGCAGGCTATGGGTAAAAATATAAAAACCCCTAAGCTGCAAAAAGTTATTCGCCAAAGCAGCCAGCGCATTATTAACACAGCCCGCACTTTGGCACCCGTTAACACGGGCGACCTTCGCGATTCTATTGGATTCATTACAAGCAAGGACAGCACCAACTTGGACAAGGCGCTCATTGGTTTGCGTCGTGAATACTACAACGCTTACCTGGGTGTTATGTTTGAATATGGCACAGCGCCAAGGATTCAAAAGAACGGACGCTATACAGGCAGTTTAACGCCGCATCCATTCATGCGCCCGGCACTAGATCAAAACGCAAACGCAGTAACCGAAGAAATTTTAAAAGGCGTGGATGGAATCCTAGCCGACCTAGCAAAGAAAAATAACTTAATATACAAATAACCATGGCAACTACTGGACCAGTAAACGGCACCCTGATAAGCATCTATAAAGATGTAGCAGGCACATTGACCAAAATCGCTAACGCGACTTCTCACTCTATCGACATTTCTAAGGACATGATCGACGTTACCAACAAGGACAGCGCAGGCGCTAAAGAGTTTATCGCTGGCGAGTATGGCTACACGTTGAACGTCGAAGGTATCTTTGAAGAAGATGCAAGCGTAAGCGCTAGCGGGCAATCATTCAAAGACATTTTAACCGACCTTTTGGCTGGCACTTCTGTAACTGTTGTAATGACCACAAACAGCACAGGCGATCAAAAATTAACTGGCGCCGCATTTTTTAGCAGCTTGTCATTGAGCGCACCCAATAACGACAAAGCAACTTTCACCGGCACATTGCAAGGTACTGGCGCTTTGACTATTGGCACAGTTGCTTAATACTATTATATTTGTGCCATGAGCACAGAAATTAAAATAGGGGGTGTTCAGCACCCCCTTTTGTTTAACATGAATTCGCTGCGCAATGTGATGCAGCTTGCAGGAATGGAATCCTTTGCAGATCTAAACATGCAAAAGGACCTAGCCAAGTCTATGGATTTTGCGCTAGCCTGCGCATTTTACGGAATTGTTGAGGGCTACGAAGCCCAGGGCGAAAAGACACCATTCGCATCTGTTCAAAAACTAGGCGCAGCCATTACAAAGTTTAGCGAACTATCGCCAGCACTTGACGCTTTTACACAAGCCGTTACAGACTTTTTCGCAACCGACGAACCCGAGGGAAAGTAAAAGCCAAGGGCGACAGCGCACCGTTAACTTGGCGTAAAGTTGAGCGCATCAGTTATGGGGAGTTAGGTTTGACTGAGGCGCAATTTTGGAAATGCACCCCGCGTTATTGGCGCTTAAAACTTGAGGGAATGCGTGAGGCGCAGACGCAAGCTTATCGCAATCAGTGGGAAATTACACGCTGGGCCGTTGCCACAACCATGGCACCACACCTAAAAAAACCCATCGAGCCGAAACGCTTGTTAACTTTTCCATGGGAGGAGCCCGAGTTTATATCAATACACGAAGCAGTTAAGTTATATTCGCATGTCTTTGATAAACTTACACCAGACGCGATAGCATGAGCGCCCCCATTAAAATAGCCTACAACATCCTCAGCAATTACTCAGCGCTCACGGCGTTAGTTAGCACAAGGATAAACCCGTTACGAATCCCGCAAGAGTCTGCATTTCCTGCAATTAGTTATAACCTTGTCAGCGTTATTGCATCGCCCACCAACACAAGCCACAGCCGTACAGATTTTGCGAGGGTGCAGGTTAATAGTTTTGGTGCGACTTTCAGCGATGCCATTGATGTGGCTGCACAAGTTAGGGCGGCGTTTGAAGCTGCAACATATCCCGATATTTTTAACGGTGCTTTGTGCCAGGCTGTAGAGATTGACAGCGAGGTACATTTGACAGATGACGAAGCGGGCTTTGCTGGCATTTACCAAGTCTCTCAGGATTTTATAATTAATTACATTTACGTTGCACCAATCACAGTGAATTTCATGCTGCTAGAAGATAGCAGTTACATTTTGTTAGAGGACGGGTATAAAATCGAACTATAATGGCAAGGTCTTTAAACATAGTTATCGGCGCAGACATTGAAAAGCTGCAGAAAGGTTTTAACGATGCCGTCAGTGTAGTACAGTCGAGCGGCAAGAAGATGAGCGAGGCGGCCGCAGAAACCGCCAAAAGCATACAGGATCGCCTTGCGTCTATTGCTACCAAGAACCCGACAGCGGGAACTGTTCGGCAGTTGACAAACCTAGCCATGGAGGCCAGGGCTTTGGGTCCTGAGTTTGCCGGGGTTGCAAATCAAATTATACAGCAAGCGGGTAGAATTAAGGATAGCATTGGAGATGCACGGGCTGAGGTTGGATATTTTGCCAGTGACACTAGAAGGCTCGATGCGGTAATAGGAACGGTCCAAGCCATTGGCGGGGCTTATCAAGTAGTAGAAGGTGCTACTGCATTGATGGGGGTTGAAAGCGAGAACCTACAGAAAACAATGGTTAAGCTACAAGCCGCCATGGCTCTAGTGACTGGGTTGCAAGAAATACAAAATTTGCTGCAAGAAGAAAGCGCAGCAATGCAGGGCTTACTTGCTTTACGCACCACGGTGTTAACGGCAGCGCAAACAGCTTACGCTACTGCAGTAGGTACAGCCACCGGGGTACAAAGGGCATTAAATTTAGCAATGGCTGCAGCGCCTTGGGCATTAGCCGCTACTGCATTAGCCGCTATAGTTGTTGCAGTTGGCAACTACCAGGACAAAATAAAAAAAGCCGCAGAGCAGCAAAAGTTATTTAACGAAATAAATAGCGAAACGCAAAAGAACTTTGAAGAAGAAGTCAAAAGCGTAAGCGGTTTGTTGGCCGTAGTTAATAACCATAACGCTAGTATGGTAGAGCGTAAAAATGCGCTAGCCGAAATACAGAAAATTTACCCAGACTTTTTAGCCAACCAAAGCCTAGACAAAGTTGGCAGCGAAGAGTTAAAAACTGCGACTACCAACTTAACAAACGAAATCTATAAGCAGGCAAAAGCAAAAGCCGCGTTTGCAAAGTTGCAAGAACTGAGCGCCAAAATGCTGGAATACGAACTAGGCAAACAGCAGGCTCAACTTTCTACGCAAGCCGAAATAAATAGACTCTATGCAAGCGGGGCAAGTCCTGCGCAAGTACAAAAGTTTATAGAAAGCCAAAAGAATGTAGGTACAATAGCAGAACAAAACGCGGCTAAAATTCAGTCGCAAATTGACGCTATTATTGCCATGAGTAACGCCCAAGGCTTAAGCCTTACGCCAGTGAGCAAGGCCACTACTGCAGTAAAAGAACAGACCAAGGCGGTTGAAGGTTTAACAGAAGCACAAACAAACCAAGCTGCTGCGCGTACATTAGGCGCTCCGCAGTTTGGTGCAGGCGCTCCAACTATTGAGGCCTTTGCCGCAGTCACTGGCCCAATGCAACAATATGCCCCAGTCTTAAAGCAAGCCACTGGCGAGCAGATTGCTATAATGAGCGACTACGAACAGAGAATGACAGAGGCAGCGGGCGCTATTAATAATGCTTTTAACAGCATGACAGCCGAGGGCGTAGAAGCATTCGGCGACATGATTGGCGGAATACTGAGCGGGCAAATTACTAGCTTCGACGACTTTGGCAAAGCCTTGCTAGGTTCTGTTGCTAAGTTTATGCGGGCCTTTGGTTCTGCACTTATTGCAACAGCTACCGCGTCTAAAGCTTTCAAAGAGTTTATTTTAAAAAGGCCAGAGTTAGGGATTGCTGCAGGTATTGCATTGGTTGCGGGTTCTGCGGTAATCACTGGCATGCTTAAAAAAGGACCAGCGCCTACAGCATTTGCCGAGGGTGGTATTGTTAGCGGTCCGACATTGGGGCTTGTTGGTGAATACCCAGGCGCAAGTTCAAACCCTGAAGTAATTGCACCACTTGACAAGCTTAAGGGCATGCTGAACACAAACGAGCAAAGCGGATTTGTAGCAAGCACATCCATCCAGGGGCGTGATCTCGCTATTATTTTGGAACGATACAACAAAGACAGCAAACGCGGATAATGGCAAGGATCTACTACGGCTCATTTCTGAGCATCGAAAATATAGAGTACAGAGTTGAGTTGTGGGATGGCGCAAGCGGTTCGTCTACTGGAGGTACTGAGTTGAAATTAGCCGGCAATGGTTTCAGCATTGAGCGCCAAGGGCAGGGCGACACTTATTATAACAACTACGCAAGGCCTAGTCGAGTAAGCACAAATTGGCTAATGCCTAACGATACTGTGCGCAATGCTTTTATCGACATAGCAAATAACGAAGAAAGCAAATTTGCAATAGTGGTTTATAGGGCCAGTGCGCTTTACTATGTAGGTCGAGTAATTGCAGATCAGGCAGACTATCTACGCGAAAGCATAAACGGGGCGCCTGTATTTGATTTGGTTGCTGTGGATTCTCTGAACTTGCTCGAGGGTTTCAATGTGGATCCTGACTGGTTTACTGATTCATTGGCCACAGGCTTAGACATTATTCGCAAGTCTTTGGAGTATTGCGGTCTTGACGATTACTGGACCTACCTTGGGGCGAGCACTTATTTGCGTGATGGGGTTACGATGTACGACACAGCCCAGGCATCCAACAAAGGACTAGCCAATACTAAGTTTAACCTGCTTAGTTTTTACAATAGCTTTGACCCGTTTAGCGATGTGCAATTTATCGACACTACAGATCCTTTTGAGGCCACAACCAACATAGATCTATTAACTTGCAAACAAGCTATAGAGCAAGTGCTCAGCATTTATGGCAGCCGCATAACTTTGGAAAGCGGGGCGTTTTGGATTTTGCCTGATGACGCATATAGCGCAACCAATTTATCTACACGTATCTACAACACTGCCGGCACCTTTCAAAGCACTGGCAGCACAGCGCATGCCGTTAGTTTAGCTAATGACGTGCGGCCGCAATGGGAAGCCAAACCAACTATTACTTATCAGCCACCAGTTAGGGCAATAGAAGTAATTGAGGAAAGGCAAAATGCTATTTTTGTAGTTCGTACTGAACCCGACACAAATAGTATAGAGCTTTCAATAGTCGACAAGACAATAGCAGAAAGCAAGCCGACAAGAGTGCGCATGCTTTGCAAATGGTTTGACGATTCTTATGTAGCTCTTAGCACAAGCAGCGCCAAAAAATACCAGCGCTATCTTTTCTACTATCGCATTTACGTTAAAAACTCGGGCGGTACAATTTCACAATACAGCCCAATAACCAACTCATTTAATATAGTTGCCACGCCTCTTTGGTTTACCCAGGAATTAACCGTTACCAATACGCGCAACAGTTATAATACGCATGTGATGGATTTTGTAATGCCACAAGTTAACAGCGGTTACACGCGTTTATTTGTTGACTATTATATTGAGGCGGAGCAAGGTTTGTTTGTTGCTCCAAATAACTGGGCTACTAGTGGAACTACGCAGGTTTCTTTTTGGGGAACGATTACAGCAGCTCAGCCTTGGGGCACTATTGAAAACCCTGATTTTTCCCACACTACCAAACAGACTATAAGCGTAACCGGGGCAAGCGGCAACAGTCAACTAATAGAATTAAAACCCGCATATTACGACGACGAGGGGCTCTATGGATTTGGCACGATCTACGTAAACAACGGCACGACTTACGTTGTAAGTACAGATTGGTATAGCGGCTACGCTTCTGCAATTCATGACGAACTTAGCACAATTTTGGGCCGTCGCATTGGTGGAATGTATAACAAGTTTGTGCCTGTTATTCAGGGAACTTGGCATGATGCCGGCACGTTATCTGCAATTAAATCGCTGAGCTTTGATTCTTCTAAATGGTTATTTAACGGCGGCACATTTTACCCACGCTCGGAAAGTTGGCAAGGCGAATGGCTTGCGCTTGCACCTGATTACACACTGGCAACAGGCGGCGGTAATACGGACTGGAACCCACGAACCGGCGAGCGTATTGTTAATGAGCGTTTAAACTATCACGAGTTTGCAATCACTAAATTAAATTTAGAAACTAGCGCTATACCTGATCGTCTAGTTGAGCACCTGGTAAACTATGCAGATGGCGCACCAACTACACAGCCTACATTGAATACACGCTGGGAGGTAATGCTCGAGTACAAAGACAGTACCGAGGTATTAGACTGGCACATACAAGAGCACAACGCTTCTGTGGTTTACACCAACGGCACGCACACAATCACGAACGGCTACGAATTAATTATCTGCAATTCCACCGATGGCAACGTAACTGTGAACTTACCGAACGCAACCGAGAGCAAGGGTAAAAAATACTACTTCATTAAGACAGCCAATCCGCACGTGGTAACCATTAGCGGAGGGTCGTATAATATCAACGGGGCGAGTGCAACTACAATAAATAATTTGTACGGAAGCAAAACAATTATAAGCGACGGCGCCCAGTGGTACATTATTGCAGAGGTTTAATTTGTTAACGAGTGGGCGGTAGGGCTTTTGTAAATTTGGCACTATGCCAGATCAAAAGATTTCGGAACTGTCGGCCATTGTCACCATTGATAATGCGACCGACGTTTTACCCATAGTTGACACCAGCGCAACCACCACAAAGAAGATCACGCTAACACAGGTTAAGACTTCTTTAGCGTTGAACAATGTAGACAATACCAGTGATGCTAATAAGCCAGTGAGCTCAGCGCAACAAACTGCGTTGGATGCGAAACAGGCAACGCTTGTAAGTGGTACCAATATTAAGACCGTTAATTCTACATCGGTTTTGGGTTCGGGCAATATCTCAGTTGAACCCGTAATCACCGCTACAACTTCAGCGGATTACTATCGTGGCGACAAGACATTTGCAACGCTTAACAAAACTGCGGTAGGTTTGGGAAATGTGGACAACACAAGCGATGCCAATAAACCCGTAAGCACCGCCACTCAAACTGCGTTGGATGCTAAGACAAATAAATTAGTAACTACCAACCGCCAAACCGCATCATATACTTTGGTTTTGAGCGATGCCGATAAATTGGTTGAGATGAATGTTGGGTCGGCAAACAACTTGACTGTTCCCTTGAACAGTTCGGTAGCATTCAGCACAGGCACACAGATTCTGTTGGCTCAGTATGGAGCAGGTCAAACTACAATCGTGGCAACAAGTGGCGTTACAATCCGTAGCAACGGGGCAAAGTTAAAATTGAATGCTCAGTATTCAGGTGCGACCTTGATTAAGATTGATACGAATGAGTGGTATTTATTTGGAGATATAGCGTCATGATACTTTCAACACACGGAATTGTAGCGAGTCAAATTGCATCCTTTGTGGGGTTATTGGATACATACCCTAACGCTGCGGCTGCTTATTCATTAAGAAAATTAAGAACTGCCTACACGGGTAGTGCTATTCGTGTGCGTAGGTCAAGCGACAATACCGAAAGCGACATTGGATTTACCGCATTGGGCAATCTTGACACAACGGCACTAACTACATTTTGTAGTGGCACAGATGGCTTTGTTACAACTTGGTACGACCAAAGTGGTAATGGAAGAAATGGAGTACAAACAACGGCAGCCAATCAGCCAAAAATTGTAAGTAGTGGTAGTGTTTTAACTTTGACAGGAACAGGAAGTGCAAAACCTTGTATGTTGTTTGATGGTACTAATGATTTGCTTGATTTGTCAACCACACTACCCATAGCTACAGGCGATAAATTTAGCATTTATCAACTTGAAAAAAAGACATCAACTTCAACTATTGGTATATGGATAACAGGTGGGGCTGCAGGTTCAGCAAGTCCATTTGGCCCTGTTCATTATAGCAATACAAATTTATTTATGAATACTAAATTTAACGCTGGGACAAGCGGATATAGGTTTGGTGGAACATTGGCAGCAAATTACAATTTGATTTCTGGATATAATAAAGATTCCGATACGACATCGGATGCCTATGTAAATAATTCTTTATATACATTTAGTACAACATCAACCGAAGCGCGTGTAACTGCATTTAGCAGAATTGGGGCAAGGGTTACAGAATTTTCGGGAACATCGACGCAAGAAATGATTATATATTTAGTAGACCAATCAGCAAATAATACCGCAATTAATACAAACATAAATACTTACTATGGCATTTATTAACGGCTACCAATACACCACCGAACAAGAAGCAATCAACGCCCGTGAATTGTGTGATGCTTACTACGGCATTCCTGTTGCTCCCGATGATGTTACACAGAATTGGGTTGATTATCAGTTTGCAGAATTGAACACCCCGCAATTTTGGTATATTGTTTTTGATGAATCACTCACGCCAATTCTCGGAACACCAAGTGAGTTTGAAGTTGTAACACCCCCATTCCCATACTAATGAGCACCGTTAAAAAAACCCCCTCACCTATCCCCGTTTCCTTTGATCAATTTCGTAAGAATCCGATTGCTGCCGTGGCTTTTTGTATGCTTTTGGCTGTTAGCTATTTGTATGTTGACCTTCGGTCGGGGTATAAAGAGCAGATTGAAAAGAGCAACCAAAAGATTGATGCACTTGATTTGAAGATTGACCGCTTGTCGTATGCTCTCAAAAAATCCGATAGTGCATTGGCTGCTGCCATCACCGAAATCCGCATAATGAACACAATGAGAAAATTATGAAACACTATACTTTGATTTTTGCAGCTTGTTTGTGTATCGCCATTGTTGCCGTGCCACAACCCAAGACCAAAGCCGTTCCAGTTGACGAGGTAGAGTTGATGCTTGAGAAAATTAGCAGCCATCTACAAGAGGCATCGGTTGCAACTGCCCAGGCTCACGACATGGGCGAGAAAATGGTAGAAGAAAAGGTGGCGGAAAAACAGGAACTTAAACAGGCAGTTGTTGAGGCCGAGGCAAAGACTGAGGCAATGACAAACACCATGTTATTTATGGGTGTAGACACTGCGTTAATTCACATGGACACGGCAAGCATTAGCAACATGCTTAAACTTAATGGCATGAGATAATGGCAAAGGCAAAAAGCACAGCGTCGGCCACATGGCAACCCAAGCCCAAGCGTAAAAACAAGGGCGTGCATTCTAAGAATAACAAACCCGCGAAAAGGTATCGCGGCCAAGGTAGATAACATGAAAAAACTATTAGAGATTTTTAAGGGCGATAACGGCCAACTAAGTAGCAAGCGCTTTGTAGGAATCATTGGCGCTTTCGTTCTGTTTGGAACTATGGCACACAACAGCATGAGCCCGCAAGAGATTGCACCTAGTAAGGAACTTGTTGCAGCTGTTGAATGGGTAACGATTTTAACCCTGGGTTTCACATCAGTTGACAAGTTCAGCGGCAAAAAGAATGACGAAGAATAGTCTAACTATTTTGCTGTTTGTTCTGCTGTTTGTCGGTGGCATTCTGTACGTTGAGTACGCCGTTCCAAAGATAGAGCGCGTCGTGCATGGTCCGGCTATTCGTGTAATCGACAAGGAACTAGACACGATCTATCAATTAAAACTGAAATACAAAACCCTGCACGATACCCAGGTTGTAATCAATCAAAAATATGACACGCTTTATATATCTCTTACTGGCGATACTAGCTGCGGCACCACGCTACGGCTTATCGCAATGCACAGACAGCTCGACTCTAGCGGCAAGTAATTACTATTTAATTAAGGGCGCAGAGGCTCGTGAGAATCTTGCACTATGTCGCGAATACCGCAAGATAGACAGCGCAGTAATAGAAACCCAAGGGCGCATACAGGATAAGCTTTTAAACGAGATTAAACTGCGTGACGATAAGTATATAAGACTTAGACGCGTGACGTATGTAATCGCTGCAGCATTTATTTTAACTTTGATCCTATGAATATAGCAATTTTAAAGGCCACAATGGCCGCCAAGGGTTACGCCTTCTTTGAAAATGGCGAGTTTAATTTGAACATTATCGGGATTCGCAACAGCGACACCGGCAAGAAAGTAACCAACGCATTTGACGACAAGCTTATTGTTGCCTACAAGCAGGGCGGCGGTTGGGTTGTAAAAGAATGGCCAGCAACTTGCGACAACGGCGGCGGCACTGCTCGCCTGGTTCCAAACCAATACCGGGGCAGCCATGCCATCGGATTGCACCAGGGAAAGTATGAAGCATTAAAACAATGCGGGCCTGTAACCGTGTATCGTGACTTTACAAAAGACGGAATCTACCAAGAAGACAAAAAAGAAACGGGTGTATTTGGTATTAACATCCACAAAGCTGGGGTGGATTCTGCGCGGGTTGATGACTGGAGCCACGGCTGCCAGGTGTTCAAACGTGTTGCAGATTTCAACGAGTTTATGTTGCTCGCAAAAAAAGCGGCCGCCTTGCATGGCAACCGCTTTAGTTATACGCTTATTGAAAGCAAGGACTTGGTTAACCCTTTGGGCTAATCATCTTGTTTATCTCGGCCACAGCGTTGGGCTCTTCGTGCTGAATGTCCACGATTTCTTCAACGCTGTGCATGCCCATGGTAATCTCGGGTGCATAAAGACGGCCAAAAAACGCAGCTGCTCTATAGCGCATCATTAACTCAGGCATTGTTTTCCATTTGCTGCCTGATTTGTCCACCCACCCTTCAGCCTTGGCCATGTCCATGGTGACAATAGGACCCTCTACGGGCTCGCCTGTGGCCTTTTCTACACAGACGGCTTTAATACCCTTAGCCAAGTCGCCAACAAAGCGCAGCGTGGTAAATTTACCGCAGCCGTTTATTGCTGCAATTACGAAAGTGCTAGACCAGGAAGGGCGGCCGTGAATAATGTGCAGATTTTGCATAACCATTAACGGACTGGCTCCGATTCTGTGGGCAATTTCTAGAGCCACAAGGGTGTTAGCAACGTTACCTTTGTACTGTGTTGGCACAAGGTCGGAAGCGCTTAGGGCTTTGGCCTCACGTTGGGCGAGATCAAAGTTTGACAAGGGGGTGATTTCTGTTTTATTTTCCATAGTTAAAAAGTGTTAAAGGTTGCACTGTATCGCCGTAGCCGGGCCATTCGTCCAGCTTCACGCACTCGATAAATGTTTGAATGTCCTGCTGGTATTCTTCACGGCCTCGCTGCATATCTTCTGCCGTCATGTAATAAACGCCGACCAGGTGCGGCTCGGACTTTTCAACGGCAATAAAGAAAAAGCCTTGAGAATTTGGCACGCCGTCGGAATAGAATGCAGCTTGCACATGATAGCGATATTTATGGCATGATCTTGCGAAACCTTTAGGGCTTGCATCGTCTGTGGTTTTAATGTCAATTATCAAACCGTCATCAGTTAACCGGTCAATGATTCCACGGCAATCGACTAGGGTTCTGTCCTGCCAATTAACCATGATTTCACTTTTGCCTGGCTTGGCTAACAGATAGGCAGCCGCAGGATGGTCATAAATGGCCCTTGCCATGGCTTCTATTTGCTTGTCTTGATCTTTGGATAAAATGGTAAGCCCTTCGGTTTGAATGGCAAACTGGTGCCATAGTTCTTTGCCTTCTTTTGTGCGTCGGTCAATTTGTGGGGCGATGGTGTAGCGTTTGCCAAACTCTTGCGGCTCTAAAATTCTGCAGTGCACAGCCTTGCCCATAATTAGGGCCGGGCTATCTTCGTCCTTTTGTAGGGTGCCGTCTATGTATTTATGTTTATACAGGATCGGGGCTTTTCTCAGTAGGTCCAAGCGGCTTTTTGACAGTATGTGTTTCACTTTCATAATGGCAAAAATACGAAATGTTTTTGTATATTTGTGGTATGTATAAGGAAAACATTGTTAAAGTTTGGAAAATTAAGTGTATCGAAAAGGGCACTTCGTTAAATGCCATCTGTAATAAACTGGGTATCGACCGCGAATTATTGACCCGATGGGAAAGGGCCGAGCCAAAAAGTTTACGCCTGGCTAAACAGATAGATCAGGCTATAGAAGAAATGCCGTAGATTTGTAGCGCCGAGGTTTGACAGCTTGGGTGTTCTGTATCATAGAGGGCCTCGTAGAAATACGGGGCTTTACTTTTTTGTAAAAGTTTTTTGTTTTTTTCTTGCATATGTGAATTGTATGTTATTAGTTTGCATTCACAAGATACAAACACTATGAGTTTAGACATCATTTATTTAATCATTGCTACGCCTGTCACTATTGCGGTGATGTACGGCAGCCACGTAATTAAGCGCAACCGTAAGCGCCGAATCGAAACCCCTGAGGCACAGCCTTACAAGTTCGAGCGGGATGAGTACCTACCAGAGTTTAACGAGTTTTCGCAGATGCTGCTACAGCGCAGAATGTACAAAGGGAGGGCCGACAAATGAACACGCCCATAGAAAAGCTTATTTTGGATTTGCAAGCTTTGCAGAGCCATTACCAATTCATTGAACGCCACGGCAAAAACTTGCGGGCTAGCGATGCAATAGCGGCGGCGTTAAAGCAACTACACAAACGACTGCAAGAAGAGGCCGACGTGATCATTGAGGCCTATAACGCAGCTGGAGGGCAAGCCGGTGGCCAAAAGTATTATGAGGGTCTGTACAGATCAGGTGTAGACGAGTTAAAATCTTATGTAGGTTATAAGTATGAAAGCAACAGTAGTGAAGGCGACGATTAATTTTATATCCAAATGGCGGGTATATTATGCAGGCGAATTGCTTGCCACCTTTGAAAACGAAAAGGATGCTAGAGATTACGCAGCCTTTATAGATAGCCAATAACATGACCAAAAAAACCTATTACAAAAACACTGTGCCCATGATTTGGGCAGTGGCTGTGCTTCGTGATGATTTTAACATGACCTGGCAAGCCATCGGCGACCGCCTTGGCAAAAGCCCAAGCACAGCCCGGGCATTATATTTAGAATTTGACAACGTTAAAAACAAAAAACTATGATCTACATATTTTACACCAGCATCGCATTGGCTGCCATCGTAAGCATTGGCACAATCAAAGCGCAAATGGCTCACATTAAGGGGCTGAAAGGAATGTACAAAGAAGAGAGCCGCAGGGCCCACGACTACAATTTAACCATTATGGAGCTACGCGCTGAGCTTAGAAGCGTGCAAGACATTGGCAAGACCTGGGCTAAGGTTGCCCATGAAACGAGCGACGATTTAACTAGGGCCATGATTCAGCACGCTCACGAAATGGAGCAAATGAGGGCTGAGTTATGGAAAGCAGGCGAGGCAAAAAGAAAAAATAGCGAGTACAAAAAAGCATGGAGGGCTAAGCGCAAAGCAAATGGAACTGGAAACTAACTACTTACTCGCTTACGCAAAGTGCAGGCAAAAGGTGGCGTATTTAGAACGTCACCTGGAAACCCTAATACAAAAGCATGAGCGTGAAATTACCGAACTGAAGGGCGAACTAATTAACCCGCTCATTGATTGGAAAAAGCCACAGCCTCGCAACATGTCGCGTTTATGCAAAGCAGTTTGCAGGGTGTGTGACATAACACCAGGGCAATTAGTAAGCCCACAGCGTAGGCGAAATTATGTGATCGGCCGACAGTTGTTTTTTTACATTGGCCGTTATGAGATGAAAATACAATGGTCAAAGCTTGCCGGGTTTCTGTGCAAGGATCATTCGACTGGCATCCACGGCGCAGATCAATTTGAGAATTATTTAAAACTCGGCTACAAACACGAAACGCAGTTATATTACGATGTGCTGGCTGAGTTAGCCGACGAAGTAGATTTAATCGAAGAGGTCGAACTGGCTGAAATTGAGGAGGTAACAAATGAGCAACAATAAACAGAGTAGCGTAGAGTGGTTGGTTGAACAAATCAAAAAAGACATCAATTTGAGATTGAGAGGATTTGATATTGACAAAGCACTTGAACAAGCCGAAGCAA
>Ga0315909_10004389_pt1 | contig 16712 bp, 28 predicted proteins | sample LakEriMetagenome_11_FD_203527 | JGI IMG/M metagenome (GOLD analysis project Ga0315909, IMG submission 203527) | Freshwater fungal communities from buoy surface, Lake Erie, Ohio, United States - Buoy 2 MA125 | ecosystem: Environmental > Aquatic > Freshwater > Lake | place: USA: Lake Erie, Ohio...
TTTTGTGGTAACTCCTCTGGAGGAATGTTATAAGCATCTACACCCCACTCTTGTTTTGTAATTTCTAATATGTCTTTTGTTAACATATCAGACTCTACTAATTCTTGGAACTTATTCTTTTTTTCTGCTGATAACGCATCCTCAGCACTAGCTTTAATTTCGTAATCACGATTAGATATTCCATTTCCTACAATGTCGACAAATTTTGATATAATAGGTATTGGTGTCCAATCTAAATTAGTATAAGATAAATCACCTTCTATTGCAAATTCTGATTTATACTTATCTACTGGCTGTTCACCCCTAGCGTATAATCTTAATAAATGGTAATCTCTCCATTGATCATAGTACTTGCAAGTTGCGCCTGCACGTTTGAACCATTCATATTGAATAGCTTTACCTACACTAAGACCATATTCTTCAGTAGCTTTATCTAAGTCACTTATCGAATGAGATGGAAAAATAGCCGACTCGACTAATCTTTTATTCATACTCTGCTAATTTACTACTTAATCCTCCTTTGTTATTGTATCTTGCAAAGTTAACACTTATTTTTGACTTTTTTTGTTCAACTTGAAATTGATGTTTATTATTTGCCATAATTGCATATCCAGAACTAATCGAAGCATCATATTTCTCACGCTTTGTTATATTGAAATTAACCCAATCTAATAACGTTCTATTGAATGGCATATTACCTATCTCTTCAGGATCTCTATATGTGCCTTCTGTATCATATCCAACGTGTGTTTCGATATAAGTTTCAATAGAAGCGGCATGGGCTTGTTTTATATCTTCAGATGATGACGGTATTCCACCTAGCTCTTTTTCTGTTTTTGATAACTGCTCAATCTTCTTATCAGGTCTATTCATAGAGAATTTTCTATATCCTCTATTCTTAAAATGATATAATAGCCTTGGTTTATTATTCTCACACAACATTGGCATACCATAAAAGAAACAAGCCATAAGAACGTCCTCAAAGAATATTTCCGCTGTTTGAGGTCTAGCTATATACTCTAAAAAGAAAACATTAGGAGGTACGTCATCATCCATTGAGAATCTTGTTAATCCATGTAACGATCCATTAGATCCGCCCCCACTTACTGTTCCAGATATATCATAAGGGTCACATCCAAACGCCCCTAAACTTTCATTTAATGGTATAAATTGTCCATTACGATTTGCTACTCTATTTTGTAGTCTTAATGGAGGTATCCATGATATTAAAAATCTACCCTTATTGTCTGGAGTGAATACTACTTGAGTATCTTTTAATCCGTTTTTCCAACTAAAATTCCCTTTAGTCAAATTCCTTGCGTGTATTTGACCATCATTAAAATCTATTTGAGAATATAACTTTGTTAAGTTAAATATAGACTCTTTAGATTCATCACGGAAGGCATGAGGTTCAGTTCTTGGGAACTGTCTGTAAAATTCATTTAGCGCATCTTGATCTCTTTTTAATACGTCTGCCTCACGCTCCCAATATGTAATTGCACCTATATCAACAAAATCACCTTCAGAATTTTTAATTGGCTCTTTTGGATCTTCAACTATAGCATAGCCATATTCATCAATAAAACCCTCTAAGTTATGCTCCATTGGAATAAACAAAGCATATAAACCTGATTTTGTTTGACCGTTGGCACTTCTATACCTTGGATTTGAATCTTCATATAATGACTTAAATTCATGTCCACCTTTTGATTTAGCATTTGATGTTGAACCCATCATACACTTTCCTACAATGCGACTACCTAAACGTAAACAAGTCTTTGTTACACGCCAGTTATTTAAGATGTTATTAGGCTTTATCCATTTCCCAGATTCATCGTGCGTTAAAAACTTTAGCTTCTCACCATCGTATGAGTTGTCATCTGTATTCTTCCAATCTATTGACGTGTCAAGCCCCTCAACCTCTTCTTCGTGATCTTGCATCATGGTACGCTTAGTTATCCTTGACGCAGGGACACGGAAAGCTAATTCGGTTTTTGGATTGTCACTACCATCCTGAACAGGTTTAAAAAAGAACGGATAATTCTTTAATATTGGCACAACCTTATTGGTAAACATAATCTTAGCGTCACTACCCGTCTTAGATAGTATCCCAATTCTTGCGTCCTTAGCAAGTGTACTTATGTTTACACATTCAGATGAACTCATAAATGAAAATCCTGAACGTCTATTTTTTAAGTAGCACATTCCAAATGAACGCTTATCAGCTTTGCAAGCTTCCCAAAAAATAAATAATATTCTGTTTGATTCACGAAAATCAGGTAGCCCAACATCTATCTTAGAGTAATTCAAGTAGACGTATTGTGAGCCAGTCATGTAAGTCTTTACACCTCTATTCATAAACCAATACCCATACTCCCTTTTATCAAATTCGTTATCAATAAAGTCTACATACTGAGATTTAAAAGATTTATCTCTTTTATTCCATTCAAATACTGATTTTAGCTTTTGTAATTCATCAGGTAATGGTGTTGGTGTCCATCTATTATTTTTATTATCTACCCTATTCGGTGTAGAAGGTAGTGCTATTTTTAATGAGTTTATTTCGTATATTTGCCCAATAGTACCATCTTTCGATATAACAACTATATCAAACTCTTCATTGTAGCCATACTCCCATTTTTTCTTTTTGTTACGACTATCAATTTCTTTTACAGATATTGGTTCTATTATTCTATATAACTGACTCATTTATTTGATTTTACCGCTCTTCTCTCAGCGAAACTAGAAGGTATTTCTTTTACGTCTTTTTTATCAATAGAATTTTCATATAGTAAATTCTCCTCGTCCTCTATCCTTTTTAACATCTCTAAAGCATCATTGAACGCTAATTTTTTAGCTGCTGCTGCGTTCTTCATTTTATCGGCAGATATATCTGAATCATCACTATTGCCTATAATTGGATCTCTTAATACTTTTATAAGCTCATCAATTCCCTTTTGAGCTGCATCAAGTATTTCTTTACGCTTTAATTTATAGTCACTCATAATACTATGGATATGTCTTTTGTCTTCATCCTATATAACATTTCTTCACCAATGATGAACTGATACTCGCTGTACGGTGTAAATATTACTTTTGTACCTGCTGTAACTTCCTGGCTAAGCAATTTTTTATTAGTGTATCTGACTACTCCATGATTAGGCTCGTATATGTCTGTTGAAAATGACAATGTAGAATCGACTGGTTTTATGAATACAAAATCGTCTATAGAGTACCACTCACTATTTTCTTGAGTATGCAAGTATGCCTGATCTAAATCAACTAAATATAAATCATCAATTATATGACCGAATCCACTTTTCTCATTTCCGCCCATTCCATAATATTTTCTAAATATATTATGATGGACTATTATAGTATCACCTATCTTAACATCACCACTATATCCAATAGGTGTTTCAACTACTGTTGCGTATCGCTGTGTAGCTGTATGGTCTTCTTGTGATACAGATGTGATAAACTCAACACCCTCAATATTCTTAGTGTTGTTATATCTTTTTCCGTTAAGTGGTTTTACTAAAAATGAGAATAATGGCTTCATTAAAAATCAATATCGTATTCAATTGTTAATGGTAATGATTTATATAAACTTTTCCATTTTACAACCTCTTTGTTTTTTTCAATAAATATATCAAAGCAATTATCACTGTTTAAAAAACTATGAATTTTATACTCAGCATCTAATACATTAATAGTTTGCCCTAAAATATAGTGCATACCTTTTGTGTACTCATTACCTACTGTTATTCTTCTAATCGTATTCACCAGTCTGCATATTTATTTTGATTTCACCATATTGGTTATACATCTCCTCTTGAAACTTTCTTAAATCTTCAGATGTAATATTTGATTCAGCAATCAATCGTTGCTTCTTTGATTCTAAACCGTCAAGCAGTATAACCGTGTCGGCTAGGTCTCTTTTTTGCGAATGATATCGCTCATTTAAAGATAGAACATACTGATATTGTTCATCTGTTAGTTTTCCTTTACTCATTATATTTAATTTAATTTAGACAAAAGTATGTAAAAATTTGTAATAAAAAAAATATTTTAATTATTTTAATAATTCCACTCAACTGTTCGGAAATTCCGATTAGTTCAAATTAATAAAACAACAAAAGGGGCTGTAAAAACCCCTTTCCTTACCTAACGTTTTAAAACAAATATAAACAAATAGCACACACCTCAAAAAAAGGTAAATATGATTAGCACAAATATACAAAAAAAAGCAGTACCGAAATACTGCTCTCCTTATTATTAAAACACTTTATGAAAAAATTTGTACAAATATACTATTTCATTTTGGAATATACTGTTTTTCCATTAACTTTTTTTGCTCTTAATACTTGTTTACGGTTGCCATGCTTTCTGTAACTTACATGAATCCAAGCTGGGTTATTGTCATCCCCGAACTCAAAAATCAACTGATCAAAAGTTAAATTTACTTTGATCCACTCAAACATTTCTTTATTCGTTTTATGTCCAAATGTGTCATCTATATCCATAGCGCATCCATCCATTGCCATGTGTTGGCTATTTTTAGAGCCTCCTATCGCATTATTAACTCGTGGACTACGAAATATACTATTAATCTTTATTGGTGCATCTACCCACTCCCTAAGCGGCTCAAATACCTTTTCGCAAAGTAGCTTAATGTTTTCCATTTGCATACCGCTTGGAATGTTCTCAATACCTGTATTGGTCTGAGTAGCTTCTGCGTAAGATACGTGCTTAGTTATTTTCATCTTTTAAAGTTTCTTCGGTTTTTAACGCTCTATTCCCTGCAATTAATCCAGTTATACCACTAATTAACCACAAAACCATCTTAAGTTTAGGGTTCGCTTCTACTAATCCACTTTCAGCAATCAATAAAGCAGCACCACTCACCGCAGTTGCTAACTGTCCTTTACGTCTATTGCGCTTTGAACTTCTGGCTTTGATTTTTTCGATTGGATTCATCTGTTTTTTATTTCAGTTAGTATTCTATTATTCTCGATTAATACGTTTGTATTCTCGTTTAACTGCTTTGTTAACTCTATTCTTTGCTCACCGTTGCAAACTTCTATTTTAGCCTCTAATCGGTCAACTCTTCTATTCGTTAACGCATTTTGTTCTGAATAAGCACCCCATAAAATATATAATGCTAACGCTAAAAATCCACCTTTTGCAATTTCTAAAACTATACTCTTTTCCATGCCACAAATTTAATAAAAAATTTTATATTTTTCTTTGCCATTTTACTCTATATTAATTATACTTTGTTTTGGTTTGTAATCTATCAATGGTAATTCTTTTACCCATATATATTCATCGTTTACGCATTGCTCCATTTCTTCTATTGAAATAATCCAATTATTGTCCTCGTCTTGTACCGAATTGAAATAACTATCAGGAGCATATTCCTTGCCTTGTATTTCTTCTTTTTGTTCAATTGTTAATAGTCCTACTTTCATATTATTTTGTTTTAAATATACAACAATATAAGCATATTACCTAAATATTTCGGGATAAACTTGTTTGATATGCTTGTACGGCGGTATATAAATCTGTTATTTCAGTAGTTGTTAACGTATCTCCGAAATATGTAAAAGAATGCTCCCTTGAATTATAGTTGTTTACCGTTACATTACTTCTCCTTGCACCTAAAACTACACTAACATTTGGAGCAGTATTTCCAGTTGTAGTAGATTGTCTTATTTGTGTGCCATTACGAAACATTTTTTGTGAGTTAATATTCTCTTTTATTATTACAAACAAACCTCTTGTATCTGTTATAAAATTACCCGAACCATTTGTAGCAAAGTTATTCGCACAAAATAAAGTTGTTGATGAAAGGTCTTTTAAAAATACTTGTGTACCATTAAAACTTGCATCAACTCCACCAAAATCTGCACCCGCTAAGATTGAATTTACTCTGCTATATATACCCGCTGAAACATTCGAAGTCGTGCTATTTAAAGACAAATTATAAAATGTATCCGCAAAGCCTGTTGTACCATTTGGTAAAGCTCCAGTACTTGAATGCGTCCACCCACCGCTAAATGTTAATCTAAATGCTACGTCTAAATCTCGTGGGTCTTTTAAGTTAAATTTATGTGTTGAAGCTGTGCCACCAACAAAAGGATAAATTGCTTTCATCTTTGCCCAAAGTCCATAGGTTTTTAAATCATTTACCAAAGCAATAATAGCGTATTGTTGCGTATCGTCTGTAATTCCTGTTGCACTAATAAAAGCCAAAGCATCGGCATCAGTTGTAGATATTCCTTGAACTATACCACTAACTTGACCGCTCCTTGTTCTTAATCCAAAACGTGCTACACTCATGGTGTTAATCTATTTATATAACCCGAAATACTTATAACATTTGTAACACTTGCAAAAGCTGTTATAGTTGAAGCAACCGACCCTGTGCCTGTTAAAACTAATCCTGTTACTAATATGCTTAATCCACTTTTTGCGGGTATCGCAGCAGTTATCTGATTGCCCGTACCTGTTGCTCCAAACTCTACTGTAATATTTCTTGAAATTGTATCGTTATTTGTGCAATATAACCATACCTCGTCAATTACTGTTGAACTCGTACCTGTTGCATGAACGGTTGTTCCTGTTGACGCTGTTGCTGAAATCTGTATCGGTTTTCCTTGTGAACTTCCACTTAAAGGTAATTTTGCTATGCTTCCCATAATTTAACTAAATGATTGTGCTATTAAAGCGGTTTGTAATTCATCTGCTCCACCAGACACAACTAAATCACCACTCCCTAAAACACTATTACCGTTTATTGTTTTTATATTCGTTCCACTTACTAAAGTATCTTGTTTTGTAGCTAATCCATCAACTAAGGCTTTTGTATTTGCATACGTAGTAGTTGAACTTGCAGTATATGAACTTGATTTATTTGTTGTGTTCTCAGGCGTGTAACCTAATATATTTGATATGGACGCTGTTTTCCATTGTGCAGGACTTACACTGTTATCATACCACAAAGTATCTTTTAATGTAGGACTTTGCGCTTGTACATTGTGAAGTTCATCTAATTCATAACCGTTTTGAACTTTTACGTACATCCTTCCAGCACTACCATTTGAAGCAGTTGTTACCACTCCTAAATAAACTAAATGATTTGGTGCGTATGGTTTTACGTTTGTAATCGTTCCAGCAGTTGCGCCTAAGAATATAGGGTCGCCATCTGCATAAGTTGAAGTCGGTAATATTGAAAGTCCATCCAATAAACCTTGCATCATTATTAACCCCTTTTGATTTGAAGCTATTGAAGTTGATAATACAAGCCCTACCGTTTGTGCAGAAGTTGCGTCTCCTACATTGTTCGCTCTTTTAACAGTCATTCTATCGCCTGTTCCACCAAAGGCATACACTGGCATTCCCTTTGTCAAAGATACGCTATCTGCATTTGTTACATAAGCCAATAAAGTATTTGGTGCAGTTCCGATAACTTGAAAGTTTACCGCAGTTGAGTTATAGATACAAAGCATTTCAGCACCATCTATAATATCTCCACCAATTAACTGACCGTTATTATTTCTAAATAATGGAATAGCACCAATTGAATTTATATTTAAAGTACATGAAGTTGTATTGCCATTTGTAAATCGAATCAAATAAACATCGCCATCATTGTAAGCAGTTACTCCTGTAATAGTTGTGGTATACGTATCTGTTCCCGAAGCTGTACCTTTTGGAATACTTTCAGAACTTATTATAGGGCTACTTGGATTTGTTCTATCTATTGTAATATTTTGACCAGCTACTAATTTACTCTCCGAGCCTAATTGATCTAATGTAATATTACCACTACCAAGTAGTGTTTGATTGTTAATTTTTTTTAAATTTACTCCAGATATTAACTTGTCTTGTTTCCCTGGGACTATTTGGTTTAAAGAGTTTATATCTTGCTCTTCCTTTATCCTTCTTATTTTATCAATAGAAGATTGTAAATTAGTCTTTGGATCAACTGACATGACTATTTAAACAATAACATTCTAAACGCTCCAACATTTACGCTTGTAGCGTCATAAACTATCTGCATATACTTATATGGGAATGACGTTCTAGTTATCATTCTATTTGCTGCTGTAGCTAAATTAATATTTACAAAGTTGCTGTCAAAATCCTGGAACGGAGCGTCTAAGTCATTAGATGCTTTTAATGTAATATTAGCTGTCCCATCAATAGAGTATCCAACTGATGCAAATGTACCAGATAAATTAGTAGTTACGTTTGTAATTGTAATAGCGTCTAATATTTCTTTCTCACCAGTAAATGTAATAACACCAGCAGCCGCATAAACATAAACACCCTCGTCAGCTAAAATTGTTGTAGCATGAGCTGTAACAAAGTTTGTTCCTGTTTGAGTTAAACTTGTAGCAAATGTAGCTAAATAGTTTGTCCCTCCAACTGAAACGTTAGCAGTACCTGATGTACCTGTTAATGTTAAAGCTCGTGTAGCTTGAGCATCAACTTGAAGTGAAAACTCGCCCTGCTCATTAAATATTATTGGGTCAGTAGTAAAATCAACTTTTGCTGATTTATAATTTATTTTAACACCAGATACTTTTAAATTAATTATTTTTTTCTGTCTTGCACTCATATCTACAATTATTTATTTTTTTTATGTTTACTAGCAAAAGACCTTGCCTCTGCTTTACTTGAGAACCCCCAAGCTTTTAATGCTAATTTTAATCTTGTTGGCTCACCATTCGGTTTTGTTTCAGCACCTTCCATCCCCCCGAATCTTGCAGCAAAACTAACTCTACGTGGATTAGTGCCAGACTTAACTGGTGCTTTTAAGTTCGAACCCTCTGCTTTTGCAGATGCTCTACCCTTAGCATTTAACCCACCGCTCTTATTTTTACCTTCAGATCGTTGCCAAGCAGGTGTCTTGAATTTTGCCATTATCTATATTTTGCTACCTTTTTAGCTATGCTTTTAGGTTGTTTAACAAGCTGTTTCCCTTTTTTATTTCCAGACGCTTTAGCTTTATTAGTGGCAGATTTTTCACTATCCGATAAAGAATCCCAAGCTTTTTCTGGTAAATATCTTTTTTTACCTTCGGATTTTACCTCTTTACTACTTCCCTTTTTTTTATTAGATGCAGTTCCAGAAGTCATCCATTTTTGTGCTGTCCAATCTCTAAGACTTTGTTGTGGGTCTTTAGACATTATTTTTTAGTTTTAATTTTAGCTTGAATATTTTTACTAAGGTCTTTTAAATGAAAGAGATTCACACTTGATTTAGTATGAGTTTTACCAGTCATAAGATTTCCTTTATCATCTTTGTGAGTACCCTTTCCCGTGTAAAGAGTTCCATCTTTCTTATAATGTGGTACGCCTTTCATATTACTTTTTAGTTTTATATCCTCCGCCTTTAGCTTTGTACTCTTTGGCTAAAAGCTGAGCCTTTCTTGCTGACCATTCCCCAGGATCACCTCCCTTAGAACTTGCTTTTATTTTATTAAATAAAGATTTTCTCATGCTCGGTTTGGTATAATTACCAGCTTGATTAACTTTACTTTTAGCCATTTGTACAAAAATTTTTAATAGGATTTTTTACCCATTTTACTACCCATAGCTTTTTTTGCCATAGATTTTTTTGATGTCTTTGCAGCTACTTTACCTCCTTTAGTCATTTTGCTGTTTCCCTCTTTCATACCCATTTTCATTTTACTTTTGTTTTATGGTTTATAATTTTTAATATTTTATGCTAATGTTATTTTTTTCCATGATCCATCATAACCCCAAAAACCAACGCTTGTAAAAGTTCCGTTTGTACTTGTTACATAAATTAAATGTCCATTTGTTGGAGTTAAAGCAGAAGCTTCGGTAGCTGTTAACCTTGGTAATAATAAAGCTCCTGTTGTTGAATTAATATCTAAGGCTGTGCTCGTTGCTGGTGCTATGCTTCCATTTCCTCCTACTATAACACCTGTGTTAAATACTGATAAATTTATCCCATTATTATAAGAAGCATTTATACAAACATCATTAACACTTACTCCTCCTTGTAATGTATTATTATTTTTGTAAAAGTTTAAATAGTTTACGCCAGAACTTCCATTTGCTCTTAAGTTTAAATAATTGTCATTTGCTGAAGTTCTTGAAATAACGTTTACAATACTATTAAATTCAACTGTTCCCTCTCCTAATACTTTCATAAGGTTATCAGTACTATTTGCTTGAGTAATTTGAAAAGGTATATCTCCACTTCCGTTAGCATCTGAAATTATTTTAACCTTATCACTAAAAACAATATTTGTAGTTCCCCAATTAGCATTTGTCATTGTCAAAGGCGAAATAATTGTCCAACGTGAACCAAATAATGTTGATGATGGATTAGTTACTGCAAATTCACGACTTCTATAAAGTGAATTTGAGTCAGCCACTGTTCTTGTTAGTATCCATGGTCTTCCAGAACCACCTGCAACACCAGGATCTGTAACAGTATAAACTCCATTGTGTGCTTGATTCGCTTGATTCTTAACTATAATTCTATTCCCTGATGCTATTGACACCCCGTTAATAGTTCCCAAAACACCGTTTGCATTTGCTTTTAAAGTTGCTCCAACACCAGGTGCAGTAGAATAAACTGTTCCATTTGCGTATGTACAAGCAGGCAATGCAGCAGATGTAGTTGTATCAACAAAAACTATTACAGATGCAGGAAAAGGAACTGAAGAAACTTTATAGACTATTGGATCTGTACCAATAGTCGGATTCTCTGTGTCCTGTGTAAAGTATTTAGAGTTATTTAAAGAACCTTCTGATATAAACACAACGCTTGGATATATTTCACTAGATTCATTATAATCAGATACTCTAGTTAAGATAAAAGGATTTGAACCATTACCTAACTGTGTAACTACATATACACCATTCTGAGTAGCTGGAGTTTGATTCTTTACTAAAATCTTATCGTTTAAAACTGGAGTAACATTATCAATTTTACCTGTTTGGTTATTCTGAGATAAAATACCATTTGAACTACCAGTTAAAGTACCAGCCCCATTATTGTAAGCACACGTTAATAGAGGTGCAGCTGTAGCTAATTTAGCGTAATATGTTTTTGCTTCAAAATCAATAGTAGCAGGTGCATTAGGATCGTTTCCTCCGTTTAAGTCTAATGGCTCATACCCACATTCTGTAGTTCTGAAATTCTCAAACTCATCTATAGAATAATTAATTCCATTCTCATCGTTTAAATATGAAATAGATATTCCTGATAATATTGAATTACCATCATCGAAAAAATCATAAACTGGATAAATATTATTAGCTCTATTTATTACCATGTTTTGAACAGGGACATTAAAAATATCTATCCCATTTGATGATTCAATTATGATAAAATTTCCTTTTCTGTAAACTTTATATGTCATTTTTTTTATTTTTTAATTATTATGATTACAAGCCCAACCAATTACTAAATACCCAAAATTACACCCCCGAAATTCTTCAAAATCTTCAAATGTATATGGGTCTTCGTTTTCGTCTAATATCTGATTTAAAAATATTTTACTCAATACACTATTGCCTTTATCAAATATATCGTACCACTGATTACTACTATTATGTCTAACAATCTTTACATCTTGTTTTCTAATATTTGTAAAATAGCCATTAGTCATATCCTCTATCTCTAGAAAATTACCAACTACATATATTTTATATTGATTAGCCATTAGAAATTATATTTTATTACTATACGACCTGCTGCGCCTGGTAAAAATGATTGACTACCTAGTGCTGTTGATTTAATTGATCCGCCTGCACCAACCAATGAAGCTGTGGGTGTACCAGTTGTAAAATCTGCCGTTCCAGCACTAAATTTAGCACTCATCCCGCCCTTAGGTGAATCCGACCCTAAAGCTACAGCTAGACTTGAACCACAAACTATAACTTCAGCATCACAAGACTCAATCAATTCGTCTCCAGAAACTATTGTAGATATACCTTTTTTTCCTGCAGTAATAACATTTGGCGTGCCTTCTACTATTGTAGCCGCTAAACCACCGCTTGCAGTTCTACTAGCAAATGTGGTATTGTTACCGTTGTTACCTAAATTTAACGTTGCACCACCAACGACATAAGCTAATACATCACCTGGAGTGACAATCTTTTTGAATCTTATATAGCTACCTGCACCACCACCACATATAGCTTTTGAACTACCTGGGCTTACAGGTGTAAATTTTTGTGGTGAACCACCACCACCCCACATCTCTACCTCAATATTAAAGACCCCTGCTGGCACAGTAAAATTACCACTGCCACTCAATACAACGAATCCATCGTCACCTCCGCCTCCACCAGCAGCACTTCCACATGAATAGTCAATCGGGACATAGCCTATTTGACAAGTTCTAAACTCTTCAAAGTCAACTAACTCCCAAGCTGCATCATTCTCATCAACCATCCAGCTTAACTGAATGTCACCTAAAAACTTCTCGTCTCTTGAATATGAATAATCAAAAAAATCATACTTCACCAAGTCATCCTTCTTACGCTCAATAAACGCATGATCAACCCTTACGTTCCATAAGTCATTATTGTCGGTGTCTATAACCTCCAAATAATTCCCCCTCTTATATACTTTGTAAGTTGGCATAAGTTGTTACTTAAATATTTTTTTATGTAATGATACTCTTAAATCTAAAAAATCAGCATCGCTATAGCTATCACCATTCTCATCTTGAATAGCATCAGTAGATACTCTAGATAAAATTTTATTTTTACCGTCAAATACATCATACCAATCTTGAGTTAAGTCATGTCTATTAATCATTGCGTCTTTAAGATTAATGTCAGTAATAAACTCATTATCATTATTCACAACCTGTAAATAATTATTCTTAATGTAAATTTTATATGTTGTCATATTTTAATTATTTTTTTGTACTGCGCCCATTAGCCCCTTGACGAGATCTATTAGTTTTTCTACTCTCAGCAATAAAGCCACCTAACTTAGTGTGTGATGCGTCTCGCTTGTCGCCCTTCTTTAGCCCTAGCTCTTTTCTAGCTTTATTGCACTCCGCTCTATGTCTCTTCGCTTCGTCAGTTTTATTATACTCCTTCTGGTACTCATTCTTCTTCTTTCGAGCCGAATCGTTAAGCGAATAATATTTTGCTGACTTACTTTTCATAAACTTCTTGCAAAGATAATAAAAAAAAACTAATTTTGAATTAATTTTAATTCAATTTATTATGCAGGAAATACCAAGAAAAAGAACGCCTAGGTCTAAAAAACAAACTATTATACTTTTTAAATCCCTTAAACCAAAGGTGGTTAAAAAAAATGATGAACCTACAATCTACAAATCAAAGAAACCAATCACAGCAACACAAATTACTGATGACTACCTAAAGTATTTTAGACTCGTCAGACTATGGGCGTGTGCCAACGCTAATCTTAAATACCTAGATTTTGAGTTCGTCCTTTTCCTGTACTCAGAATCCCTATTCACTAAAGAACGATTCCGTGTATTCGAAAGGTCAATGTCCTACAATAGAAAACGTTTCGATATTTATATTGAAAAAGGAATAATCATGCAGTACGGACAAGTAGGCGGTAAAACAGGAAAGAAAACCCTTTACACACTTACGTTTAAAGCCAAATCAACCATCACATCAATGTACAAAATGCTTGCTGGGGAACGTAATATACCTAAGTCATTCTCCCAAGATAGACAACTTAAACAAGTTTTCTCTCGTGGAGGACGTATAGCCGTTAAGAACTTTAGAAAAGAGTTTGAACGACATAACGTAAAAAAGCCACTCTTTGATGCAAAGAATGACTTTCTAGGTTATGATAGCGACGAAAACTAAATAAACACACTAAAACACTAACACAACGTCTATTTTACGGATAATTGTATGGGTTGTACCGTCTATTCGTGCCTCATAAGCACGAACCTTGTCGTATAGTATCACATCGTCAATATTAAGACCCATGTCTATCTGATTCGATACAGAAACAACCCTGCCCTTCATATATCTCAACTCATCTTTAGTCTTACTATCGTAAACCAATCCAGAAGCACTCTTTAACTCCTCAACTATTGGCTCAATTATCAAAAAATCATTTACTGCCCTCATTGTCTTATATTTGTTATCGTAGCGTCCGTACTCATTATCGTTGTAGCGACACTAACTGAATTTATAATTGCCTGCTTGGTTACTTTCGATGGATCAATAATGCCAGACTCCAACATATCACAATAACGCTCCATCTTAACATCAAACCCCATATTGAAATTAGTGTTGTCAGTAACCAATGTATTAACTATCCCATCAGAATCCAACCCAGCATTTAAAATTATTTGCCTAATCGGTGACTCCAATGCGTTTATCATAATCTTAAATGCCACCTCGCCATTTTTTGTAGGTATAACATTCAAATCACCAATAGCACGAAGCAACGCTACCCCACCGCCTGGTAATACACCCTGCTCAATTGCCGCCTGTACAGCACACACAGCGTCATCTATCCTGTCCCTCTTCTCCTTTAACTCAATGTCCGAATCAGCACCAACGTTTATTATCCCTATAGAACCAGTGATGTTAGCTATACGCTCCTTCAAAAACTCTATCTCCGTCTTCTTTGTTACAGAATCTAACCTTGATTTCAATTCAACCAATAATATATTTAACTCCTCAGAATCATAGTTTACCAAGGATGTCGTCTCCTGTCCAACCACAGCTTTCTTTACCCTACCCAAATCCTCGAACCGTATCAACTGCATATCATCACCCGTACCATCACTAAAGTATTTAGCACCCAAAGCAACACTCAAGTCCTGCAATAAGTCCTTACGCTTATACCCAAAGTGTGGAGGTAAAATGTTGCACGCCTTGATAGTTTTCCTAAGTACATTCATGTTCAATGTAGCCAAAGCATTACTGCTCAACTCACCAATGATCAACAACGGCTTGTTTTTCTTAATGCACTCAGCAAAGATATGCTCCAAACTCATTAAGTTCGTTATCTCCTGGTCTGTAACCAAAACATAAGCATCATTCAAAACACACTCGCTCCGCTTCTCGTCAGTTACAAAATACTTGCTCGTCCATCCCCTCTGAATACGCATACCGTCAATAATGTCCGAATACGTATCGTTACTCGTACTGTTCTCAACCAAAACAACACCATTCGAACCAACCTCAGAATAGGTCTTTGAAATTAATCTCCCTATCTCCTTGTCGCCATTTGAACTAATCGTAGCAATGTCATGAAGCTTAGACTTACTAACACGGATAGATTTCTTATCCAAAAAATTTACCACCTGATCCTTGTAATTCTGCAAACAACGAACCACCTCAGATGAATTATGCTCCGATGTCATCAGCTCAGTAGCACTCTTCACTAATGCCTCTGTCAACACAACAGATGTTGATGTACCATCTCCAGCATTCTTTGCCGTGTTCTCCGCAGCTTGCCTAAGTAAAACCACCGCAGCATTCTCTATTGGATCTTCCAACGTGATAGACCTCGCAACAGTTACACCATCCTTAGTCACTGTTATCCCACCAATAATATTCTCCGACTCTATCAAGACCGTTTTCCCTCTAGCCCCTAAAGTGCATTTCACAGCACTAGCCATCTTCTCTATACCTGAGATTAACTTATCCCTTGCTTCACCCTTAAATTTTAACTCTTTTACAATCATTTGTTTTGTTTATTTATTTTATTTAACTTTTATTACTCATCCCAGACTCATCCTCTAAACTCCTTACTGAAATCTCCTGTGCCATCTTCATCCCACCAACCTTATCCATTATGCTGCGCTTAACACACACACTGAACTGAACCTTCTTATCCTCAAAAGATTTCTTTGGCGCACCATTAGGATTCGGTATCCTCTTCTTCCCCTGCATTTTCGTCAAACTTTTTTATTGTATTGAAAGGCTTAGATTGATCAATCATTGACCTACGCCCCCTCGGTCTCCCAGCTCCATTCCTGACAGTCTTAGACGGATCGTCACTCAACTTGTCCAACTCCTTGAATTTATCTATCTGCAGCTTTGCAGCTTCTATCATCTCAACCAAGTCCTTATACACCACAAGTATCCCCAACTCACCCTTAGTTAACGAAAACACAATGTCGTCAATGTCATACTCACCGTCCTTGTGATAAAAGTGTACAGCAGCCTTCGTGTCATTATACCTGTTGAAGTGAGTATAACGACGCTTCTTACGTGTGTTCTTATCCCTTGTCTTACGTGGTGAAAAATTAAAACTCTTCTCGTCCATAAATTTAATTTAATTATTCGCAAAACTAATTATAATAACTTAATAAAAAAAATATTTTATTATTTTTTTATTTATGACGACTTTTGTAACTCATTATCAGTATATTAACTTTTTTATGGCACACTTATGACGACCTTGAAAAAAGCTGTCACGCTGTAATGCACTGATAACTAATATTATATAAACAGTTATCCAGAGTTGACAGATTTTTTTCTATATCTTTATTATTATTATTCTTCTTCTTTTATTTTTTTTTCTATAAAAAAGGGAAAAAAGTCTGGAAGTCGTCATAGTTTGTTAATTATCAGTAGTTTAACCATGGCAGACCTTGTAAAAAGTCTGTCATATTTAGAAAAAGTCGTCATAAAATCGTAAAAGTCGTCATGGTTTTTTAGCTTTTTTATGCGGAAGTTTTGGGTTACCCCCCC